>SMEZ01000118.1_pt1 | contig 34641 bp, 30 predicted proteins | sample 2456351 | NCBI WGS metagenome assembly SMEZ01 (sample SAMN10132605, study PRJNA489261) | soil metagenome | isolation source: day120 antibiotic-loamy sand soil ammended with composted manure from dairy... | place: USA | collected 2015-04-01 | reverse complement strand
GCCCGGGTTCAGCATGGACTCGCCGTCCGGTGACCGTTCGACGGCGGCCCCGAGGAGTTCGGAGAAGTTCAGTCCGTAGTGGCCCAGAACCCACACCGTCATCGCGAACGTGCCCGCGATGAGGAGCGCGGCCTTGATGATCTGCACCCAGGTCGTGCCCTTCATCCCACCGACGAGCACGTACAGGATCATGACGACGCCGACCACGCAGATGACGACGGCCTGTCCGAAGTCGCTGTCGATGCCCAACAGCAGCGATACGAGTGCTCCCGCACCCGCCATCTGGGCGAGGAGGTAGAAGAACGACACGGCCATCGTGGACGTCGCCGCCGCGGCCCGGACCGGGCGTTGCCGCATCCGGAAGGCGAGTACGTCGCCCATGGTGAACTTGCCCGTGTTCCGCAGCAGTTCGGCGACCAGCAACAACGCGACCAGCCAGGCGACGAGGAATCCGATCGAGTAGAGGAAGCCGTCGTAGCCGTACACGGCGATCGCGCCCGCGATACCCAGGAACGACGCCGCCGACAGGTAGTCGCCCGCGATGGCGGTGCCGTTCTGCGGTCCGGAGAAGGAACGGCCCGCCGCGTAGTAGTCCGAGGCGGTCTTGGTGTTCCGTGAGGCCCGGAAGACGACGACCAGCGTCACGATGACGAACAGCGCGAAGATGGTGATGTTGAGGACGGGATTGTTGCCCTCGATGCTCTGGGCGAGGGTGGTCACGACTCGTCCCCTTCCATGTTCTTCCTGATCCGGTCGGCGATCGGGTCGAGCTTGCGGTTGGCGTAGCGGATGTAGAGGGCCGTGATCGCGAACGTCGACACGAACTGCAGCAGGCCGAAGATCAGACCGATGTTGATGTTGCCGACGACCTTGGTGGCCATGAAGTCGTGCGCGTAGTCCGCCACCACGACGTAGGTCAGGTACCAGACAAGGAAGAGCGCGGTCATGGGGAAGACGAACCGCCGCAGTCGGCTGCGCAGTCGCTGGAAGTCCTCGCTCGCGTGGACCTCCGCCCAGGACTGTGCCCCGGGCGGACGTGCCTCGGATTCGGTGGTACTCACTCCTGACCTCCTTGTCAGTGAACGCGTGCGTGTGCGTGGTGCGTCACAGTAAGGAGGAGGACGGACAGGACGTAATCGTCAGCGGACCAATCGGCGCGTGATGCGACGAACGGCAGACGAACGGCGTGCCGACCACGATGAATGGCCTAGGTCACGGGCTAGGGCCGAGCGGTCCGCGAACGGGGAGCGCCGGTGTTCGTGGAGGTGCAGGCGCAGCATGGCCGCCGTGGCCCAGGGCTGAGGTCTGCCGAACAGTGACACCACGATCATCGTGGCGAACGCCAGCGGCACCGACCAGGGCGCGGGCTGGATGAGCAGGATCGACACCCAGCCGGGTACCGGTGGGTCGGCGATCCCGAGGGCGAAGCCCCCGCAGGAGGCGAGCAGCCCGACCGTCACCCCCGCGATCGCGCCTCCGGCGGTCAGCCGCGACCACCAGATGCCGAGTACCAGCAGGGGGCAGAACGTCGAGGCGGCCACCGTGAACCCCCAGGTCACCAGCGTGCTCGCATCGAAGGACACGGCGGGTAGCGCCAACAGGAGCACCACGATCGCAGCGCCCACCACGGTCATCCGCAGTTGCCGTAGTCCACCGGGCACGAGGTCGTGGGAGATGGCGCCGGCGACCACCAGCAGCAGGCCGAGTGACGTGGCGAGAAACGCGGCGAACGCCCCTGCGGTGAGCAGGCCGGTGAACACACCGCCGAGCGGCCCCGGGTCGACCTGTGCGGGCAGGGCCACCACGGCGCTGTCGGTGGCTCCCGAGAGGTACAGGTGGGGCACCAGTACCCGGCCGAGCGTCCCGTAGATGCCGGGGAAGATGTAGAACACCCCGAGCAGCGCGACCGTGAGCGCCGCGGTCCGTCGGGCCGCCCTGCCGTCCGGACTGGTGTGGAACCGCATGATGACGTGCGGTAACCCCATGGTGCCGAGCATGGTCGCCAGCAACACCGCCCACGTCGCCAGCAGCGGGTGTTCCGGCGTGCCGAGGTCGAGCAGGGGGCGTTCCCACCCCGGTCCGCCGGGTGCAGTGCTGCCCTCCAACACCGGTGCGGCGCTGCCCTGGGCGAACACGACGGTGGCCCCGGCGGGGACGTGCCACTCGCCCGGCGGGATCTCGGAGACGCCGCCGTCGTCGTCCACGACCCGCACACCTTCGGGCACCTCCAACGTGGCGCTGATCCGGAAGGACACCGGTGTTTGCGCCTCGAAGTGGGTGAACTCGACCGGATGCAGCGCCTCCTGCCGCACCTCCGGGCCGACCTGGGCCACCAGCCATGCGGCGGGAACGATGAACAGCACCAACTTCAGGACGAATTGGAACGCCTGCACGTACGTGGCCGCCCGCATCCCACCGAGTGCGAGCGTGATGCTGACGGCGAGTCCGGAGAGGATGACGCCCACCCAGTACGGTGTGCCGCTCACGACGCTGAGCACCAGCCCGGCCGTGCGGAACTGCGGCACCAGGTACAGCACGCTGATCACCAGCACCACCACGGCGGCGAGGCGGCGCAGGGTCACCGAGCCGAGGCGGGCCTCGGCGAAATCCGGCACCGTGAGGGCGCCTGATCTGCGCATGGGAGCGGCCACCAGGGCGAGCATGGCGATGTAGCCCGCTGTGAATCCGACCGGGTACCACAGGGCTCCGACGCCGTCGCGCACCATGAGCCCGGCCACGCCCAAGAACGAGGCCGCGGACAGGTACTCACCGGACACGGCGGCGGAGTTCAGCAGCGGTGACACCCGGCGCGAGGCCACGAGGAAGTCCGAGGTCGTGCGCATCGCCGCGACCCCGAGCAATCCGATGGCCAAGGTGGTGAGCACCACCGGTGCCACGGCGAGGGTGACGATCATCATGCGCTCTCGTCAGGACGTGCGGCCTCGACGGTGTTCTCCTCCCGTTCGACCCGACGAAGGTGCGTGAACGCGAGTAGCACCATGGCGGGGAAGGGCACCACCATGACCGCCAGCCACGACAACGGGACGTCGAACACCCGGACCCGGCCCAGCTCGGGCAGAACCGTCAGCAGGAGTGGCAGTCCGAACACCAGGACGAACGCCGACGTCAACGCCACCACGGCATGACGCCGCTGTTTCCGGTAGAGGGTCACCGCCAGCGGTGCCTCAGCGGGGTCCAGCGTGGTCGGTCGCCACGGTCCCCGGTAACGGCGGCGGGCGTGGGCCAGCCGTGTCTGGGGACTCGTCACCGTCACCCTGCGTTGGACACTCATCGGTCAGTGGCTCCGCAGCCGGGTCGTCATGGCGCCATCCCCTCCGGCCGCAGTTCTCCGCGCTGCGCGGCGCGGAGGAGGCGTTCGCGGAGGTGGCGGGCGTGGCGTCGGCTCACCGGGACGTCACCGAGGTCGGTGTGGGCGAGCAGGCCGCCCACCGAATCGCTGCGCAGCTCCCGCACGGCGGACAGCGCGACGAGGAAGCCTCGGTGGGTGCGGACGAATCCGGCGTTCGCCCAGTACTCCTCCAGCCGGGAGATCGGCATGCGGACCAGGTGCACGCCCGAGTGGGTGTGCAGCCGCACGTAGTCGCCGTGGGCCTCCACGTAACGCACGTCCTGACGACGGACGTAACGGGTGCGTCCGCCGGATTCCACGGGCAGCGCCGCCAACGCGTCGGGTGCGGGCTGCCTCTGTGGTGTCTTCCCGGCCTTTTCGGTGGAGACGATCCGGCTCACCCTGGCCAGCGCGTCGGCGAGTCGTTCGGCGCGTACCGGTTTGAGCAGGTAGTCCACGGCACCGATACCGAACGCCGCGACCGCGTGCTGGTCGTAGGCGGTGACGAACACGATGGCGGGTGGCCGTGCCAGCTTCTTCAGCAGCGAGGCGAACTCCAAACCGTCGAGGCCGGGCATCGCGATGTCGAGGAACACCGCGTCGAACTCCTCCGACTGCAGCCGTTTGAGCGCCGCCACGGTGTCGCCCGCGGCGGCCACCTCGGCCACCTCCGGTGCTTCTCGCAGCATTCCGCACAGGTCGTCCAGCGCGGCGGGCACGTCGTCGACGGCCAGCACTCGCAGTGCCGCGTGGGTTCGTCCAGTCACGGCATCACTCCCGGCTGAAATCGCGGTACTCGCACGATCACCCGTGTGCCCTCGTTCTCGGCGGTCTCCAAGACGAGGCCGAACCACGGTCCGTACACGTTACGCAGCCTGCGGTCGACGTTGGCCAGTCCCATGCTCGTCGACTGCCCTTCGCCGGCGAGGAGGCGTTCGGCCTTGGCCGGGTCCATGCCGACTCCGTCGTCCTCCACGCTGATCACACAGTCGGTGCCCTCGGCCTCACCCAGTACGGTGACCGTACCCCCCTCGGGGCGGTGTTCGATGCCGTGCCGCACCGCGTTCTCCACGAGGGGCTGCAACACCAGATACGGGATGGACACGGGCAGGACCTCCGGGGCGACCCGTACCTGTACCCGCAGTCGGTCGCCCAGCACGGCGCGTTGGAGTGCCAGGTAGGTCTCGATGGCGTGGAACTCGTCGGCGACCGTGGTGTACTCGCCGTGGCTGGCCAGGCTGTAGCGGATGTAGTCGGCGAAATCGAGCATGAGCTCGCGGGAACGGTCGGGATCGGGGCGGACCAGCCCGGCGATGACCGTCAGCGCGTTGTAGACGAAGTGGGGCGAGATCTCCGCCCGCAGAGCCCGCAGCTCGGCCTCGGCGGCCTCCTCGGCGGACGCCTCGAGCCGGCCGCGTTCGAGCGCGACCTCACTGAGGTGTGCCACCTCCCGCAGTGCGGTCATCCTGGCGGTGCCCGCGACGACGAGGACGCCGGCCAGTTCGTCGTGCACGATGAGGGGCAGGGCCACGACCTCGGCACGTTTGCACCGGTGTTCGGTGTGCAGGACGTGCTCCACCATCGTGGCCACTTCGACGTCCGGTGGCATCGTGCCCACCACCACGAGTTCGCCGGACAGGTCGGCGAGTCCGACGGCGTCGGCCGCGAGCAACCGACGGATGCCCCGTGCGGCCGAGCGGACCCGTGGTCCGGACAGTCCGTCGACGAGGTCTTCCGCCACGTGCCGGGCGGTTTCCAGGGTGGGGCCCGGATCACGCAGCCGGCGAGACCACGGGGCCCAATGGGTCCACTGGGTCCGAGACGGACTTCGAGCCGTCGTGTGTCCGGCAGGCATAGACATGGATCTCCCAGCAACGTCGACGGTAGAGGGAATCTAACGGCGTCCCCTGTTCGCGGGAAGAGGTAACCGTGGGTGACTTGAGAGTTACGTACGAATCCGAGCCCAGGGTGTCGTGATCACTCGTCGGGCGGCAAGGGTGTCGAGGGGATCGCCGTCGGTGTCCGGTGGTCGCGCTCTGTGTCCGCTTCCGCGGAGGGCCGTGGTCGAGCGGGTGTGATCTGCGGTACTGCTGACTTCGACGATCGTGGTCGCGGGGGCCGGCAAGTAAGGTGTCGGCTTGTTGTGCCGGATTCCACCCGATCGGGAGGATTGACGATCCCCGTATGAGCACCGCACCCCCCACGAAGGCCAAGCTGTTCAGCCGTTCGGCATGGCGCGAGCGGAATCGTCTGGCGGACCTCCTGCGACAGGAGACCGTCGGCGGGATGTTGCTGCTGATCGGTGCCGTCGTGGCGCTCGTCTGGGCCAACTCGCCGTGGTCGGAGACCTACACCGCGGTGAGTGAGTTCACGTTCGGCCCGGAAGCGCTCCACCTGAACCTCTCGGTCGCGCAGTGGGCTTCCGACGGTCTGCTGGTGCTCTTCTTCTTCGCGGTCGGGTTGGAGCTCAAACACGAGTTCGTCGCCGGTGAGCTGCGCGATCCGCGTAAAGCGGCGCTACCGATCGTCGCGGCGTTCGGCGGTGTCCTCGCTCCCGCCCTCATCTACGTGCTGGTCAACCTCGGCGATTCAACGGCGCTGCGGGGTTGGGCCATCCCCACCGCCACCGACATCGCGTTCGCCGTCGCCGTCCTCGCGGTGCTCGGCCGCTTCCTGCCCGCGGCGCTGCGGATGTTCCTGCTGACGTTGGCCGTGGTCGACGACCTCATCGCCATCTGCATCATCGCGCTGTTCTACACCGAGGAGCTCTCCTTCGTCCCGCTGGTGTTGGCTCTGGTGCCGCTGGGGTTGTTCACCCTGTTGGTGCAGCGGCGGGTGCGGGCGTGGTGGCTGCTCGTCCCCCTGGCGCTGGCCACCTGGGGACTGATCCACGCGTCGGGCATCCACGCCACGGTCGCCGGTGTCCTGCTGGGCTTCGCCGTGCCCGCGATGCGGCGGGAGGGTGAGGAGACCTCGCTGGCCGAGCGGTTCGAACACCGTGTCCAACCCCTCTCGGCGGGTGTGGCCGTGCCTGTCTTCGCCTTGTTCGCGGCAGGGGTGACCTTCGGCGGCCTCGGCGGTCTGGTGGACGCGTTGGGCGATCCCGTGGCCCTGGGCGTCATGGCCGGTCTGTTGCTCGGTAAGACCGTCGGCATCTGCGGGACCACGTTCCTGATGACCCGATTCACCAAGGCTGAACTGGACGACGGTGTGGCGTGGCCGGACATGCTCGGTCTTTCCATGCTCGCCGGTATCGGGTTCACCGTGTCGTTGCTCGTGGGTGAGCTGTCGTTCGGTGCGGCGGGTGAACGGGGCGAACTCGTGAAGATCGCCGTGTTGTGCGGGTCGCTGTTGTCCGCACTGCTCGCGGCGGTGGTGTTACGCATGCGTAATCGGGTCTATCGCAGACGTCACGAACTGGAGGCCCGAAAGGGGGCTTCGTGAATCCCCGAGGCCCAGCCGAGCGAGCATTCCGGTGAGGATCGTCTCGGCTGACCGTTCGGTCCGCTCCCCTGTGGTGGACCCGCACCACGGGGGAATGCGGTCCGTGGCCTAGACTCGTGCACCCGGTCCCTGCTTGACCCGCGGTCGTTCGGACCGGTTTCCCAAGTACCAACACTGTCCCGGCTAGGAGATAACGTTGAAGAGCACCGTCGAGCAGCTGAGCCCGACGCGCGTGAAGATCAATGTCGAGGTGCCGTTCGACGAGCTCAAACCGAACTTCGACCGCGCTTACCGGAAGATCGCTCAGCAGGTTCGGATTCCAGGTTTTCGTCCCGGCAAGGCCCCGGCCCGTGTTCTCGAAAGCCGTATCGGCCGTGCCCCGGTGCTCGACGAGGTCATCAACGAGGCCATCCCCGCGAAGTACCTTGAGGCCGTTCGCAGCAGCGAGGTTCGTACGCTGGGTCAGCCCGAGTTCGAGGTGACCAAGCTCGAGGACCGCGAGGTGCTCGAGTTCACCGCCGAGGTCGATGTCCGTCCGGAGATCACGCTTCCCGACCTCGACGACCTCACGGTCAGCGTGGACGATGTGGAACGGCGAGGAGGTGCCCGACGCCTCCACCACCGGTCTGTCCTACGAGATCGGCTCCGGCCAGCTCGTCGAAGGCATCGACGAGGCCATCATCGGGGCGAACGAGGGCGAGACCAAGACCTTCACCACCAAGCTGGTCGCCGGTGAGCACGCGGGTAAGGACGCCGAGGTCACCGTCAAGGTCAACTCGATCAAGGAGCGCGAGTTGCCCGAGGCGGACGACGAGTTCGCCCAGCTCGCCAGTGAGTTCGACACGTTGGACGAGCTCAAGGCCGACCTGCGCGAGCGTCTGCTGCGCATGAAGCGGGTCCAGCAGGGCGTGCAGGCCAGGGACAAGGTGCTCGAGGAGCTGTTGAACCGGGTCGAGGTCCCGGTTCCGGAGAAGGTGCTCGAGGCCGAGATCGCTAACCGCAAGCACGACGCCATCCATCCGTTCGACCACGACGAGGAGGCGTTCAAACGCTCACTGGAGGCGCAGGGCGGCAATCCCGAGGAGTGGGAGAAGGAAGTCCGCGAGGAGGCCGAGAAGTCGGTGCGGACCCAGCTTCTTGTCGACGCCATCGCCGATGCGCGTTACGTGTCGGTGAGTGACTCCGAACTCACCGAGCGCATCATCTACCAGGCTCAGCGTTTCGGGATGAACCCGGACGAGTACGTCCAGCGGGCGCAGGAGGCGGGCCAGCTCGGTGCCATCTACGCCGACGTGCGGCGGGGCAAGGCGCTCGCCGAGGTGGTGCGTGAGGTCACCGTCACCGACGCCTCCGGCCAGACGTTGGACCTGAGTGAACTGTTCGGCACCGGGGACGACTCGAGCCAAGCTGCGGACTCGGCGTCGAACGAGGACACTGCGTCAGATGAAGGGTCGAGTGAGGACGGTGCGTCCAAGGACGCCGACGAGTCGTCCTCGACAACCGATCGGTGACCTTTTCTCATGCTCTGAGCGAACTCGGGCGGTGTCAGGCATTCTGCGCCGCCCGAGTTCGTTAGGGTCGGTGACAAGATCTTCGCAACTCCGAAAAGGCAGGCAGACGTGACGCAGCACATGCCCGAGGGGCGGACCAGCACCGCGGGGCTCAACCTGACCGACTCGGTGTACGAGCGGTTGCTCCAGGAGCGCATCGTCGTGCTCGGCTCCGAGGTGAATGATGAGGTCGCCAACCGCATCACCGCGCAGCTGTTGTTGCTGGCCGCGGAGGACCCTCATTCCGACATCCGCTTCTACATCAACTCGCCGGGTGGTTCGGTGACGGCCGGGTTCGCCATCTACGACACCATGCAACTCATCGAGCCGGACGTGGCGACCTACGCGATGGGGCTCGCGGCGTCGATGGGTCAGTTCCTGTTGTCGTCGGGGACGCCTGGTAAGCGCTACGCCTTGCCGCACGCGCGGATCCTCATGCACCAGCCGTCGGCCGGTGTGGGCGGAACGGCGTCGGACATCGCCATCCAGGCCGAGGTGTTCAGCAAGTGGAAGCACGAACTGGCGCGGATCACCGCCGAGCAGACCGGTCAAACGGTGGAGCAGATCCTCAAAGACAGCGACCGTGACCGGTGGTTCACCGCCAGTGAGGCCAAGGACTACGGCTTCGTCGACCACGTGTTGACCCGTGACAACCCGGCCCCGAAATCGAACTGACCGGGCAGCCAGGCTAGGAGGAGAATCATGAATGGTTTCCAGCTTCCGCAGGCCCGGTACATCCTGCCCTCGTACGTGGAGCGTACGAGCTACGGGGTCAAGGAGTCGAACCCGTACAACAAGCTCTACGAAGAGCGGCAGATCATGCTGGGCGTCCAGGTCGACGACGCCTCCGCCAACGACGTGATGGCGCAGCTGCTCCACCTCGAGCACGAGGACCCGGACCGGGACATCACCCTGTACATCAACTCACCCGGTGGGTCGTTCACCGCGATGATGGCCATCTACGACACGATGCAGTACGTGCGTCCGGACATCCAGACGGTGTGTCTGGGTCAGGCCGCGTCGGCTGCCGCCGTGTTGTTGGCGGCCGGCACGAAGGGCAAGCGGCTCGCGTTGCCGAACTCCCGCGTGTTGATCCACCAGCCGGCCACCGAGGGTGCCTACGGTCAGGTCTCGGACCTGGAGATCCAGGCCGCCGAGATCCAGCGGGTGCGTCGCCTGATGGAGACCACGTTGGCCAAGCACACCAACAAGTCGGCCGACGAGGTGCGGGTCGACATCGAGCGGGACAAGATCTTGACCCCTGAAGAGGCCAAGGAGTACGGCATCATCGACCACGTGCTGGAGTACCGCAAGGCATCACAGACCAGCTGACGGAGGCGGTGAGGTCGGAAAGCGGGCGGCGTGTCGGCACGGGGCCGCCGTCCGCTTCTCGCATTAGTCTTGAGGTTCCGAGCGCTCGATCGCTGGTAATTCTCCCGTTGAGCGCACGGGACGGGTACCGTCAGTGGCAACGCACGAGGAAAGGTGTCATCGACACCGGGAGGGGACGAGGCAGCGGTCATGGCACGCATCGGCGACGGGGGAGACCTGCTGAAGTGCTCTTTCTGCGGTAAGAGCCAGAAACAGGTGAAAAAGCTCATCGCCGGGCCCGGCGTGTACATCTGTGACGAATGCATCGAGCTGTGCAACGAGATCATCGAGGAAGAGCTCGCCGAGACGAACGACGTCAAACTCGATGAGTTGCCCAAACCGGCCGACATCCACGAGTTCCTCGAGCAGTACATCATCGGCCAGGACGATGCGAAGCGCACCCTCGCCGTCGCGGTGTACAACCACTACAAGCGCATCAAGTCGGACGCGAGCGGTACCAAGGATTCCAAGGACGAGCCGGTGGAGTTGGCGAAGTCCAACATCCTGATGCTCGGCCCCACAGGGTGCGGTAAGACCTACCTGGCTCAGACGCTGGCGAAGCTGCTCAACGTCCCCTTCGCGATCGCCGACGCCACCGCGTTGACCGAAGCCGGTTACGTCGGCGAGGACGTCGAGAACATCCTGCTCAAGCTCATCCAGGCGGCCGACTACGACGTCAAGCGCGCCGAGACGGGCATCATCTACATCGACGAGGTCGACAAGATCGCCCGTAAGTCCGAGAACCCGTCGATCACCCGGGACGTGTCGGGCGAAGGCGTGCAGCAGGCGCTGCTCAAGATCCTGGAGGGCACGACGGCGTCGCTGGAGAAGATCATCAACGATCGGATCGGCAAACGTGGTATCGGTTTCGGAGCCGAGATCCGCACCAAGCAGGAGCTCGACGAGAGCGACATCTTCAAAGAGGCGATGCCCGAGGATCTGATCAAGTTCGGTCTGATCCCGGAGTTCATCGGTCGGCTGCCCGTCGTCGCCAGCGTCAGCAATCTCGACAAGCAATCGCTCGTGCGCATCCTCACCGAACCGCGTAACGCGTTGACCAAGCAGTACAAGAAGTTGTTCGAGATGGACAACGTGGAGCTGGAGTTCACCAAGACGGCGCTGGAGGCGATCGCCGACCAGGCGCTGTTGCGGGGAACCGGCGCACGCGGACTGCGCGCGATCATGGAAGAGGTCCTGCAACCGGTGATGTACGAGATCCCGAGTCGCGACGACGTGGCGAAGGTGGTCATCACCGAACAGACCGTGCGGGAGAACGTGAATCCCACGATCGTGTCACGTCAGCCGACACGGCGGCAGCGGGAGCGTGGGGAGAAATCGGCCTGAGGCGCTGAACGCTACTCTCGGTTCCTATGACAGCTACGCCGCCGACGTCCTCGCCTGTCCCGGACGGCGACCAGGACGCTGATTTCGACGATCTCGCTCGCAAGTTCGTCCGGGTTGCACGGTTGCGCCATCCGCGTGCCCACCTGGTATTGCGTGTTCTACTGGGTGTGCTCGCGGCAGTGTGTCTGTTGGCGACGATCACGCGTGCCTCCCTCGTGCCGCTCATCCCGCTCGCCGGATTGGCCGTCGCCGGTTACGCGGCGTGGCGATTTCGTGCGGCCACCACTGACCGACAGCTCGTGGGACGGGTGACCGTGTTCGCGGTGGCGGTCGCGGTCTCACTGTGGTCCATGTCGTATCTCGCTCGTACGTTGCTTTGAGGGGTTTACGCGGCGCGTCCTCGGGACAACCCATTCGGGTTAGCTGGGTAAGTACGAGGACACGTAGCCGTGAGTGAACGTTGCGATGGCACAGGGAAGTTCTCCCACCAGGCACTTTTCTATCGAGACACGAAGAGTTACCTGGCGGAAGCGGTGCCTTTCGTATTACGCGGGGTCGCCGAGGGCGAGTTCGTGGTAGTGGCGGTACCGGGCCACCGGCTCCGACCGCTCGAGCAGGCCTTCGGACCTGCCGTGGATCGGGTGCACCTGTTCGACATGAGCGAGATGGGACGCAATCCCGGGCGCTTGTTGCCGACCCTTTTCCAGATTCTCGCCGATGCGCACGGCGAACCCGTCCGGGTGTTCGGCGAACCGGTGTGGTCGGGGCGCTCGGAGGAGGAATATCCCGCGTGTGTGCAACACGAGGCCATGCTCAACTTCGCGTTCGCCGGATGGTCCGCGCGGTTTCTGTGTGCCTACGACATGAGCGCACTCGGGCCCGAGGTCCTGGCCGATGCGGAGGCGACGCACACCGCGCTCGTGGATTTCCCGGAGACACGACCCAGCACGGCTTACGACCCGGAAGCGGCGTACGAGCGGTACAACGTGCCGTTGCCGGCGCCTGAGGACGCCCTTCTACTGCCGTTCGACGTCGAGAGCATGTCGAAGGTGCGCCGAGTCGCCACCGAGTTCGCCGCGCTCGAAGGCCTGGGGCAGGACCGCCTCCAGGATGTCGCCCTGGCGGTGGGCGAGCTGTGCGCGAACAGCGTCCAGCACGGTGGTGGTAGCGGGGTTTTCGCGACATGGCAGCACGACGACGGCAGCGTGGTCTACGAAGTCGCCGACAGAGGCCGTTTGACCGACCGGATGGCCGGTCGTAAGCCGCCCGCTGCCCACCAGCGCGGAGGTTGGGGGCTGCTACTGGTCAACCAGGTCTCGGACCTCGTGCGCGCCTACGCGGGTCCGGAAGGGCTGACGACACGGGTCTATCTGCGGCACTGAAAGCGGCACTGAAAGCATTGAACATGCCGTGTCACACCGGCTTCGGAACGTGCTTGCCGAGGAAGTTCAGCAGGCTCGGGACGGTGGAGCGGAAGAAGCGGGGGCTGTGTCTCCCCGGCGCGAGATAGGCGACTTCGGGGTGGACGCGGCGGATGAAGGCCCGCACGCCGTCGATGAAGGTGTCCTCGGTGCCGCACCAGACGCCGGTGGGGATGCCGCGGAGGGTCTCGGTGTTGTGCAAGGGATCCATGGAAGCCCATTCGGCCTTGCTGCGCCAGGCCCGCCGTCGACGCATCCGTCGCCACGACATCAGTGCGGGGGCGATCGCTCCCACAGCCCGCACGGGATGTCCTCGTTCGGCACGGCGACGGGCGTAGAGCAGAGCCCCGAAACCACCCATCGACGTCCCCACGGCGGCGAACGGTGTGCCGTCCGTGCCCGCGAGCTCACGAGCCCGTAACCATTCGGGGACCTCTTCCAACAGCATGCCCATGGGGTCGTCGCCACGGTGATGTTCGTGCCAGTACGTGCTGCCGCCGTCCACGGCGATGAAACCGAATGCCGGGATCCGTCCGTCGGCCACGGCCCTACCGAGCGCGGTCACCAACCCGCCCGGCCCGGCCGCGCGGGCGGAGGAGTGACGGCCGTGCAGCAGCACCACCATCGGCATGCCGGGCGGTGTCGTCCGGTGGGGGAGTGTGTAGACCACTTCGACGTTTTGGTGGCGGTAGCGCGAATAACGCTCCTCTCGCACCGCGATGCCGTCCGAATGCGCCGAATGCGCCGACGACGAGGCCGCGCTGAGGGAGGTCACGCCCAACGTCGCCAGCGAGGTGAGACCCAGCAGAACGCTCCGCCTGTTGAGCCGGATACCGAGTTGTCGTGAGTCGTGTGGATCGGGCACGGCTACTCCTCGGTCCTCGTGCTGGTCGATGAGGTCGAGACCCGCCTTCGGCTATTCGATTCCGTTCCCGGTGTACACGTTCATGCTTTCCCCACGGAGAAAGCCGACCAGCGTCATACCGTTGTCCTCGGCCAGCTCGACGGCGAGCGACGATGGTGCCGACACCGCGGCGATCAAGGAGATACCCGCCATCGCCGCTTTTTGAACCAACTCGAAGGAGGCACGACCGGACAGCAGAAGCCCGGTGTCGCGCGCGGGTACGCGGTTCGCCAGTAGGGCCCAGCCGAGCAGTTTGTCCACGGCGTTGTGCCTGCCGACGTCCTCCCGCACAGCCAGCAGCGTGCCGTCCGAGGTGAACAGAGCGGCCGCGTGCAGACCTCCGGTTGCGGCGAACACACGTTGTTGCTGCCGGAGGGCGTCGGGCAATGTCGACAGCACCGTGGGGCTGATCGTGAACGTCGAATCGCCCGGAGCGAAGCGGCTTTTCAGTCGCACGGCGTCCAGTGCCGCCTTGCCGCACACGCCGCACGACGAGGTGGTGTAGAAGTTGCGCTGCACGCCGACGTCGGGCATCGGTACGCCGTCGGCCAGCGTCAGGTCGAGCACGTTGTAGGTGTTGCGGCCGGTGTCGTCCACGCTGTCGCAGTAGCGGGCGAGTGTGACGTCGTCCTTGGCTCCGATGACGCCTTCGGACAGCAGGAACCCGTGCGCGAGCTCGACGTCGTGTCCGGGGGTCCGCATGGTGACGGCCAGCGGGGTCCCCGAGATCCGGATCTCCAACGGTTCCTCGGCGGCCAGCGTGTCCAGCCTGCGGCGGTCGCCGTTCGGGGTCAGTTTCCGCACGGGTCTGCGTACTGTCACCCGGCCCATCGGCACTCCTTCCTCACGTCGTGGAGCTCTTCCATGATGGCGCGTTCCGGGCGACGAACGCGAGTGAAGATCGTTCCCTACGCTCGCGGGCATGTTGATCGCTGAGGATCTGTTGCTGTTGGCGTACGCCGACGAGGCCCGAGGCCCGGTGGGCGGTGTCTCCCAGCTGGAGCATGCGCTGGTCGGGGCGCTGTTGGTGGAACTCGTCATCCGGGAGCGCGTCGATGTCACCACGGTAGGCGCTGAAGGTGAATCGGGCAGGGTCTCGGTGCGGGACGACACACCGACGAAAGTGGCGCCGCTCGACGACGCGCTCGCCCGGTTGTCCACGCTGGAGGGAGCAAAGCCCAAGGACGTACTGCGTTCGTTGGCCGGAGCCGGGCTCGCCGAACGACTGCTCACGGGCCTCGTCGAGCGTGGTCTCCTGCGCAAGGAGCACGGCCATGTTCTCGGCTTGGCCCCCGCACCCTGTTGGCCCGCCGAGGACTCCCGGCACGAGGAGGGGGTCAAGGACCAGTTGCGTCGCGTACTCGTGGACGGCGAGTACCCGGACGAACGCACCGCCGTTCTGATCGCGTTGCTGGCCCACGGCACGGCGCTGAGACACGTCGCGGGCCGCGAACACGCCGACGTGGCCGATCGCCGGGCAAAGGAGATCGCACAGGGCAGTTGGGCGGGTGATTCCCTGCGGAAGTCCGTTGAGGAGATCGTCACGGCGACGCTTCTGGCCCCCACGATCCTGTTGGCCAGTTCGCCCGCCTTCGTCCGTCGCTGGTGAGCCGGTGAGAAACGGGACGAGGGACTTCGTAGACTTACGTATCGTGACGGACAGCGCAGCGCGAAACACCGATCTGCCCACTTCGTGGAACCCGGCCGAAGAAGAGGCCGCGATCTATCAGCGGTGGGTGTCGGCCGGCTACTTCGAGGCCGATGCGGCGTCGGACAAGCCGCCGTTTTCAATCGTGCTTCCGCCGCCGAACGTCACCGGCAGCCTGCACATGGGCCATGCGCTCAATCACACGCTCATGGACGCCATGACGCGGCGTCGGCGCATGCAGGGCTACGAGGTGCTGTGGCTGCCCGGTATGGACCACGCGGGTATCGCCACCCAGAACGTGGTGGAACGGGAGATCGCGAAGGAAGGGCTGTCCCGTCACGATCTGGGGCGTGAGCGCTTCGTGGAACGGGTCTGGGAGTGGAAGGCCGAGTACGGCGGCAAGATCCTGGACCAGATGAAGCGTCTCGGTGACGGCGTGGACTGGTCGCGCGAGCGGTTCACCATGGACGAGAGCCTGTCGCGCGCCGTCCAGACGATGTTCAAACGGCTTTACGACGACGGGCTCGTCTATCGGGCCGAACGCATCATCAACTGGTGCCCGCGGTGCATGACCGCGCTGTCCGACATCGAGGTGGACCACTCCGACGACGAGGGCGAGCTCGTCTCCATCCGCTACGGCGACGGTGACGCCTCCATCGTGGTGGCCACGACGCGGGCCGAGACGATGCTGGGTGACACGGCGGTGGCGGTGCACCCGGACGACGAACGGTACGCGCACCTCGTGGGGACCGAGGTCGAACTCCCGCTGACGGGGCGGCGGATCCCGATCGTGGCCGATGCCCATGTCGACCCCGAGTTCGGAACCGGGGCGGTGAAGGTCACGCCCGCGCACGACCCCAACGACTTCGAGATCGGCCGTCGGCACGGCCTGGACATGCCGACGATCATGGACGAGCGCGGTGTGATCACCGCGCACGGACCGTTCGAGGGCATGGACCGGTTCGAGGCCCGGCCGGCCATCGTGGCGGCACTGCGTGAGCAGGGTCGCATCGTGGCGGAGAAGCGCCCCTACGTGCACGCGGTGGGGCACTGTTCGCGCTGCGACACGGTGATCGAGCCTCGCCTGTCGTTGCAGTGGTGGGTGAAGGTCGAGCCGCTGGCGAAGGCCGCGGGCGACGCCGTGCGGGACGGCCGGGTGAAGATCCACCCGCCGGAGATGGCCAAGCGCTACTTCGACTGGGTCGACAACATGCACGACTGGACCATCTCGCGCCAGTTGTGGTGGGGACATCGCATCCCGGTCTGGTACGGCCCGAACGGCGAGACGGTGTGTGTCGGGCCGGACGAGGAACCGCCCAGCGGCGAGGGGTGGACGCAGGACCCCGACGTGCTCGACACGTGGTTCTCGTCCGGGCTGTGGCCGATGTCCACGTTGGGCTGGCCCGAGCCGACCGACGATCTGGCGAAGTTCTATCCGACCAGCGTGTTGTCGACCGGCTACGACATCCTCTTCTTCTGGGTCGCCCGGATGATGATGTTCGGCCTGTACGGCATGCGGGACAACGGTCCGGAGCGATCGATCCCGTTCGAGCATGTCTACCTGCACGGGCTGATCCGGGACGCGCACGGCAAGAAGATGTCGAAGTCCAGGGGCAACGTCATCGACCCGCTGGACTGGATGGACCGGTTCGGCGCCGACGCCACGCGGTTCACCCTGGCGCGGGGCGCCAACCCCGGTGCCGACATGGCATTGGCCGAGGAGTGGGCCGCCGGGTCGCGCAACTTCTGCACGAAGCTGTGGAACGCCACGCGTTTCGCGGTGGCCAACGGCGCCACGGTGGCGACGTCGGTGCCCGAGGCGGACGAGCTCACCGAGGCCGACCGTTGGATCCTCGGCCGGCTCTCGGCTGTCGCGTCCGAAGTGGACTCGTTGCTGGAGGACTTCCAGTTCGCCAAGGCCACCAACCTGCTCTACCACTTCACGTGGGACGAGCTGTGCGACTGGTACCTGGAACTGGCGAAGGTGCAGTTGTCGGGGGAGAAGGCCGACAGCACCCGGGTAGTGCTGGGTCGTGTCCTCGACGTGGTGTTGCGGCTGCTGCACCCGTTCATCCCGTTCATCACCGAACGGCTGTGGACGACGCTCACCGGCGGTGAGTCGTTGGTGATCGCGGAGTGGCCCGTGGGTCCGGCGTGGACGTTCGCGGCCGACACCGAGGCGGAGACCCGGATCGCGGACGTGCAGAAGTTGGTCACGGAGATCCGGCGATTCCGCTCGGACCAGGGCCTCAAGCCGGGACAGCGGGTCGCGACCCGGTTGACCGGCGAGGGGGTCGCCGCGATCGCCGATCACGAGGAGGCGGTGCGGTCGCTGGCCAGGCTGAGCGAGCCCGGCGACGCGTTCTCGGCGACGGCCTCGCTGGAGGTCGCCCTGTCGAGCGGCCCGGTGACGGTGGAGATCGACCTGTCCGGAGCGATCGACGTCGAGGCCGAACGGAAGCGGTTGCAGAAGGACCTCGCCGCCGCGGAGAAGGAACTCAAGCAGAACGAGGGCAAGCTCAGCAATCAGTCCTTCTTGGACAAGGCGCCGGCCGCGGTCGTCGAGAAGGTCCGGGCCCGGCGAGACACCGCTCTTGCGGACATCGAGCGCATCAAGGCCAGGCTGGACTCGTTGAGCTCGTTGGGTTCGTGAGTCTTCAAGGGTTGGAATGCCGGTGAGGCTTCGTCACCGGCTGCGGTCGCCGAGGTGGTCGAGGATCACCTCGGCGACGCCTTCCATGCCCCAGCGGTTGGGGTGGTAGTGGGCCGCGCCGATCGGGTTGAGGGTCTTACCCTGAATCCACGCGTGGTCGGAACAGGCGTCGTGGCCGAGTGAAGCGGGGTAGGTGTCGATGAACGTCGCGCCCGTTCCGCTGTTCGTCGCCGCTGTGGCCAAAGCCGCGTTGAGGGTCTCCTCGATGTCGTTCAACCACGCGTAATCGCCGTCGGCGAACGGCAGGATGTCAGGACAGGTGCCGTGGGGCGGGGCGATCCGCGGGTAGCCGATCAGCAGGATCGTGGCCTCGGGTGACCGCTGTCGGATCCCGACGAGCACCTCCTCGACGTCGTCGCGGGTGCGCTCGATCGCGGCTTTGAGCGTGTCGACACCGTCCACGGTGAAGTGCTCCCGGCAGGGACTGCCTGTCGGGTCCGATTCCCGCAGTGCCGGACAGGTGTCGATGGCGCTGCCGAAGACGCTGTAGTTGTTGCCGCCGATGCCGATGGTCACCAGATCCGTGTCCGGGCGCAGCGCGTCGAACTGCGGCGGGTTGTATCCGATGGCGAGTTCCTGCCGCTGCGTCATGTCGGTGGTGTCGGCTCCGGCGCAGCTGACGTCGGTGAGCACCGTGTGCCCGAGGCGCCTGGCCACCACGGAGGGATAGTTGTTGGTGGATCGTAGGCAGCCGATCTGATCGAGGCGTTGGAACGGGATCAGCGGGCCGGAGGTGTACGAATCGCCCAGGGCGACGTAGTGCGTCGGTGCCAAGGGGGCCGCTACCGCCGTGGTGGGTGGCATGAACGCCAGCACGAAGACGGATACGAGGACTGCGGTCAGCCTGCTTCCTTATGTGTTAAAAAGAAAAACTTTTGTTTGACATGCGCATAAGATCGACTATCGTGCGCAGCTATGGCTGTGACGCGCCTCACTGCACAGGAGCCGATCGTCCGGATGCGGGGGATCACCAAGCGGTTCCTGGGGAACACGGTCCTCCAGGGGGTGGACCTCGACCTGTACGCCGGTGAGGTGCACGCACTCGTGGGGGAGAACGGTGCGGGCAAGTCGACGTTGATGAGGATCCTGGCCGGAGTCCACACCGCCGACGAGGGGCGCGTGGAACTCGACGGGCGTCCGGTGTCGTTCTCGGCGCCCAGGCAGGCGCAGGCCGCGGGTATCTCCATCGTGCATCAGGAGCTCAACCTGCTCGGTGATCGAACGGTGGCCGAGAACGTGTTCCTCGGCTCGGAGCCCGTGCGCTACGGCAGGGTCGACCGGCGACGCATGGAATCGGACACCGTGGCGTTGCTGGAGGAACTCGGCGTCGTGGGAATCTCCCCACGAACCCTCGTGCGACGTTTGTCGGTCGCCCAGCGACAGGTCGTGGAGATCGCCAAGGCGCTGTCGAGCGACGTCCGGGTGCTGGCGATGGACGAGCCCACCGCCGCGTTGGCCGACAACGAGGTGGAACTGCTGTACAGGCTCGTGCGGCGGTTGTGTGATCACGGTATCGCCGTGCTCTACGTCTCCCACCGCTTGGTGGAGGTGTTCGCGCTCAGTCACCGCATCACCGTGCTCAAGGACGGCATGCTGGTCATCTCCCGACCGAGCGGGGAACTGACCGGCGACGAACTCGTCCGGCACATGGTGGGACGTTCGTTCGAGGCGTTGTTCCCGCCCCGGGCGAAGGATTCGGAGCTCGGTGCGACGCGGTTACGGCTGTCCGGATGCGGTAACGAGAAACTGCGCGACATCGATCTGGAAGTACGCGCGGGCGAGATCGTCGGGCTGGCGGGTTTACAGGGCGCGGGCCGCTCGGCCATCGCCCGCGCTGTGGGCGGCAGCGAACCGTTCACCGTCGGAACGGTCGAAGTGGACGGTGCGCCCGTGCGGTTGAGGTCGCCACGCGCGGCCGTGCGAGCCGGGATCGCGTACGTCACCGAGGACCGCAAGGGGGAGGGGTTGGCCCTGCGCCAGTCGGTGCGGGACAACGCCTTGCTGGTGCGTCGTGCCGCTTTCGGTGGCCGATCCCGGGGTTGGTCGAGAGGGATCTCGAAGCTGCTGGAAGCGATGACCGTGGTCGCGCGTTCACCGGATCAGGAGGTGCGGTTCCTGTCCGGTGGGAACCAGCAGAAGGTCGTGCTCGCCAAGTGGTTGGCGGTGGAGCCCAAGGTGCTCGTCGTCGACGAACCGACCCGGGGCGTCGACGTCGGTGCCAAGCAGGCGGTGTACGAGCTGTTGCGCGGGTTGGCCCGGTCCGGTGTGGCCATCGTGATGATCTCTTCCGAGTTACCCGAACTGATCGGCATGAGTGACCGCGTGTTGGTGCTGCACGACGGTCGGATCGCGGGTGAGCTCCCCGCGGGGCCGACGGAGGAAGCGGTGATGCGACTGGCCACCGGCCATGTGACCCCCAAGGAGTCCGCATGAGTGAGGATTTCGGGTTGCTCATGGCGGCCGACCGGGTTGGGCCCCCGCTGTGGCAGGTTGGGATGCCGCGGCAGGGGAGGGTGTCCCGCACGGACACAGCGGAGGCCACATGAGCGGAACCGTGGCGAACCCCTCCTCTGACCGTACTTTGTGGACTAACCGACTCGCGAACCCGGTGGTCGGGGTCTACGGGGCTCTGCTTCTCGTCGTGATCGTCGGGAGCGTGCTGGTGTCCCTCCGCGGCGGAGTGTTGCTCGACCAGGGTGGGATCTCGAACATCCTCGTCCGCAGCACGGCTCTCGGGTTGGTCGCCATAGGACAGACGATGGTGATCCTCGCTGGGAAGTTGGACCTGTCGGTGGCTTACCTGGTGGGGCTTTCGTCGTTGATCGCGGCGGAGACGATGGCCGGTGACCCGGCGATGATCGGGCCCGCGGTGGCGTTGACGATCGTGTGTGCGGCCGGGGTGGGTCTGGTCAACGGACTGGTGGTCACGCGTCTCAAGGTGAACGCGTTCATCGCGACGTTGGGCACCGGGCTCGTCATTCGCGGCTACCTGGAGGACTCCTACGACGGTCCGGCGGGGAACGTGCCCACGGCGTTCCAGCATCTTGGCTACGACCGGATCGGGCCGGTCCCGGTGTCGACCGTGCTGATGCTCGGACTCGCGGTCCTGGCCTGGTGGTTCTTGACGCGGACACGTCCCGGCTACCACGTCTACGCGGTGGGGGGAGGCGAGGAGGTCGCCCGGTTCTCGGGCATCCGCACCGAACGGATCGTGGTGCTGGCGCACGTGTTGTGTTCGGTGGCCGCCGGACTGGCCGGGTTGTTCCTCGCCAGCAGGCTCGGGGCGGGAGCCCCGTGGGTGGGCACGGACGGGGGATACGACCTGGAGTCCATCGCGGCGGTGGTGTTGGGTGGCACGATCCTCGCCGGAGGCCGGGGTGGTGTGGCCGGCACGATCGGCGGCGTCCTCATCCTCGCGACCCTCGACACGATCTTCGACGAGTTGGGTGTCGATTCGTTCTTCAAGGACGTGGTCCGTGGAGTCGTACTGATCGCGGCCGTCGCGTTGTACGCCCGGAACAGGAGGGCCGGGCGATGACCGAGACCGCCACGAGACGACCACGCCGGCAGCTGCTTCCGACACTCGGGGACGGCACCGGCCCCGTGCTGGCCGTACTCGCGGTCGTGTTGGTGGCTTTGGCGTTCGTCGGCCCCGCCTACAGCGAACCGGCGGGGTATCTGGCCCTGCTCAAACGTGCGGCGCCGTTGATGATCCTCGCCCTCGGCCAGTACTTCGTCATCGTCAGCGGTGGATTCGATCTGTCGGTGGGTTCGTTGGTCACGGCGGAGGTCGTGATAGCGGCGCGGTTACTCGACGGGGACGAGGCGGCGACGGCGTGGGTCATCCCGCTGTTGCTGGTCCTCGGGGCGCTGGTGGGGCTCGTCAACGGGCTGATCACCACACGGCTGTTGGTGCCGTCGTTCATCGTCACGCTCGGCATGTTGCTCGTGCTCGACGGCGCGGTGTTCCTGTGGACCGGCGGTGCGCCCCAGGGAGCGTTGTCGGAGGCGTTCCGTGTCGTGGGCCGGGAGGGCTTCGAGATGCCGCTGCTCGGCCAGGTGCCGTGGTCGGTGCTGTTGCTCGCCGTGCTCGTGGTCGCAGCCGTGGTGTTCCTGCGTGGGGGCACGGGTCGGCTGCTCGTGGCGGTGGGCGACAACGAGACCGCGGTGCGCCTCGGCGGTGGCGGAGTCGAAGGTCTACGCACGCTCGCGTTCGTGCTGTCGGGGATCTCGGCCGCGATCGCCGCGATCCTGCTCGGCGGGTTCGCCGGAGTGTCCGCACAGGTCGGCGACGGATTGGAGTTCCAGGTCATCACGGCCGTCGTCCTGGGCGGGGTGGTGCTCGGCGGGGGTCGGGGCTCCGTCGTCGCAGCGGTGGCGGGCGCGCTCACGCTGGAGGCTTTGTTCTCACTGCTCAACCTGCTCGGTGTCTCCGGAGGACTGGAGTCCGCCGTGCAGGGGGTCATCATCATCGCCGCCGTGGCGTACGCGGCGGTGGGACGGTCGAAGTTCCGGACAAGGAGAACCGCATGAGGAAATCGTGGTTGACCGTCGTCGCCGCGGTGGGGGCGTTGACGCTGGCGAGCTGCACCAGTGATCTACCCGCCGAGAGCGGTTCGTCGGGGGACGCGCGGCAGCAACCCTCCGAGCAGAACGAATTCTTCGATCAAACCGAGTACGAACGGCAACTCGCGCTCCGTACGGCCACCCCCGAGGGGCCGGACGACAAACCGTGGGAGCAGGCGCTCGAACCGGACCTGGTCGACACCTCCTCCTACGCCAAGTCCGGGCCGTACCACCTGTGCTTCTCCAACGCCTCGGTGGACAACCCGTGGCGACAGGTCGGCTGGAAGACCATGCAGGCCGAGGTGGAGTTGCACGATGAGATCGCCGAGTTCACCGTCCTCGACGCCGAGGCCAAGGACGACAAGCAGATCAGTGACATCGCGTCGTTGCTGTCCCGGGGTTGTGACGCGCTGATCGTCTCGCCGAACACCACGGCGACGTTGACGCCCGCCGTGGAGCAGGCGTGTGACAGCGGGATCCCGGTGATCGTCTTCGACCGTGGTGTCAACACCGACTGTCCCGTGACGTTCATTCACCCCATCGGGGGGTATGCCTTCGGAGCCACGGCCGCGGAATTCCTCGCCGACGAAGTCGGGGAGGGGGGAACGGTGCTGGCCCTGCGGGTGCTCCCCGGAGTCGACGTGCTGGAGCACCGTTGGGCCGCGGCCGAACGCATCTTCGCCGAACGCGGCGTCGAGGTGGTGGGGGTCGAGTTCACCGAGAACGACACCGCGGGTGCCAAGAGCATCGTCAGTGACTACCTCCAGCGCGAAGGCCGGATCGACGGCATCTGGATGGACGACGGCACGGCCGCCGTGGCCGTGCTGGAGGCGTTCGAGGATCAAGGCATGGAACCGCCCGCCATCTCGGGCGAGGACCAGCAGCAGTTCTTGGAGAAGTGGAGCAAGGAGAACCTGACCGCGCAGGCACCGTCCTATCCGACCTACCAGTGGCGTACACCCGTGATCGCCGCGTTGCGGGTCCTGTCGGGTGAACAAGTACCACACGAATGGATCCTGCCCCAGCCGGTGGTGACGGCAGAGAATCTCGACCAGTACCTCGTCGAAGGCATGCCGCCGTTGCACTACGCGCTGTGCGGCTGCCAGGACATGCCCGACTACCCCCAACGCTGGCAATGACGGAGCCGACAGGAGTATCGCCAAATGTCCACTGTGCATCAGGTCGGTGTGAACACGTGGGTCTGGACATCACCGCTGGATGACGCCTGGCTGCGGAAGCTGGTGCCGATCATCGCGGCCCGGGGTTTCGACGTCGTCGAACTCCCGGTGGAGAACCCGGGGGACTGGGACCCCCGTGAGGCGAAGCGGCTGCTGGTCGAACACGATCTCGGGGCGTCGGTGGTGTTGGTCATGCCGCCGGGGCGGGAATTGGTGGACACCGATGCCGCCACGGTCAGCGCCACCCAGGACTACCTACGGCATTGCCTGGACATCGCGGCGGAACTCGGTTCCCCCACGTTGTGCGGTCCGGCCTACGCCTCCGTGGGGCGGACGTGGCGGATGACGGAACGGCAGCGAGCCGCGTGCGTCCGTGAATGGCGGGATCACATCACCCCGGTGCTGGAACACGCCCGGGACGTCGGCGTGACACTCGGGGTCGAACCGCTCAACCGGTACGAGACCAGCCTGTTCAACACCGTCGAACAGACTCTGCGGGCCCTGGACGGACTGCCTTCCTGCGGTGTCGCGCTCGACCTCTACCACCAGAACATCGAGGAGCGCGACATCGCCGCGGCGATCCGCGCGGCCCGCAGCCGCGTCGCGCACGTGCAGGTGTGCGCCAACGACCGGGGCACACCCGGTCGTGACCACTTCGACTGGCCCGAATTGCTGTCCGCGATCGCCGATGCCGGTTACACCGGTCCGTTGTGCATCGAGTCGTTCACCGCGCACAACAGCAGCATCGCCACGGCGGCCTCGATCTGGCGTCCGCTGGCCACGAGTCAGGACGCACTCGCGGTCGACGGACTGGCCTTCCTGAAGGAGGTGATGGCGGAGGTTCATTACTGACCGTTTCGACCCAGATCGTCGACGGCGCCGGCACGCCGTGATCACTCATCGCCCTCGACACACGTGAGGATTCCATGAGTAGACGCAAGAGACTGTTGTCGCGCCTCGGCGCCATCGCGTTGGGCGGATTACTCACCGCCGGAACGGTTCCGGCGGTCGCGCAGGCACAGGAAGCCGAGTTCCACGCACTGCTGTTCACCAAGACCGAAGGATACCGGCACGATTCGATCCCGGCCGGGATCGAGATGTTCGAGAACCTGGCCGCCGAGAACAACTTCACGTTCGACCACACCGAGGACTCCAGCGTCTTCAACGACGACGACCTCGCCGCCTACGACGTCGTCATCATGTTCCAGACCTCCGGGATGGTCTGGGAGAACGACGCGCAACGCGAGGCGATACAGAACTACGTGGAAAACGGTGGTGGTATCGCCGCGATCCACAACGCCACCGACATGGGAATCGAGAACGAGTTCCCGTGGTGGGACGAGCTCGTGAACGCGGGTGCGCACATGCCGTCGCACTCGCCGGGCGTCCTGGAGGGCACGGCGAAGGTCACCGACCGCCACCACCCGTCCACGGAAGGACTTCCGGCACGGTGGGAACGTGCCGAGGAGTGGTACAACTTCGACCGGAGCATGCGCGGCAAGGTGCACGTGCTCGTGTCGGTCGACGAGTCCACCTACGACCCCGGTCCTGACGCGATGGGAGCCGACCACCCCATCTCCTGGTGTCGCGACGTCGGCCTGTCCCGCGTGTGGGCCACCGCCATGGGACACGACTCCGCCGCCTACAGCGAGGAGGCGTTCGTCCAGCACATCCTCGGCGGGGTGCGTACGGCGGCCAGGGTGGTCGAGGCGGATTGTTCGGCCACAGTGGACGCCGCGTTCGAGAAGGTCGCGCTCGATGTCAACACCCAGGCGCCGACGGCCATGGACGTCGCCCCGGACGGCCGGGTGTTCTACACGGAGATCCTCGGTCGGGTGATGGTGTACCACCCGGAGACGGAGAGCACGTTCACGGCGCTGGAGATCCCGGTCTACTCCGGTGGTGAGGACGGCCTGGTCGGGTTGGTCCTCGACCCGGATTTCTCCGACAACGGGTGGATCTACCTGTACTACTCCCCACCCGGGGACGAGGAGATCAACCGCGTGTCCCGGTTCACCGTCGAAGGCGACACGATCTCGCTCGACAGCGAGGTGCAGATCATCGACATCCCCGCGTCGCGTCGCTCGGAGCCCGGCCACACGGGTGGATACCTCACGTTCGGCCCGGAGGGTGATCTGTACATCGGCGTCGGTGACGACACCAACCCGTTCGAGTCGAACGGTTACACCCCGATCGACGAGCGGGAAGGCCGGGACCTGTTCGACGCGCAGAAGACGTCGGCCAACACCAACGATCTGCGCGGCAAGATCCTGCGCATCACCCCGCAGGCCGAGGGCGGGTACACGATCCCCGAGGGCAACATGTTCGCCCCGGGAACGGAGAACACGCGGCCCGAGATCTATGCGATGGGCTTCCGCAACCCGTACCGGTTCACCGTCGACGTCGACGGAACCCTCTATCTGGCCGACTACGGTCCCGACGCCGGTGAGGCCGACCCCGAGCGCGGCCCCGACGGCAAGGTCGAATGGAACATCGTCCGGAAGCCGGGCTTCTACGGTTGGCCGTACTGTATCGGCAACAACATCCCGTACAACGACTACGACTTCGCCACGGGCACCTCGGGGGAGAAGTTCGACTGCGAGAACCCCGTCAACGACTCGCCGAACAACACGGGGTTGACCGAGTTGCCGCCCGCCCAGCCCGCCGACGTCTGGTACGGCTACGGCGAGTCGGAGGAATTCCCGATCCTGGGGACCGGTGGTTCCGCCCCCATGGGCGGTCCGGTGTACCGATACGACCCCGAACTCGAATCGGAGATCAAGTTCCCCGAGTACTACGACGGCAAGGCGTTCTTCTACGAGTGGGCGCGAAACCGCATCTACACCATCACGTTCGACGAGCAGGGCGAGGTACTCAACCTCGATCCCTGGTTGGTCAGTGAGCAGACGATGGCCCCGATGGACATGCGGTTCGGTCCCGACGGTGCCATGTACCTGCTGGAGTGGGGTGGAGGTTACGGCCGGGACAACCCGGACTCGGGGCTCTACCGCATCGAGTACAACCAGGGCAACCGCAGGCCGATCGTCGAGGTGGGCGCCACCGTGACGTCAGGCCAGGCGCCACTGGAGGTGTCGTTCACCAGCGAGGGTTCCCACGACCCCGAGGGCACGGACGTCACGTACTCGTGGGACTTCGGGGACGGTGCAACGTCCACCGAGGCGAATCCGACGTACACGTTCACCGAGCACGGTCAGTACAACGTGCAGCTCACGGTGACCGATGCGACGGGTAAGACCGGCGTGGGCAACGTCACCGTGACGGTGGGCAACACCGCTCCCACGGTGTCCGTGGCAGCGCCCGTCAACGGCGGATTCTTCGACTTCGGCGACCACGTGGCGTTCGAGGTCGACGTCACCGATCCCGAGGACGGGGAGATCGACTGCGGCGAGGTGGTCGTGCAACCCGCGCTCGGTCACGACGCGCACGCGCATCCCATGGACCCGATCAACGCCTGCGAAGGGGTTATCGAGACCATTGTGGACGATGGTCATGCGGGAGCGAACATCTTCTACTCGATCGACGCCAGCTACACCGACCACGGCGGTATCGACGCGCCACGGTTGATCGGTCGGGACACCGTGATCCTCCAGCCCAAGCACAAGCAGGCCGAGTACTTCACGTCCTCGGAAGGCATCCGCATCGTGCACGCGGAGGGTGCGGAGAACGGCAAGCGCATCGGTGACATCGACGACGGCGACTGGATCGCCTTCACCCCGGTGAACTTCGCGGGTATCGACGAGGTGTCGTTACGCGTGTCGGCTCCCGAGGGTGCCGGTGGCTCGGTGGAGCTGCGGGCCGGTGCTGTGGACGGTCAGGTGGTGGCCACCGTGGAGGTCCCGTCCACGGGTGGGTGGGACAACTACGAGGACCTGCCGCCGGTCCCGGTGACCGATCCGGGCGAGACGACGGAGTTGTTCGTGGTGTTCCGGGGTGAGATCGCCAGTCCGTTCGACCTCGACTCGTTGACGTTCCTCGGGGACGGGGTGGCGCAGGTCGACGACGAGGCGCCGGAGATCTCGGTGACCGGCGTGGCGGACGGGGCCTCCTACGGCGACTCCACCGACCTCATCCTCGGCTGGGAGGCCACGGACTCCGGTTCGGGCATCGCCTCGGTCGAGGCGGAGCTCGGCGGGAAGCCGATCGAGAACGGCGCGGAGATCCCGCTGTACACAGTGGATCTGGGAGAGCAGGAGTTCGTGATCACGGCCACCGACAGGGCGGGGAACACGGCCGAGCGGAAAGTCACCTTCACCGTGGTGACGTCGCTCACCGATCTTCGGGCCCTGGTGGCGCGGTTCGCGGACGAGGACCGCATCAGTGGGAAGACGGCCACCCGGCTGACGGTCCTGTTCTCCCTCGTGGAAGGCGTGAAACGGATCAGTCCTCACGCTGCGGCATGGGTGCTGACGCTCGCCGTTTCCGACATGGAGAAACGGATCTCGGATACGGAGGCGAAGGATGTGCTGGTCCGGGACGCCCGATCGCTGATCGACAGTTGGCGGACGTGACGGATCGGTGACTGACGTGGGGGTGGATGCCGGGCCACCCCCGCATCGGCCGACGCCGGGCGGCATGCCACCCGGCGTCGGTCCCGACCTTCACCCGCCGTCTCGCGGAGGCTGTGCGTGTGCTGCCTCCCCCGGCGTGGACCACATCGACCACCGGTGAGGGCACACCGTCAGCGGCGGGTAGAGTGTCCCGCGGTCGCACCCGTGGTGTGCGGCCTGTCGAGTTCTGTGCATCTACCGGCCGTCGGCACCCCGACGGACAGCGGCGGCACGTAACCACCGCATCCGTGGAGGTGTCTGGTGACTCGGACGGTCGAAACCGATGCTCCCGCGTCAGGCGGTCTGCTCCGCACGGCGGGGTTGCCCTACTTCCTCATCGCCTTCGTCGCGCGCCTGCCGTTCGCCATGATGGTCGTCGGAGTGCTCACCCTCGTCGTCTCCGCCCGCGGGTCGATGTCACTGGGCGGCCTCAACTCGGCCGCGGTCGGCACCGGGACGGCCTGCTTCGGCGCGCTCACGGGAGCGGCCGCCGATCGCTTCGGGCAGCGACCCGTGCTGCTCGTGCTCGCCGGTGCGAACTCCGCGATGCTGCTCACTTTCGCGTTGATCGTCTACAGCGATCTTCCGGGCAGCGCCGTGTTGGCGGTCGCGTTCGGGATCGGCGCCACCGCGCCGCAGGTCGCGCCGATGTCGCGTTCCCGCCTCGTCACGCTCATCACCGAGCGCATGGCACCCGCTCGCCGGGCGCGGACCATCTCATCGACGATGGCCTACGAGTCCGCGGCGGACGAGACCGTGTTCGTCATCGGACCGTTCGTCGTCGGCATCCTCGCCTCGACGTTGGCGCCGTGGGCGCCGCTGGTCGGGGCGGCCGCACTCACTCTGTTGTTCGTCGGGGCGTTCGCGTTGCACCCGAGTGGTCGGCACGTCTCCGCCGCTCGCGGCGCGGACGGTGCGGCACTGTCCGCACCACGGGAGCTGTTCCGCGCGCGTCTGCTCGTCGTCGTGGCCGGCACCTTCGGGGTCGGTTCCTTCTTCGGCACGATGCTCACCTCGTTGACCTCGTTCATGGCGGATCGTGATGCCTCAGACCGGGCCGGACTGCTGTACGGGGTGATGGGCATCGGTTCCGCCGCGTTGGCTCTCGGGGTCGCGCTCATGCCGACGAGGTTCTCGCTGCGTGCTCGGTGGGTGACGTTCTCGGCGGTCCTGCTCACCGGGAGTCTGTTGCTGTTGGTCGTGGACGACGTTCCCGGCATGATCACCGCGCTGGCGTTGCTGGGGATCGGTATCGGTCCGACCCTGGTCACCCAGTACAGCTTCGGTGCCGAGCGCAGTCCGGCCGGACGCACGGCGACCGTGATGACGATGCTGGGCTCGGGGGTCATCGTCGGTCAGTCACTCGGTTCCGCCGTCACCGGTGAGGTCGCCGAACGTATCGGCACCCAGACGGCTCTCGTGCTTCCCGTCGTGGCGGCGACGATCGTCGCCGCCACAGGGGCTGTGAACTGGTTGCTGACCGGTGTCGAACAGCGTGGCCGTGGGTCGTGCCGAGCCGTCCGAACGTCCTCGTCCGATGTCGGTGATCAAGCGGAACACCCCACTCGAGGAGGACGGGAGGGGAAAGCCGGTGTCCGGGCGGCGGATTCCTCACACACGCCGATAGACGAGGAGGTAGCGCCAAAACGGCAGTACCCGGATCCGACTGCCGGGCAGTAGTCGAGCGGCCTCGCGGCGGATCTGGTTCAGCGACATGCCCTCGTCCCGGACCGGGGCTTCGGGAAGCGGGTCGGCACCCCCGTTCAGGCGTTCGGCCACCGACACCACCGCCTTGGCGACGTGGTTGAAAGGCAGGGAACCCAGCCAGATCGCCCAGTCCCGGGGCGTGCTCGGTTTCGCCAGCCCCAGTACCGCCAGCACACCGTGGGGAGCAAGGGCGTCACGGAGTGTCGTCACGGTGTCGAACGGCAGGTGATGCAGTGACGCGATGCACGTGATGATGTCGTAGTGCCGCGGTGGCAGCGGGTGTGCGGTCACGTCGGCCCGGTGGTAGGTGATGGTGCCCGGCCCGGGTGAACCCAATGCTCTGGCAGGCTCCAGCACTTCCGCTGCTTGGTCGATGGCGTCGACGTCCAGGCCTTTCGCCGCCAATTTCCTGGCGAACCCGCCCAGGCCGCACCCGACGTCCAGCGCTCGCCGCGCGCCGGGGGGAACCAGTCGGAGCAGCAGCGGGTGATAGTGGGCATTGTGGTTGAAGGGCACCCGGGCACCGTATCGGCGGCGACGTAGACTCGACAGCGTCATCGCAAGTTGTGAGGGAGAGTGCGTGCCGCCCGACGACCAGGAGTTTCCTCCTGAGGAGGAGTTCCCTCCCGAGCTTTCGGAGGGGGAGAACTTCATCGCCGGTCCGTTGCCGGATGACGAGTCCGACGTCGAACCGGTCGACGAGGCCGCGATCGAGGAACAGGCCCGTCGCGACTTGATCAGCGTGGAGGCCGAGCTCAACCGGCGTTGGCCCGAGACCAAGATCGAGCCGTCGTTGACGCGGATCTCCACTTTGGCGAACCTGCTCGGCGATCCGCAGCGCGCGTATCCGGTGATCCACATCGCGGGCACCAACGGCAAGAGCTCGACCGCGCGGATGATCGAGACGCTGTTCATGCACATGGGGCTGCGTGTCGGTCGGTACACGAGCCCTCACCTGCAGTTGGTGACCGAGCGCATCAGCATCGACGGGGTGCCGATCTCCCCCGAGACCTACGTCAAGACCTACCGCGACGTCGAGCCGTTCGTGGCGATGGTCGACAACGCGACGGGGCCGAACGAGCCGGCGATGAGCAAGTTCGAGGTGCTCACCGGCATGGCGTTCGCCGCGTTCGCCGACGCGCCCGTCGAGGTGGCGGTGCTGGAGACCGGTATGGGCGGACGGTGGGACGCCACCAACATCGCCGACGCCCAGATCTCCGTGATCACGCCCATCGGCATCGATCACACCGAGTACCTCGGCGAGGACCGGCGTTCGATCGCGACGGAGAAGGCCGGGATCATCAAGCCGGGCGGCATCGCCGTGCTGGCCGAACAACCCGCCGATGCCGAACGGGCGCTGCTGGAACGTGCCGTCGAGGTGGACGCCACCGTCGCCAGGGCGGGCAGCGAGTTCGGTGTGCTCAACCGCGACATCGCCGTGGGCGGACAGTTGCTCAGCCTGCAGGGGCTCGGCGGTGTGTACGACGAGATCTTCCTGCCGTTGCACGGTCGGCACCAGGCCGACAACGCGGCGCTCGCGCTCGCCGCCGTGGAGGCGTTCTTCGGCGCGGGTAAGGAACGCCAGCTCGAAGTGGAGGTCGTACGCGAAGCGTTCGCCGCGGTGCAGACGCCGGGCAGGCTGGAGCGTGTCAAGGCCTCACCGACCGTGTTGATCGACGCCGCGCACAATCCGCACGGTGCCCTCGCATTGGCGAACACTGTGGACGAAGAGTTCGCCTTCCGGAAACTGGTCGCCGTGGTCGGGGTTTTGGGGGACAAGGACGCCACCGGGGTCCTCGAGGCTCTCGAACCCGTGGTGTCCGAGATCGTCGTCACCCAGAACTCGTCGCCGCGCGCGTTGTCCGCCGACGAACTCGCCACGCTCGCCTTGCCGATCTTCGGGGAGGAGCGGGTGACGGTGGAGCCGAGGCTCGACTCGGCCATCGATGCGGCCGTCACCCTCGTCGAACAGACCGACGATCCTGAGGAACCCCTGTCCGGTGGTGGTGTGCTCGTGACGGGTTCGGTGGTCACGGCAGGGGAGGCCCGCACGTTGTTCGGCAAGGAGCCCGCATGAGTGAGTCTGAAGCGCCTGAGACGGTCGAGACGGCTGAGGCGACATCGGTGCCGCCGCCAGCCACGGATCCGATGAAGGGTTTCCGTGGCGTGCAGGCCGGGACGCTGGTCCTCGAGGCCATCGTGGTCGGCCTCGCCCTTCCCGTGGTGGCCCAACTCGGGGACGGTTTGACGAGCCTGCAGGGCTGGACCGTGAGCGGTATCGCCGTGGGACTGCTCGTGTGCACCGGACTGCTGCGGTTCCCGTGGTCGATCTGGGTGATCCTGGCTCTCAACGTGGGACTGCTGGCCTTCGTCGTCACCCTGCCCTGGGTGGCGGTGATCGGGGTGATGTTCCTCGCGGTATGGGGCTGGCTGATGTGGCTACGCCGCGACGTCGCCCGCCGGATGGCGCGGGGATTGTTGCCGAGCCAGCAGCAGCACGCCCAAAGCGAGGGGACCCCCTGACACTTCTTCCCGGCGTGTCGGCTCAGGGTGAGTCCCCTCGACTTCGGACGAGCCCCGTGCCGGACGGCCAACAGCAGGGTGACGGTCGACCCGCCCCCGGGGAGGACAGCATGACCGCCGCTATGGCGTTCACGGGCGTGTCCGTCGGGTCTTCGGGGTGGTGACACGCACCTTGATGCCCGCGTCGAACCGAAGCTCGGCGAAGCCGGGCGGCCCCGTGATCGGGCGGGCCGGCAGGGGCGCACACGGCCCCACGATCAGCGGCAGCGTGGCGGCCGGTCGGTGCCGCCGCGCGCCCGAGGTGTCGGCGATGCTCCCATCCGGTGGCATGGTGGCTGCGGTGGGGTGTCGGAATGGAACACCCACTCGCGGTCACCTCGTTGTCGTCGGTGGCGAATCCCGATCCCGTCGAGGAAATCATCGTCCTCCGGTTTCCTTTTGGGTCGTGGCTTGTACGGCGGACGTGTCTTCGACTCCACGCGGGCCCCGGGAGCGGAGGTCTCCGGTTTACGGCGATGATTCCCGCGCCGCCTCGTCCGGGTCGTCGACGTAGGCTGCCAGTGCCTGCGGACGTTTCCGGTGGATGAATTCCGCCGAGCCGAAAACCGCCTCCCCCACGGTTTCCCCGCTCTGTTCGTACCGGCTCTTCAGACTGTGTTGTGAGGAAGTCCTTCGAGCAGGCCCGTTCGGTGATTCGGGGAGTCCGAATTCCTCGCTGGTCCGTTCGAGGACACCGCCGAGACGAACGATCCCAGCGATCTTGAGGCCGTACCCGTCAGACATGTCTTCCACCGAATCGAAGGAGCCGACGGAATCGGTGAATGAGGCTCGAAGACCAGTCACGGTGGGAAGAATCGCCGGCGTCCAAACGAGTGGGGTGCCCGGAACGCGGCGGGGCCGACCAGCTCGTTAGGCTGCGTACATCGGGGGCGGAACGATTCATTGTGTACGTGATCACCGAAGGAGTAACGCACCGTGAGTGAGCGCACGCTGGTCCTGGTCAAGCCCGACGGTGTCAAGCGCGGCCTCGTCGGCGAGGTCATCTCCCGGATCGAGCGCAAGGGGCTGCGGCTGGCCGCCATGGACCTGCGCATGGTCGAGCGTTCGGTGGCCGAGGAACATTACGCCGAGCACAAGGACAAGCCGTTCTACGGTGACCTGCTCGACTTCATCACCTCGGGGCCGGCCACGCCGGGCACCATCCGCGGCGACTTCGCCCTGGAGACGCAGTACAACCTCGTGCACGGCTCCGACTCGCCCGAATCGGCCGAGCGTGAGCTGAAGCTGTGGTTCCCCGACCTGTGACGGTCACATCCTGAAGGTGACCGGCTGAAGGCGCCCGGGCGGTCCCGCACCGTCCGGGCGCCTTCGGCATGTTCGGGGGTCCCGACGTTTCCGGTGTGGTCTCGTCGAGGACGGTCGGTGGGAAGGGTCAATTCTGGTCCGAACCGCCGCGGCGGGAGGCCGACACCGTGCCAACGGTGAGCAGGGCCGCCATCGTCGCCATCGTCACCAGAACGGCCACGATCTGCGGAGTGCCTCGGGCACGAGTAAGACGGCGACATCCCGCCCACGGACGCTGCTGCGCCGCCAAGGACCAAGGCGCGGCTTCGCGATGAACGCGGTACCACTCAGACGAGTCGTTCATCGTCCGGGTGGTGCGGATACCGAAAGCTCCGTTGGGCTTGATCTTTCCTTTCCTGCCCAGAATTCCCAGAAAGCCCATGACGACAGCCACCAGTGCCAAGGGGATGACGAGTTCGATCGTCGGTCCGGTTCCTACCCCTACCAGTCGCTGACCAAGCTGGATCGACGATTCCACGAGTACACCTTTCGTCCCCTTCGGCTTACGTGCTCCACTTTCGATGATCTTGGTAATGAAAGTCGGCTGGGAGGGCCGATCGTGCGAAGGCGGTGTGGCGTCGATCCGGAGCCTCGACGGTCGGAAGTATCGGAAGCCCCCGCCGACACCGGTCAGCCCCCGCCCCCGAACCCGCCACCACGGGTGAGGGGGATCAGCCCACCAACGATGCGCAGGGGGGTGGTGACCGGAGCTGAGTCACTGGCCCGCTTCTACACGGAGGACGCCATGGACCTTCCCGCTGGCACGAAGCGATCCGAACCAATCCCGGTGTGCGTGCTACGAGAACACGACCTCGTGATCGCGCCCAACGACGCCGACGTACAGATACACGCGATCTACAACTGGTCGATGACCAACAACCGGGGAACCGGACGGCACCCGGTCAGCGACTACAACCGTCCAATCCGGCTGACGCCGAGGCAGTGCGGGTCCTACATCATTCCCAAGGGCGCCGGAAGGTGGACCTGCACTACACCCTGTCTCAGCCGTTC
>SMEZ01000139.1_pt1 | contig 35186 bp, 34 predicted proteins | sample 2456351 | NCBI WGS metagenome assembly SMEZ01 (sample SAMN10132605, study PRJNA489261) | soil metagenome | isolation source: day120 antibiotic-loamy sand soil ammended with composted manure from dairy... | place: USA | collected 2015-04-01 | reverse complement strand
CAACGACGACGGCGGCGGCATCTTCTCGCTGTTGGAACAGGGGGAGGAACAGCACAGCGCACGGTTCGAACGGGTTTTCGGCACCCCGCACGGTGCGGACCTGTCGGCGTTGTGCGCAGGCTACGGCGTGCCGTACACGTTGGCGTCCTCGCGCGAGGTGTTGCGGGAGGCGTTGCGGCCCGCGCCCGGTCTGCGGGTCGTCGAGGTGAGGGTCGACCGGTCCCGACACCGCGAGCTGCACGCCCTGCTGCGGGGGGCCGTGGCGAAGGCGATCGACACCCGTTAGAGGGAGGTTCACCTTTCGGGTGTATTTGCAGGGTGTCCGGTGAACTACCGTGCGTGCATGCGTATCCGAACACGTGCCTGCTTCGGCGGCGTCGCGACCGGCTTGGCCACGGTTCTTCTCGCTTCCACCGCGAGTGCCGCACCCGCGCCCGGAGCGCCCGGAGTGGGGGACCCCTACTACCCCGGCGACGGCAACGGTGGCTACGACGTCACGCACTACGACATCCGGCTCACCTACCAACCCGACGTCGACGGGCTGTCGGGTACCACCACGATCCTGGCCACGGCGGAGACGGAGCTGTCGAGCTTCAACCTCGACTTCGCCCTCGACATCCGGTCGGTGCGGGTGAACAACCGGCCCGCCCGGGTGGAACGCGATACTGCCGACCCGACCGAGGTCGTGGTCACGCCTTCCGAGCCGTTGCCCGAGGGAAGTCCCATGACCGTCGTCGTGCGCTACGCCGACACCCCGTCGAAGGTCACGGTGGACGGCTGGACCGCGTGGAAGCTCACCGACACGGGCGCGTTGGCGGTCGACGAGCCGCACATCGCCGAATGGTGGTTCCCGTCCAACGACCACCCCACCGACAAGGCGACCTACGACGTGGCGGTGGAGGTGCCCGACGACGTCGTGGCGCTGTCGAACGGTGTGCTCTCAAGCCGGAGCAAGGTGCGCGCGGGCTGGACCCGATGGCACTGGCGTAGCACCGAACCCCAGGCGACCTATCTGACCTTCCTGGCCGTCGGGGACTACGACGTGCGCCAGGCCACCACGCCGAGCGGGCTGCCGATCGTCAACGCCTACGACGCCGGACTGGGGTCGATCAGGCCCGCGGCGGAGGCCAGCGTCGAACGCACCCCCGAGGTGATCGAGTTCCTGGAGGGGGTGTTCGGCCCCTACCCGTTCGAGGCGCAGGGCGGTGTCGTGACCAACGGGTTGGGCTTCGCCCTGGAGAACCAGACCAGGTCGGTGTACGACGCCGGTTTCTTCCGCCACGGCACCAACATGTCCGTGGTGGTGCACGAGAACGCCCACCAGTGGTTCGGTGACTCCGTGTCGTTGGAGCGGTGGAGCGACATCTGGCTCAACGAGGGCTTCGCCACCTACGCCGAGTATTTGTGGTCGGAGCACATCGGTGAGGGGACCGCGGCCGAACTCGCACAGTACGTCTACGACTCCGTCCCGGCGGACGACGACTTCTGGCAGGTGCTTCCCGGCGATCCGGGGGCGGACGCCCAGTTCCACCCCGCCGTCTACGACCGGGGCGCGCTCGCGGTGCACGCCTTGCGCACCGCCGTGGGCGACGAGGTGTTCTTCGAACTCATGCGCACCTGGTTGGAGGACAAGCGCGGCGGCCACGGCAACATCGAGGAGTTCATCGCGTTGGCCGAGCGACTGGCGGGGACCCAGCTCGACGACGTGTTCGAGGAGTGGTTGTTCACGAAGGGCAAACCCGAGGCGGGGCCCAACGGTGCGGCGACCCGGGCGGCGTCGGCGGGACCGGTGGCCGAGCCGAAGTCGTACGCCGAGATCGCGTTCACACACGAGCTGCTCGCCGCCGGCCACTGAGCACGGTCGCTATGCTCGCCGTGTGAGAACCGGCGACACCCCCGAGCACGTCGACACGCCCGAGACCAGGCGGGAACACGCCTTGCGCCTCGGTTCGTGGGTCGTGCTCGGGGTGGCGTCGTTGATCACGTTGCTCGGTGTGGTGCTGGTCCTGGGGGCGTTCCGCAACGACCAGGTGATCGCCGAGAACCGAGGGATCGCCACGGGGCAGGTCGAGCAGGTGTTGTTCGACCGCACGCTGGTTCGTTACGAGACCCCCGACGGCGTGTCGCACAGTCCGGAGAACGGGGTGCTCTACCCGGAGGGACTGACGGCCGGACAGCTCGTACGCATCGAGTACGACACCACCGATCCCGAGCTGGCCAAGGTCGCGGGCCGTACGTGGTTGGTGACGTTGCTGCCCGTGGCGAGCACCCTGCTGATCACGTGGCTGGTCGCCGCGCCGCTGCTGTGGTTCTTGCGCACCAGACTGCGGGCGTTGTCGAAGTCCGCCGCGGTCGCGGGATCCGTGTGATACCCACGATCTTCGTGGGGGCGGTTTCCGCCGGTGGGCCGCCGTGGGCCACGGCCGCTACGTAAGGCGAGGGAAACACACTTTAGACTCCCGGCATGGCCCGAGCGAGCCTGGACAAGAATCCTGCCGACGTCGCGGCGATGTTCGATGGCGTCGCCAAACGCTACGACCGCGCGAACTCCGTGATGACGTTCGGTTTCGACCGGCGATGGCGCGTCATCACGGGTCGGGTGCTGGATGCCCGTCCCGGCGAGCGGGTACTCGACCTCGCGGCTGGAACCGGGGTCTCCACCGAGGAATACGCCCGGGGTGGGGCCTGGTGTGTGGCCGCCGACTTCTCGTTCGGCATGCTGCGCGGGGGACGTCACCGCGGTGTACCGATGGTGGCCGCCGACGCGCTGCGGTTGCCGTTCGCCGACAACTCCTTCGACGCCGTCACCATCTCGTTCGGCCTGCGCAACTTCGTCGACACCAAGGCGGCCCTCGTCGAGATCCTCAGGGTGGTCAAGCCGGGAGGTCGACTCGTCGTGTGCGAGGTCTCGACACCGCCGTTCGCGCCGATCCGGTTCGTCTATCGCAAGTTCATACTGCGTCTGATGACGTGGTTCGGCCGCAAGGTGTCGTCGAATCCGGACGCCTATTCGTACCTGTTCGAATCGATGCTGACCTGGCCTGACCAGCGGCGACTCGCGGAGATCATCGCCGACTCCGGCTGGCACAGTGTCGAGTGGATGAACCTCACATTCGGCGTGGTGGCCATACATCGTGCAAGGAAGCCGAAGGGTGACTCGTAGACTCGCCGCATGACTCACGACGCCGAGGTCATCGTCGTCGGTGCGGGCCCGGCGGGCTCCACCGTGGCCACCTATCTCGCCCGCGCCGGTGTTGACGTTCTGTTGTTGGAGAAGACGGGTTTCCCCCGCGAGAAGGTGTGCGGTGACGGACTGACACCGCGTGGGGTGAAGCAGCTCATCGATCTCGGTATCGACACCAGTCGTGAGGCCGGTTGGATGCACAACAGGGGGCTGCGCATCTTCACCGGTGAGTTGATGCTCGAACTCGACTGGCCCGACCTGACGTCCTACCCGCCCTACGGGGTGTCCCGCACGCGGCACGACTTCGACGAGCTCCTCGCCAAGACGGCGGTCGAGGCGGGTGCGCGGTTGTTGGAACGCACCACGGTGACCGGCGCGATCACCGACGAGCGCACGGGCCGGGTCGTCGGGGTGGAGGCGAAGCGGGGACCCGAGCGCAAGCCCGTCAGTTACCGGGCACCTCTCGTGCTGGCCTGTGACGGCGTGTCCGCGCGGCTGGCGCTGTCGGTGGGGATCGAGAAGAACGACAGCCGTCCCATGGGGGTGGCGGTGCGTCGTTACTACCGCAGTCCCCGGCACGACGAGGCCTACATCGAGGGCCACCTGGAGCTGTGGGATCGCAGCGATCCCCGCGATCCGAAGCTGCTTCCCGGCTACGGGTGGGCGTTCCCGCTCGGTGACGGCACCGTCAACGTGGGGCTGGGGATGCTGTCCACTTCGAAGTCGTTCCGCAACACGCGAGGAGAACGCGGTCGGTCGCATCGGTGGGGCCGGCATCCCGATGGGGTTCAACCGCACCCCGCACTACCGGAACGGACTGTTGTTGCTCGGTGACGCGGGCGGCATGGTGAGTCCGTTCAACGGTGAGGGCATCGCGGCGGCGATGGAGTCGGCCCGGGTCGCCGCGGAACACGTCGTGCAGGCGCTCGCGCGGCCGGAGGGTGCGTCGCGGGAGCGGGTGTTGCACGGCTATCCCCGGGTGATGGCCGATCGCATGGGCGGCTACTACCGGCTGGGCAACCTGTTCGCCAAGGCCATCGGACATCCGAAGGTGATGCGTGCCGCCACCAAGTACGGGCTGCGGATCAGCCCGTTGATCCCCTTGGTGTTCAAGGGACTGTCGGGTTGCTACGAGCACAAGGGCGGCGATGTCGTCGACCGGCTCGTGGCGACGCTGTCCCGGATCACCCCGGCGCCGCGTTGACTCCCGGCCCCCAGTGGGCAACATCACAGTACGGGCGTACTTCTAATGTGGTCGGTCTGATAGATCGACTTTATGCAGGTCTCACAGGGTGCGCCTCGGCGCGTGAAGTAGCGCTTCCGGCACCGCTCGTCGCGACTCGCATGGGGGGCTAGCGACAAGGTGTGAGTTGCGTCTTACACTGACCATGCTTTGTGAATGGCTTCACAACCCCTCGGGGTGCTTGTGAAGGTATTCACATTCAAGGTTGGTTGCGTCGGGTGTGACAGAGGTGGTTGAGAACACGAAGTAAGGCGGTCCTTACCCACTGCAGTGTGGCACAGGGCCATAAGGTCTCGCCACGGCAAGTGTTCGCAACGTTGCCAGCAGTTGTAGACCATGTCCATTACGCAGCGGCGCGTGAAAGGATGGTGCCGCAGTGAACTCCTCGGTGTCCGCGGTAGAGGTTCTGGCGCAGGAGAGCGCGGATTCCGGCCTCGGCGTTTTCCTGCCGCTCGTGTTGCTGTTCGGGCTCGCGGTCGCGTTCGCGCTCTTTTCGGTCCTCCTCGGGCCGCTGTTCGGACCCAGCCGCTACAACAAGGCCAAGGTCTCCGCCTACGAGTGCGGAATCGAGCCGTCACCGCAGCCCCTGACAGGCGGCGGTCGTATGCCCATCGCCTATTACGTCACGGCGATGCTGTTCATCCTTTTCGACATCGAGATGGTGTTCCTCTTCCCCTACGCCGTGTCGGCGGATCTGCTGGGGCTGTGGGGCGTCGCAGCCGTCTCGGTGTTCATCGCGACGTTCTTCATCGCCGACATCTACGTGTGGCGGCGCGGCGGGCTGGATTGGAACTGACGAACCATGGGTCTGGAAGAGAAACTCCCGAACGGATTCCTGCTGACCACGTTGGAGGGTGTGGTCAACTGGGCCCGTAAGAACTCGATGTGGCCCGCTACGTTCGGCCTGGCTTGCTGTGCCATCGAGATGATGACCACCGGTGGCTCCCGCTACGACATCGCGCGGTTCGGCATGGAGCGTTTCGCAGCCACGCCGAGGCAGGCCGATCTCATGATCGTCGCGGGGCGGGTCACGCAGAAGATGGCCCCGGTCCTGCGGCAGATCTACGACCAGATGCCCGAGCCGAAGTGGGTGCTCGCGATGGGGGTGTGCGCCTCCTCGGGCGGGATGTTCAACAACTACGCCGTCGTGCAGGGGGTCGACCACATCGTCCCGGTGGACATGTACCTGCCGGGTTGTCCACCTCGGCCGGAGATGTTGCTCGACGCGATCCTCAAGTTGCACGCCAAGGTTCAGGACGAACCCATGGGTCCGCGGCGTGCTGCGCTGCGTGCGAAGAGCGGGAAGCAGACGGAGATCATCCCGTCGTCGATCAAGTACGCGAAGAAGTGATGGGGCATGCCTGACGAGAAGCCGGAGACCGGCGGCGAGCTGTCGAGCGCCGAGCACAGCGAGAAGGGATTGCGCCCGCAGGGTTCCGAACCGGCCAAGCCCACCAAGCCGGTGGTCGCGGGGCGGGAGCGCCGGGGCATGTTCGGTGTGTCGGGTACCGGGGACACCTCCGGTTACGGCGGCCTCCGGTTGCCCGCGTACTCACCGCCACCCGCCGAGCGGCCCTACGGGGGTTGGTTCGACGATTTCGCCGACGAGTTCTACGCGGCGCTGGCGGACAACGGGATCCCCGCTGACGCCATCCAGCAGGTCACGATCGACCGCGGCGAGATCACGTTCTACGTGCAGCGTGAGTACCTGGTGGACATCTGCCGGACGTTGCGCGACGACGAGGGGCTGCGGTTCGAGCTCTGCAACTCGGTGTCCGGTGTGGACTACGGCGTCGACGTCCCGCAGCGTCTGCACTCCGTGTACCACCTGACGTCGATGACCTATCGGCGGCGTATCCGGTTGGAAGTCGCGGTGGACGTGGACGACCCGCATATTCCGTCCATTGTGGATGTCTATCCGACGGCCGACTGGCAGGAGCGAGAAGCCTACGACATGTTCGGGATCATCTACGACGGGCATCCCGCGTTGACCCGCATCCTCATGCCCGATGACTGGGAAGGGCATCCCCAGCGCAAGGACTACCCGCTGGGTGGAATTCCGGTCGAGTACAAGGGTGCGGAGATCCCGCCGCCCGACACGCGGAGGTCCTACTCATGACCACGAGCGACCGCATCGCCGATGTGAACACCGATACGGACACCCCGGCGGAGAACGGCGACGGCGCCGACGGCGCCCGCTACGCCGAGCACCGTGACACGACCGAAGGTCGGGTCTACACGGTCGGTGGTGGCGACTGGGACGACGTGCTGGCCGATGCCACCAAGTCCGAGCGCATGATCATCAACATGGGTCCGCAGCACCCGTCCACGCACGGCGTGTTGCGACTCGTGCTGGAGATGGAGGGTGAGACCGTCACCCAGCTCCGCTCGGTGATCGGCTACCTGCACACCGGGATCGAGAAGAACTGCGAATACCGCACGTGGACCCAGGCCGTCACGTTCGTGACGCGCATGGACTACCTCTCGCCGCTGTTCAACGAGATGGGCTACTGCCTGGCGGTGGAGAAACTGCTCGGCATCGAGGTCCCGCGTCGCGCGCAGTTGCTGCGGATCCTGCTCATGGAGCTCAACCGGCTGGGCTCGCACTTCGTCTACATCGCCACCGGTGGTATGGAGCTGGGTTCCACCACCGCCATGACGATCGGGTTCCGGGAGCGTGAAGAGGTCCTGCACCTGCTCGAACATCTCACCGGTCTGCGGATGAACCACGCGTTCATCCGACCCGGCGGGCTCGCGCAGGACATGCCGGAGGACTTCGAGGAGAAGGTCACCGAGTTCTGCAAGGTGATGGACAAGCGGCTGCCGCTGTACGACAAGCTGTTCACCGGGCAGCCGATCTGGCGCAACCGTCTCAAGGGCGTGGGCTTCCTGCCGCTGGACGCCTGCCTCGCACTCGGTGTCACCGGCCCGGTACTGCGTTCGGCCGGGTTGGCGTGGGACCTGCGCAAGGTCGATCCGTACTCCGGTTACGACGAGATCGACTTCGAGGTCCCGACGTCCACCGACGCCGACTGCTGGGCCCGGTACCTGCTGCGGGTCGAGGAGATGCACCAGTCGTTGCGCATCATTCGGCAGGTGCTCAAGATGCTGGAGCCGGGCCCGGTGATGGTCGAGGACCGCAAGATCGCCTGGCCCGCCCAGTTGTCGATCTCCAGCGACGGCATGGGCAACTCCCTCGAACACGTCCGCAAGATCATGGGCCAGTCGATGGAGTCGCTCATCCACCACTTCAAGTTGGTCACCGAAGGCTTCCGGGTGCCCCCGGGGCAGGTGTACTCGGCGGTGGAGTCGCCACGTGGTGAGCTGGGCTTCCACCTGGTCTCCGACGGTGGCACCAGGCCGCTGCGGGTCCACGTCAGGGAACCGAGCTTCGTGAATCTGCAATCGATGCCCGCCATGGCGGAGGGCGGCCTCGTCGCCGACGTCATCGCGGCCATCGCCTCGATCGACCCTGTGATGGGGGGAGTGGACCGATGACCACACCGTCGCAGCAGCCCTCAAAGAAGCCGGAGACCGACCCGTTCGGCCCCGAGATCGAGGAGCGGGCGCGTTCGGCGCTGTTGCCGATGCTGCACCTGGTGCAGTCGGTACAGGGCTACGTGAGCCAGGAGGGCATCGCCTTCTGCGCCCGGCAGCTCGACCTCACCGAGGCCGAGGTCAGCGCGGTCGCCACCTTCTACACGATGTACAAGCGCAAGCCGTGCGGTGAGCACTTGGTGAGCGTGTGCACCAACACGCTGTGCGCGGCGCTCGGTGGTGACGAGATCTACAAGCGACTGTCCGAACACCTGGGTGAGGACGGTAAGCCGCTCGGGCACGAGGAGACGGTCGGTGAGCCGGGAGAGCCGGGGTCGATCACCCTGGAGCACGCCGAGTGCTTGGCGGCGTGCGACTTCGGACCCGTCCTCCAGGTGAACTACGAGTACTTCGACAACCAGACGCCGGAGAAAGCGGTCGAGCTGGTGGACGCGTTGCGGCGTGGGGAGAAGCCACAGCCGACGCGGGGTGCGCCGCTGACCGACTTCAGGTCGGTGGAACGTCAGCTCGCCGGATTCTTCCCCGAGGACGACGTGTTCCGCTCCGATGTGGACTCACCGTCGCAGGCCGTGGAGACGTTGCGAGGCGCGCAGCTGGCGGCGGATCGCGGTTGGACGGCGCCGGCGATGCCGGACGACGCCCCCTTGCCGGAAGTGGAGGCGAAATGAACGACGCTCGTTTTCTGCGTTCATGTAGCCGACAAGGTGCGGATATTCCGCAAGGCACTGAGGAGGCGAAATGAACGACGCTCGTTTTCTGCGTTCATGTAGCCGACAAGGTGCGGAGGTTCCGCGAAGCGCTGTGGAGGCGAAATGAGTACAGATCCTTTGACCCCGGTTCTGACGAAGCGGTGGTTGTCTCCGCAGTCGTGGCGCCTGGCGACGTACGAGAAGCTGGAGGGCTACACGGCACTGCGTAAGGCGTTGTCCGGTACGCCGGAACAGCTCGTGCAGCTCATCAAGGACTCGGGGTTGCGCGGTCGCGGTGGTGCGGGCTTCCCGGCGGGCGTGAAGTGGTCGTTCATGCCGCAGAACGACGACAAACCGCACTACCTGGTGATCAACGCCGACGAGGGCGAGCCGGGGACCTGCAAGGACATCCCGCTGATGATGGCGGACCCGCACTCGCTCATCGAGGGCTGCATCATCGCCTCCTACGCCATGCGGGCACACCGGTGTTTCATCTACGTCCGTGGTGAGGCGTTGCACCCGATCCGCCGGCTCAACTCGGCCGTGCGGGAGGCCTACGAGGCCGGATACCTGGGCAAGAACATCCTGGGTTCCGGGTTCGACCTCGACATCACGGTCCACGCGGGGGCGGGCGCCTACATCTGCGGCGAGGAGACGGCACTGCTCGACTCGCTGGAGGGGCGTCGCGGGCAGCCGCGGTTGAAGCCGCCGTTCCCGGCCTCCGCCGGGCTGTACGCCGCGCCCACCACGGTGAACAACGTCGAGACCATCGCCAGCGTCCCCTACATCGTCAACGGCGGCGCCGAGTGGTTCCGGAAGATGGGCACCGAGAAGTCACCCGGGCCGAAGATCTATTCCATCTCGGGGCACGTGGAGAAGCCGGGTCAGTACGAGGCCCCGTTGGGCACCACGCTGCGCCAGCTGTTGGAGATGGCGGGTGGCATGAAGGACGGCATCCCGCTGAAGTTCTGGACGCCGGGTGGGTCCTCGACACCGCTGTTCACCGCCGAGCACATCGACGTGCCACTGGACTTCGAAGGCGCGGCCGAGGCCGGTTCGATGCTGGGAACCACGGCCGTGCAGGTGTTCAACGAGACGGTGTCGGTGCCGTGGGCCGTGATGAAGTGGACGCAGTTCTACAAGCACGAGTCCTGCGGCAAGTGCACACCGTGCCGGGAGGGCACCTACTGGCTCACCCAGATTCTGGAGCGCATGGTCGACGGCCGCGGCACGGAGTCCGATATCGACACGTTGCTCGATATCTGCGACAACATCCTCGGTCGGTCGTTCTGTGCGCTCGGTGACGGTGCCACGAGCCCCATCACCAGCGCCATCAAGTACTTCCGCGACGAGTTCGTCGAACTGTGTGAGAAGAACCGGGCGAGCTCGCCCGAACTGGTGGGAGCATCATGACCATCGCACCCGAGGCGGCCGAAAAGGACGAGACTCCGGTCCCGGAGGGACACGTCAAGCTCACCATCGACGGTGAGGAGGTCATCGCCCCCAAGGGCGAGCTGCTGATCCGCACGGCGGAGCGGCTGGGCATCGTCATCCCGAGGTTCTGCGACCATCCGCTGCTCGACCCGGCCGGTGCCTGCCGGCAGTGCCTGGTCGAGGTGGAGATGAACGGGCGTCCGATGCCGAAGCCGCAGGCATCGTGCACGATGACCGTGGCCGACGGCATGGTCGTGAAGACACAGCTGACCTCGCCCGTGGCGGACAAGGCCCAGCAGGGTGTGATGGAGCTGCTGCTCATCAACCACCCGCTGGACTGCCCGATCTGCGACAAGGGCGGTGAGTGTCCACTGCAGAACCAGGCGATGGCTCACGGCCGGACGGAGTCGCGGTTCGTCGACCGCAAACGGACGTTCCCGAAGCCGTTGTCGATCTCGACGCAGGTACTGCTGGACCGCGAGCGGTGCGTGCTGTGCCAGCGGTGCACCCGGTTCTCGTCGCAGATCGCGGGTGACCCGTTCATCGACCTGATGGAGCGCGGGGCGCAGCAGCAGATCGGGACGTCGGAGACCGCGGACCTGGTCGGCGGTGAGACCAGCACGGGAACCCCGTTCCAGTCCTACTTCTCCGGCAACACCATCCAGATCTGCCCGGTGGGCGCGCTGACCAGCGCGCAGTACCGGTTCCGGTCGCGGCCGTTCGACCTGGTGTCCTCGCCGAGTGTGTGCGAGCACTGCTCGGTGGGCTGCGCGATGCGCACCGACTTCCGTCGCGGCAAGGTGATGCGTCGCCTCGCCGGTGACGACCCGGAGGTCAACGAGGAGTGGCTCTGCGACAAGGGTCGCTTCGCCTTCCGTTACACCGAGGCGGCCGACCGGGTCCGGCATCCGCTCGTGCGCGACCCCGAGACGGGACAGCTGGAACGGGCGTCGTGGACACACGCGTTGCGGGTGGCCGCCGAGGGGTTGGCGAAGGCACGCGACGGACACGGTGTCGGGGTGCTGCCCGGCGGCAGACTGACGGTCGAGGACGCCTACGCCTACAGCAAGTTCGCCAGGGTGGCACTGCGTACCAACGACATCGACTTCCGTGCTCGGGCGCATTCGGCGGAGGAACTCGACTTCCTCGCCTCGCACGTCGTGGGCGTGACTCCCGAGACCGGTGTCACGATGCGCCAGCTGGAGACCGCGCCGTTGGTGCTGTGCGTGGCCTTCGAACCGGAGGAGGAGGCCCCCGTGCTCTTCCTCCGACTGCGTAAGGGCGCGCGGAAGAACGGCACCAAGGTGGTCCACATCGGGCAGTGGACGACACCGGCTGTGCGTAAGACGTTCGGCGAGTTGCTGGCGTGCGCGCCGGGTGCTGAGGCCGGGGCGGTCGACGGTCTGATGGAACACGCTCCGGACGTCGACGAGCAGCTGCGGGCCGAGGGGTCCGTGGTCCTCGTCGGTGAGCGGGCCGCGGAGATCCCCGGATTGTTCTCGGCGCTGCACCGGCTGTCCGAACGCACCGGTGCGCCGATCGTGTGGGTGCCGCGCAGGGCGGGCGAGCGGGGCGCCGTCGAGGTGGGCGCGCTGCCGACGCTGCTGCCGGGTGGGGTGTCCGTGAGCGACGCCGACGCCCGTGCCGAGCTGGAGCGGATGTGGGGACTCGACGCCGGGTCGTTGCCCGACGCGCCGGGTCGGGACACGACCGGCATCCTCCAGGCCGCTCGTAACGGCGACCTCGACGGCCTGGTCATCGGCGGTATCGAGGTGGCCGACCTGCCCGATCCCGAGCTGGCGCGGGAAGCGCTGAGCCGGTGCGGTTTCGTGGTGAGCCTCGAACTGCGACACAGCGAGGTCACCGAACACGCCGACGTGGTGCTGCCGGTCGCCCCCGTGGACGAGAAGTCGGGCAGCTTCCTCACCTGGGAGGGCCGCAGGAGGGAGTTCTCGGTGACGCTGGACGGCACCGGTGCTCTGCCCGACTGCCGGGTGCTCGACACCCTCGGCGTCGAGATGGACGCCGACCTGTTCACCCAGACCCCCGCGGCAGCCGCGGGTGATCTGAACAGGGTCACCGAGCAGATCAAGCCGACCGCTCGGTCCGCTGCGCCCGACGTCCCGGGTGCCCCCGTGCCGACGGTGGGGCAGGGACAGGCGCTGCTCGCGACGTGGCGTCAGTTGATCGACGACGGTGCGCTGTTGGTCGACGAACCGCATCTTGCGGGCACCGCTCGCCGCGTGGTGGCCCGGGTCTCGAAGGCCACGGCGGCCGCCTTGGGGGAGCCTCACTCGGTGACCGTGTCCACCGACCGGGGCTCGGTGACACTGCCCGTGGAAATCGCCGACCTTCCCGACGACGTGGTGTGGCTGCCGGGCAATTCCCCGGGATCGACGCTGCGTACCACGCTCGGCGTGGGCCACGGCGCCGTGGTCTCGATCGCTGCCGGAGGTGAACGGTGACCCCAGCGACCTCGATGATTCACTTCCTCGCCCAAGAGCAGGAGCCGATGACGAGGGCGGAGCTGCTGGCCGACGATCCACTGTGGTTGATCCTGCTCAAGGCCGTCGTCATCCTGCTGATCGGTCCGATCCTGACCGTCTTCATGATCGTGTGGGAGCGGAAGGCCCTCGGCCGGATGCAGAACCGGCCGGGGCCGAACCGGGTCGGCCCGAACGGTTGGTTCCAGTCCATCGCCGACGCGATCAAACTGCCGTTCAAGGAACAGGTCATTCCCGACACGGCCGATCGCAAGATCTACTTCCTGGCGCCGATGATCGTGGCGGTTCCCGCGATGATCGGCCTGGCGGCCATCCCCTTCGGTCCCGAGGTGACGATCTTCGGCGAGCGCACCGTGTTGCAGTTGATCGAACTGCCGGTCAGCGTGCTGTTGATCCTCGCGGGCGCGTCCGTCGGTGTGTACGGCATCATCCTCGCCGGATGGGCTTCCGGCTCGCCGTACCCGCTGCTGGGTGGCCTGCGGTCGGCGGCCCAGGTGATCTCCTACGAGATCGCGATGGGGCTGTCGATCGTCGGTGTGGCGCTGTACGCGCAGTCGTTGTCGACGGGTGAGATCGTGGCCGCGCAGGAGCACGGCTGGTACTTCTACCTGTTGCTGCCGAGCTTCGTGATCTATCTGATCTCGATGGTCGGCGAGACCAACCGTGCCCCGTTCGACCTGCCAGAGGCCGAGTCGGAGCTGGTCGGTGGTTTCCACACCGAGTACAGCTCGATGAAGTTCGCGATGTTCTTCCTCGCCGAGTACTGCAACATGATCATCGTCTCGGCGTTCGCGACCACTCTGTTCCTCGGCGGGTGGATGTTCCCGTTCGTGGGCCTCGACTCGCCGCTGAACCAGGGCTGGTTGCCGCTGCTGTGGTTCTTCGGCAAGACGTTCCTCCTGCTGTTCGGCTTCATCTGGCTGCGCGGCACGTTGCCGAGGTTCCGTTACGACCAGTTCATGAAGCTCGGTTGGAAGGTGCTCATCCCGGTCGCGCTGATCTGGGTGATGGTGATCTCCCTGATCCGGGCCATCCGTACCGACGGCACCGTCTCCACCGGCCAGATCCTCGTCGTCGGCGCCATCGTGATCGCGGTCCTGGTGCTGCTCACGCTGCTGCTGCCGGAGAAGGAAGTGCCCGAAGAGGACTCCGTGCCGCTCACCGGAGGCGGCTATCCGGTGCCGCCACTGGACCTCACGGTGCCCACGATGACGCCTCGGCAGAAGGCGCTGCGCAAGCAGGAGGCCCGGAAGTCCGTGGAGTCCCAGCAATCCGAGCAGGTCGAACCGGCGTCGGTCAGCTCAGGTAAGGAGGCAACCGATGGGGATCTTTGATCCCATCAAAGGCTTCGGTGTCACCTTCGCGACGATGTTCAAGAAGGTGGCCACGGAGGAGTACCCGGAGGCCGGGGCGCCTGCCGCGCCGCGTTATCACGGCCGTCACCAACTCAACCGGCATCCGGACGGGTTGGAGAAGTGCGTCGGTTGTGAGTTGTGCGCGTGGGCATGCCCCGCGGACGCCATCTACGTCGAGGGCGGGGACAACACCGAGGAGGCGCGCTACTCCCCGGGCGAGCGGTACGGCAAGAACTACCAGATCAACTACCTGCGCTGCATCGGCTGCGGCCTGTGCGTGGAGGCTTGCCCGACCCGCTCCCTGACGATGATCAACTTCTACGAGCTCGCCGATGACGACCGGCAGAAGCTGATCTACACCAAGGAAGACCTGCTGGCGCCTCTGCTGCCGGGGATGGAGGAACCACCTCACCCGATGCGGCTGGGGGACAGCGAGCAGGACTACTACGTCAAGGGCCCGGAACTGGCCCGGCAGCGCGGCGTGCCCTCCGGTGAGTCGGTCGAGACGTCCGAAGAGAAGGCAGTGTGATGACTGCGATGACCGCGATGACGACCGGGATGACGGCAGTGGACACGCTGGTGCTCGCGCAGGCCGACGCCGCGGCCACCGTGTCCGCCGGCGAGGCGATCGCGTTCTGGATCCTCGGGCCGTTGGCCCTGGCCGGTGCACTGGGCATGGTGTTCGCCCGCAACGCGGTGCACTCGGCGTTGTGGTTGGTGCTGACGATGCTCTCGCTCGGGATGCTGTACCTGGCGCAGCAGGCACAGTTCCTCGGCTTCACCCAGATCATCGTCTACACCGGCGCGATCATGATGCTGTTCCTGTTCGTGCTGATGTTGGTGGGCCGGGAATCGTCCGATTCGGTGGTCGAGGTGCTGCGCGGCCAACGTCTGATGGCGGGTCTCGTCGGGGTGGGTGTCGCCGGACTGTTGGCGGCCGCCCTCACCCGGGCGATCGCCGACGTCACCCCGGCGCCCCTGCTCGATCCGTGGAGCGCTGACGGCGGCGGTGCCGGTGGGCTCGGTCGGCTCATCTTCACCGACTACCTGTTCCCGTTCGAACTGACCGCCGCGTTGCTGATCACGGCGGCGATGGCGGGGATGGTGCTGTCGTTCACCTCGCGTCACGTCAAGGGGGGCAAGCGCAGCCAGCGGGAGCTCGTCATCGCGCGGTTCCGTGGCGAGTACGAGCGGCCGTCGCCGAAGCCGGGCCCCGGTGTGTTCGCCACCTCCAGTTCGGTGGCCACGCCCGCTCTGCTGCCCGACGGTTCGGTGGCGCCCGAGTCGCTGTCCGACCTGATCGAGTCCACACCGACCGCCCAACTGCACACCCAGCGCAAGCAGGTGAACGGCGGCGCCTCGAAACAGGGGCCGAGGGCGCTTGTCGGGTCTGACGGCGCGAGCCTGGACGGCACGGTCGGCGCTCGTTCCAACGAGGGGGAGGATTCGTGACCCCGACGTACTACCTGCTGTTGTCGGCGTTGCTGTTCACGATCGGCGCCGTCGGCGTCCTCGTGCGTCGCAACGCGGTCGTGGTGTTCATGTGCATCGAGCTCATGCTCAACGCCGTGAACCTGTCGCTGGTGACGTTCTCGCGCATCAACGGCTCGATCGACGGACAGGTGATGGCGTTCTTCGTGATGGTCGTGGCCGCGGCGGAGGGCGTCGTCGGACTGGCGATCATCATGTCGATCTTCCGGACCCGCCGTTCGGCCTCGATCGACGACACCAACCTGCTGAAGTACTAGCCTCCAACCACAGGGAACTACCTTGATCGCATCATCGTGGCTGCTGGTCGCGTTTCCAGCGCTCGGCGCCCTCGTCCTGTTGGTCGGTGGTCACCGAACCAACGCGTGGGGGCACCTGCTGGGCTGCGCGACGGTCATCGCGTCGTTCGTCTACGGCTTGGCGTTGTTCTTCAGCGAGTCGCTGTCCGAGGCCGCTGACACGACGGTCTACTCGTGGATCCCCGTCGAGTCGTTGCAAATCGACTTCGGACTGCGTGTCGACCCGTTGTCGGTGACGTTCGTCCTCCTGATCACGGGTGTGGGCGCTCTGATCCACATCTACTCGATCGGGTACATGTCGAACGACGCCGATCGCCGTCGATTCTTCGCCTATCTCAACCTGTTCGTCGCCGCGATGCTGGTGCTGGTGCTCGGCAACAGCTTCGTGATGCTGTACCTGGGTTGGGAAGGCGTCGGTCTGGCCTCGTATCTGTTGATCGGCTGGTACCAGGATCGGCCCGCGGCCGCTACCGCCGCGAAGAAGGCGTTCCTGATGAACCGCGTCGGTGACGTGGGTCTGGCGCTGGCGATCTTCTTGATGTTCAAGCACATCGGCAGCACCAACTACGCCGAGGTGTTCGCCGGTGTCGGTGACCTGTCGCCCGGTGTGATCACCGCGATCGCCCTGTTGCTGCTGCTGGGTGCGTGCGGTAAGTCGGGCCAGTTCCCGTTGCAGGCGTGGTTGCCCGACGCGATGGAAGGCCCGACCCCGGTGTCGGCGCTCATCCACGCGGCCACGATGGTCACCGCGGGCGTGTACCTCATCGCCCGGTCGTCGCCGATCTACAACCTCACCGAGGACGGTCGGTTGGTCGTCACGATCGTCGGTGCGTTCACGCTGTTGTTGGGCGCGATCATCGGTTGCGCCTACGACGACATCAAGAAGGTGCTGGCCTACTCGACCGTGAGCCAGATCGGCTACATGATGTTGGCCGTCGGCCTCGGCCCGGTCGGTTACGCGTTGGGTATCGCGCACCTGCTGACCCACGGCTTCTTCAAGGCGGGCCTGTTCCTCGGCGCCGGGTCGGTCATGCACGCCATGAACGACGAGGTCGACATGCGTAAGTTCGGCGGGCTGGCGAAGAAGATGCCGATCACGGCCGCCACGTTCGGCCTCGGCTATCTGGCGATCATCGGTTTCCCGTTCCTGTCCGGGTTCTGGACCAAGGACGCCATCATCGAGGCCGCGTTCGGTCAGGAAGGCTGGCGCGGCTGGGTGTTCGGCGGTGCCGCGTTGCTCGCCGCGGGGATCACCGGCTTCTACATGACCCGACTGGTCCTGCTGACGTTCTTCGGCGAGGAACGGTGGCGCAAGACCACATCGGCGGACGGTCGGGCCTTCCAGCCGCACGAGGCGCCGACGGTGATGACCGTGCCGATGATCGTGCTCTCGGTCGGCTCCGTCGCGGCCGGTTTCCTGCTCATGTCGGGCAATACGCTCGCCGAGTTCCTCGTGCCCTCGGTGGGCACGCTCGTCGAGTCGGAGCACGGTGTGCTGCCGCCCGCGTTGGTGCCGTGGCTGACCGTGGGACTGTCCGCGCTCGGTGTGCTGTTGGCGTGGGCGCTGTTCGGCAAGAAGCCCACCCCCGTCGAGCGGCCGGAGAACGTGTCCTGGCCTGTGCGTGCCGCCCGTAATGATCTGTACGGCAACGCCCTGAACGAGGCGTTGGTCGCCAGGCCGGGCCTGTGGCTCACCCGCTTCGCGGTGTTCCTGGACAACCGGGGCGTCGACGGCGCGGTGAACGGGCTCGCTGCCGTGCTCGGCGGAGGGTCGAGCCGGTTGCGCCGGATGCAGACCGGATTCGTGCGGTCGTACGCACTGTCGATGCTCGGCGGGTCGTTCCTGCTCGTCGCCGCACTGTTGTTGGTGAGGTTCTCATGAGTTGGCTCGTTGCCCTGATCCTGCTGCCGCTCGTCGGTGCCCTCGTGGTGGCCGGGCTGCGCGACAACGACCGAGCGGCAACGCTGGTGGCGCTGGCCGTGGCCGTGGTGGAACTGCTGCTGGTCGTGCCCACGTGGTTGGCCTACGACCCGGGCGGTGAACGCCTCCAGCAGGTCACGTCGTTCGACTGGATACCCGCGCTGGGAGTGCACGTCTCGTTCGGCATCGACGGCATCGCGCTCGTCATGATCGCCGTGACGGCGCTGCTGGTGCCGGTGGTGATCGGCGTACTGAACTCCACGGACAAGCTCCCCGAAGGACGCTCGACCGGCGGGTTCCTGTCACTGATCCTGGTGCAGGAGGCGTTGACGATCGCCGTGTTCGCGGCGACCGACGTGTTCCTGTTCTACGTGCTGTTCGAGATCATGCTCGTGCCGATGTACTTCCTCATCGGCTTCTACGGTGGTCCGAAGCGGCAGTACGCGGCGGTCAAGTTCTTCCTCTACTCGTTCCTCGGCGGGCTCATCATGCTGGCCTCGGCCATCGGGGCCTACTCGCTGGCCGTCGACGAGTTGGGTGAGGGCACGTTCGACTGGGCCACTTTGGTCGCGGTGGTCAGCGATGCCCCGGTGGACACCCAGGTCTGGTTGTTCCTCGGGTTCTTCCTCGCGTTCGCGATCAAGGCGCCGCTCGTGCCGTTCCACACGTGGCTGCCCGACGCCGCGGGACAGGCCCCGGTCGCCGTCACGGTGCTGTTGGTCGGCGTGCTCGACAAGGTGGGCACGTTCGGGTTCCTGCGGTACAGCCTGCCGATGTTCCCCGACGCCAGTGAGCAGCTCGCTCCGCTGGTGCTGACGCTCGCCGTGCTGGGCGTGGTCTACGGGTCGATCCTCGCGGCCGGCCAGCAGGACATGAAGCGCTTCGTCGCCTACGTGTCGATCGCCCACTTCGGATTCATCGCGTTGGGCATCTTCGCGTTCACGCCACAGGCCACGGTGGGTTCGGCGACGTACATGCTCAACCACAGCCTCGCCACGGGCATGCTGATCCTGGTGCTGGGCATCGTCGCCGCGCGTGGCGGTTCGACCCAGATCTCCGACTACGGCGGCATGTTCAAACTGACGCCGATCCTGGGCGGCATGCTGCTGTTGGCGGGTATGTCGACGCTGTCCCTGCCGGGTACCAACTCGTTCATCAGCGAGTTCCTGGTGCTGCTGGGTGCGTTCGACTCCCGTCCGGTCTTCGCGATCATCGCCACGTTGGGCTTGGTGCTCGCCGCCGCGTACGTGCTGTGGCTGTACCAGCGGATCATGACCGGCCCGGTCAAGGGGGCCGCGCTCGTCGATGTCTCGGACGACGTGGCGCCGGAAAGTGCCGTCGGGGGTGGCGGCAGCGGGGAGGGCGGTACGGCGACGGCCGTCGCCCCGGAGAAGACCACCACCACGACTCGTAAGGCCATCCGTGACCTGTCCGGCAAGGAAATCGCGGTGCTCGCACCGCTCGTCGTGTTGATCGTCGGCCTCGGGTTCTACCCGAAGCCGGTGCTCGACACGGTGACGCCGTCGGTGGAAGCGACACTGCAAGCGGTGCAGGAAAGGTAATCCCAGCCGTGTTGAACCTTCATCTCGCCCAGCAAGGGCCCATCGAGGCGCCCGCCATCGACCTCCCGGCCGTCATGCCGCTGGTGATCGTTCTCGGTGCGGCGTGCATCGGGGTGTTGCTGGAGGCATTCCTGCCCAGGCAGCGACGTTGGATCTCGCAGGTGACGTTGAGCCTGCTGGCCATCGTGGCCGCCGGGGTGTCGCTGGCCCTCTACATCCCCGACGCCCCCGAGTACGGCGCCACGACGTTGAGCGACACCCTCGCCATCGACCCGCCGGCGCTCTTCCTGTGGGGGACGCTGCTCGCCCTGTCGGTGCCGGCGTTGCTGTTGATCGCCGACCGGACCGTGGAGCGGGGCGGCGCGTTCGTGGCCGAGGCGGGCATCAGTCCCGGTACGTTCCAGGACAAGGAACAGGCCGCGACGAGGTCCATGCAGACCGAGGTCTTCCCGCTCATGCTGTTCGCGTTGGGCGGCATGATGGCCTTCACGGCGGCCAACGACCTGCTCACGATGTTCGTGGCGCTGGAGGTGCTAAGCCTCCCGCTGTATCTGATGTGCGGGTTGGCACGTCGTCGGCGGCTGCTGTCGCAGGAGGCGGCGGTCAAGTACTTCCTGCTCGGTGCGTTCGCGAGTGCGTTCTTCCTGTACGGCCTCGCGTTGCTCTACGGTTACGCCGGTTCGGTGCGACTGTCGGACATCTCCCTCGCGGCGGCGGGTACCGACCGTTCGGACACGTTGCTGTTCGCCGGGCTCGGCCTGCTCATGGTGGGGCTGCTGTTCAAGGCGTCCGTCGGTCCGTTCCACGCGTGGACGCCGGACGTCTACCAGGGCGCGCCGACGCCGGTCACCGCGTTCATGGCCGCGTGCACCAAGGTGGCCGCGTTCGGTGGCATGCTGCGCGTGCTGACGGTGGGCTTCGAGTCGACCCACTGGGAGTGGCGTGGTGTGATGTGGGCTGTGGCCATCGTGTCGATGGCGATCGGCGCGGTGCTGGGGCTCACGCAGACCGACGTCAAGCGCATGATCGCGTACTCGTCGATCGCGCACGCCGGGTTCCTGTTGGTCGGTGCCATGGCACTCACCGACGACGGGCTGTCCGGGACTCTGTTCTACCTGCTCACATACGGTTTCACCACGTTGGCCGCGTTCGGGGTCATCTCGCTGGTGCGGGACGGAGGCGGCGAGGCCACCCACCTGTCGGCCTGGGCCGGACTGGCGAAGCGGTCCCCGCTGCTGGCGGCCGTGTTCACGTTCTTGCTGTTCGCTCTCGCCGGCATCCCGTTGACGAGCGGATTCGTCGGCAAGTTCGTGGTGTTCTCGGCCGCTCTGTCCGACGGTATGGCGCCGTTGGTGGTGACCGGGCTGGTGTTCAGCGCCGTGGCCGCGTTCTTCTACCTGCGGGTCGTGGTGCTGATGTACTTCTCCAAGCCCGCTGAGGACGGTCCCACCGTCAGCGCGCCGGGAACGTTCACCACCGCCGCCATCACGTTGGGCGTGGTGGTGACGCTGCTGCTCGGCATCGCGCCGACGTTCGCCCTCGACTGGGCGGGCGCGGGCGGCTTCTCGATCATGTCGTAACCGGTCGGTCCGGGGTGGTACGGTCGTGTGCCACCCCGGACACCGGATTCCCGCAGAGAAGAGGGTCTTTCGCTTCGACGTCTTCCGGTGTGTCGAGTGTGCCCCGCACCGGTCTCGACGTTTCGCACGGGTTTCCCGGTTACCTCGCCCTCTGCGGCTTCTTCGTCAACCGTGTCCGTCGACCACTGCCGCTGCGTCGTCTTGTGAGGCATCACGGGCGTCGTGCGAGCGATCGTCAGTCCTTCCCCGTAAGAGCGTTGGGCGGTCGGGGAGGGGATCGAACGAACCGGCCGGTGGCGTCGACGGCATATCCGCTGCTGATCGCCTTTGTGTAGCCAGTTACTTCGCTTGGGTCAATTATCGTCGACAACGTCACGATGTGGCGTGCTACCTGCGGGTCTCTGGTCCCGGACTCCGCCCATTAGGCTGTTGAGGACCGTTATCCCAGGGCCGAAAGGGCGGAGCCGACGTGTCAGTGCGTGATGGCACCATCGACGAGTTGCGCGCTGCAGTCGGACTGCAGATCGCGGACGAGGAGCTGCTGCGAACGCTCGTCGTCGGACTGAACGAGGTTGAAGAGATCCTGCGCGAAGTCGCGCGTAGCGAGGTGTCGGCCATAGAGGAGGCCGCACGCCACCTGGTCGACGCCGGTGGTAAACGTTTTCGTCCCATGTTCACGTTGCTGGCCGCCCAATTCGGCACCGGCGGTCGCCGTGACGACGTGATCACTGCAGCCGCTGCTGTTGAACTGGTTCATCTGGCCACGCTGTACCACGATGATGTGATGGACGAGGCCACGATGCGCCGAGGCGCTCCCAGCGTCAACGCTCGTTGGGACAACAGCGTGGCGATCCTGACAGGTGATTACCTGTTCGCACACGCCTCGCGGTTGGTGGCCGATCTGGGCACCGATGCGGCACGCATCATCGCCGAGACGTTCGGTGAACTGGTGACAGGACAGATGCGGGAAACCGTGGGACCCGGCGCCGATGACGACCACGTGGAGCACTACCTGTCCGTCAGACATCGCCTCGCCGTCCGACACCTCGGGCAAGTCGCAGGGGACGGACCTCCGCGAGGGGGTGCGCACGTTGCCGATGCACTACGCGCTGTCCCACGACCCCGACCCGCGGCTGGTGACGTTGCTGTCCGGGCCTCTCGCGGACGACGCTCTTGTGGAGGAAGCCCTCGATCTCCTGCGCCGATCGGGTGGCCTCGAACGGACACGGGAGACGCTTGCCGACTACGCTCGGCGCGCGAGGGAGGAGCTCGCCGTGCTGCCCGCGTCACCGGCGAGGGACGCCTGCGAGTCGGTCGCCGACTATCTCGTCGCACGGACCCACTAGGAAGGCAGCCTCATGTCCGTTTTCGGTCAGGTTTGGGTGTTCAGCGCGATCGCTTTCGTGCTGGGCGCTTTCCTCGCCTGGCTCTTCCTCGTTCGACCCGCGCAACGCCGCATCGGTGAGTTGCGACGCAGACTCGCCGAGGCGCAGAGAGCCCCCAAAGCCGCGACGTCGACGGGGAGCGCGACATCGGGCGCCCAGAACACATTGATCGCCCCCGCACCGGGCGGTGACGAGGACACCCCGATCGCGTCCCGTACGCGCCGTTTCGAACCCGCCGCCGAAACGCGGTCCGAGACCGCGGCGGGCGAGGCGACCGAACACCTCGCGCCGGGGCCTCGATGGCCTGAACAGGACAGTCTGCGGGGGAAGACGCCCTCGACGGCGCGATCGTCCGAGTTGGATGAGCTCGACGAGGAGTTCGCTCGGATCGACGCGTTCCACGAGGAAGAATTGGCCGGATCGGGGGACGCGCCCTCCGGTTCCGCCGAGCCCACCGAGTACCCCGGCGGTCACGCCGGCCGATTGAACGTCGATTCCCCCGGCGACGCGGGGGACACCGGCGGCGATGCGCACACCCGGCGGTCGACGAGCCTGTTCGATCCCGCATCGTCCTCGAACGCGTCCGCCGGGCCCGCTTCCGGCACGCCGCCCCAGGGCGCGGCCGAGGGCACGTCGTCGACCTCCGCGTTCGGCGGTAGGCCCGACAAAAGCGCCGAACGGCCTCTGCCCGAACGCACCACGATGCTGCCCAAACGTCAGCCCGGACGTTCGTCCCTTGAAAGCTTCGACCGGTCGAAGCCGATCCAACCGTCGATGCGGCCGGTCGAACGCCGGGAGCCGCAGTCGAGGCCGGAGCGTGGTGGCTCCTTGTTCGAACCCGCCGTCGCCCCGGCTCCCGCGTCCGACACGACACCACCCGCACGGGACACCTCCGCCGCCGGGTACGGGATGCCGCCCGGGCCGTTCGGTCCCGGTTCGGCCATGCCGAAGCCCGGTGGTGAACGGCCGTCGCCGGAGTTCACGGTCAAGGCCAGTGTCACCGCGCTGCGTTACTGCGTGGAGGGGTCGCCGGAATTCCCCCGCATGGTGGCGGAGGTGTGGTTCCGTTCCCCGGACGATGCCGAGCGGGTGGGTTTCCGTCCGTTGTCGTGAGAGCCGGTATAGGGGCTTGAGGCCCGTACGGCATGAGAAACAGGGCACCCCGCGGGGTGCCCTGTGGTGTTCGTGGCTTGTCTATTCGACTGTCCAGGTGTCCTTGCCGCGTAGGAGGGCCTGTAGGTCGGCGGGCTTGGCCTGGGCCGCCTGGTCGATCTGGGCGCGGACTTGGTCGTCGTAGGTGGGACGGGTGATGTGGCGGAAGATGCCGGTGGGGGTGTAGCTGAGGGTTTCGTCGCTGAGGCGGGACAGGGCGAAGGCGTAGGTGCTGTCGGCGATGGTGGGGTCGTGGACGATGAGGTTGTCCTCGCCGATCTCGGAGACCTTGCCGACTTCCAGGCCGCCCCAAGGGCTACGGGCCAGGCCGTATTCGCCTTCGGTGCCGAATCGGACGGGTTCGCCCGGGGTCAGGGGGATGATGCGGCGGGCGGATTCGTCGGCGTCTTTGAGCACGTCGAACGCGCCGTCGTTGAAGATCGGGCAGTTTTGGTAGATCTCCACCAGTGCTGAGCCGCGGTGTTGGGCTGCGGCGGTGAGGACCTCGGTGAGGCCTTTGCGGTCGGAGTCCAGGGCGCGGGCCACGAAGGTGGCTTCGGCGCCGATGGCCAGGGAGATGGGGTTGAACGGTGTGTCCAGCGAACCCATGGGCGTGGATTTGGTGATCTTGCCTGATTCGCTGGTGGGGGAGTACTGGCCCTTGGTCAGCCCGTAGATCCGGTTGTTGAACAGCAGGATCTTGAGGTTGACGTTGCGGCGTAGTGCGTGGATGAGGTGGTTGCCGCCGATGGACAACGCGTCACCGTCACCGGTGATCACCCACACCGACAGATCGGGCCGGGTGGTGGCCAGTCCGGTGGCGATGGCGGGTGCGCGGCCGTGGATGGAGTGCATCCCGTAGGTGTTCATGTAGTACGGGAAGCGGGACGAGCAGCCGATGCCGGAGATGAAGACGATGTTCTCGCGTTTCAAGCCCAAGGTGGGCAGGAACGACTGGACGGTGTTGAGCACGACGTAGTCGCCGCAGCCCGGGCACCACCGCACTTCTTGGTCGGACTTGTAGTCCTTGGTCTTCTGCTTTTCGTCGGTCGTGGGTACGAGGTCGAGTCCGCCCAGCTTCGGCAGACCCAGGTCGACTTGGGTCACTTGACCACGACCTCCTTGTCCGTGGGGGAAACGTTCGTGGCGATGTCGGTGAACACGTGTTCCAGTTCCTCTGCCTTAAACGGCAAGCCGGCGATCTTGGTGTGGGAGTGGATGTCGACGAGGTATTTCGCTCGCAACAGCCATGCCAGTTGGCCGGTGTTCATCTCCGGCACCACGACCTTGTCGTAGGAGCGCAACACCTCGCCCAGATTCGCCGGGAACGGGTTGAGATGCCGCAGATGGGCTTGTGCGATCGGAATGCCCTTGCGGCGCACCCTGCGGCAGGCAGCGCCGATGGGGCCGTAGGTGGAACCCCACCCCAACGCCAACACCCTCGCCTGACCGCCGGAGGGGTCATCCACCTCCACGTCCGGCACGTCGATGCCATCGACCTTGGCCTGGCGCAACCGCACCATCTTGTCGTGGTTGTCCGGATCGTAGGAGATGTTGCCCTTACCGTCGGCTTTTTCCAGCCCACCGACACGGTGCTGCAGTCCGGGCGTGCCGGGAATGGCCCACTCACGCGCCAGGGTCTGCGGGTTCCGCACATAAGGCCAAAACTCTTCCGAACCGTCAGCGGCGTTGGGTTTGGAGGCGAACTCCACCCGCAGATCCGGCAGCGAGTCCACATCCGGGATCAGCCACGGTTCCGAACCGTTGGCGATGGCACCGTCCGACAGCAACAGCACCGGGGTGCGATAGGTCAACGCGATCCGCGTGGCCTCCAACACGGCATCAAAGCAGTCCGCAGGCGAACACGGCGCGATCACCGGCACCGGGGACTCGCCGTTGCGGCCGTACATCGCCTGCAACAGGTCAGCCTGTTCGGTCTTGGTCGGCAACCCCGTCGAGGGGCCACCCCGCTGCACGTCGATCACCACCAACGGCAGCTCGATCATCACACCCAGACCGATCGTCTCCGACTTCAACGCGATCCCGGGCCCGGAAGTGGACGTCACCCCCAACGCGCCACCGTAGGAGGCACCCAACGCCGCACCGATACCCGCGATCTCGTCCTCCGCCTGGAAGGTGATCACACCGAAGTTCTTGTGCTTGGACAGCTCATGCAAAATGTCCGAGGCCGGAGTGATCGGATAGGTGCCCAACAACACCTGCAACCCCGACAGCTGGCCGGCCGCCACGATCCCGTACGCCAACGCGGTATTACCGGTGATCTGCCGATACGTACCCTTGGGCAACTTCGCCGGCGCCACCTCATAGGTGGTCTTGAACGCCTCGGTGGTCTCGCCGTAGTTCCATCCAGCCCGAAACGCCAGAATGTTGGCCTCGGCGATCTGCGGCTTAGCGGCGAACTTCTCCCGCAAAAACGCCTCAGTGCCCTCGGTGGGCCGGTGGTACATCCACGACAACAACCCGAGCGCGAACATGTTCTTGCACCGCTCGGCATCCTTTTTGCCCAACCCGGTCTCAGCCAGCGCACCCTGCGTCAAGGTGGACATCGCCACCTCGTACACCTCGTACGCCGACAACGAATCATCGGTCAACGGGTTGGACTCATACCCAACCTTGGCCAGATTCCGCTTGGTGAACTCATCGGTGTTGACGATCACCATGCCGCCCGCGGGCACATCCCCGATGTTGGCCTTCAACGCCGCGGGATTCATCGCCACCAACACATCCGGCCGATCCCCCGGCGTGAGGATGTCGTAATCGGCGAAATGCACCTGAAAGCTGGAAACCCCCGGAATGGTGCCCTGCGGCGCCCGGATCTCAGCGGGAAAGTTCGGCAACGTCGCCAGGTCATTGCCGAACGCGGCGGCCTCCGACGTGAAACGATCACCCGTCAGCTGCATACCATCGCCGGAATCACCCGCGAACCGAATCACCACTCGATCAAGCCGGCTGACTTCAGTGGAACGGGCGGACCTCAGCGCGCTCTTCTCGCCGTTGCCGCCTGGACATGTGCTCATGAGCCAGCAAATACCTCTCTCCCGACTCCGGCGCAGGACGCGCTCACACTTCGAGATTACTTGTAGTTTTCAGGCCCCGGCTGGGCCTGTGACCCGGGTTACCTGTAACCGGCGGTAACAGGATACCCCCGTTCGTGGCGGCGGATCAGCGGCCCGGTGTCGGTGGTCGTTCCAGCAAGGTCGACAGCACCACGGTGGACACCGTCCGGTCGATGATCTCCAATCCTCGCAGGCGTTCCAGCGCGTCCTCCAGGTGATGGATGTCGGCGGCACGCAGGTGCACGATCGCGTCGGCCGCGCCCGACACCGTGTACGCGGCGACGACCTCCGGCAGTGGTTCCAGATGGGCTCGGATCCGCGTCGGGGAGACGTTGCCCTGGCAATGCACTTCGACGAACGCCTCCGTCCCCCACCCGAGCGCCTCCGGGTCCACCACGGCGGTGAAGCCACGCAACACCCCGGTTTCACGCAGTCGGTCGACCCTGCGCTTCACGGCGGGGGCCGACAGTCCGACGACCTTGCCGATCTCGGCGTAGCTCGATCGCGCATTGGCGACCAGGCACGAAACGATGCGTTGATCCAGCTCGTTCATACGCAACGTTTAGCACACAGATACGCAAGTAATGACAATTGATCGCCGTATCAAGTGCCACATACATTCGAAGCATGCGCGTGCCAATGCCCCGTCACTATGTGATGTGTCCCCCGCGTCACTTCGCCGTGGACTACGCCATCAACCCGTGGATGGACCCGACCGTGCCCGTCGATCCGGAGCGCGCCATGCGGCAGTGGACAGAGCTGCGCGACACCTACCGCCGGCTCGGGCATCAGGTCGAGGAAGTGGAACCCCAACCGGGGCTGCCCGACATGGTGTTCGCCGCCAACTCGGGAACGGTCGTGGAAGGTCGGGTGCTCGGCGCCAAGTTCGCCACCCGTGAGCGGGCCGCGGAAGCCGAACACTTCCGTCGCTGGTTCCTCGAACACGGCTTCCAGGACGTCACGATGCCGCAGGAGACCAACGAGGCCGAAGGCGACTTCGCCTGGACCGGGCGTCTGCTGTTGGCGGGAACGGGTTTCCGCACCGACCCGCGCGCGCACGCCGAGGCGCAGGAGATCCTGGGCGTACCCGTGATCTCGCTTCGCCTGGTGGACCCGCGTTACTACCACCTGGACACCGCGTTGTTCGTGCTGTCGGAGGCCGACGACGAACAGCCCGCCCAGATCGCGTACTACCCGGACGCCTTCTCCCCGGGATCGCAGCGGGTGCTGCGCAGACTGTTCCCCGACGCGGTGCTCGCCGACGCCGCCGACGCCGAATGCTTCGGGCTCAACGCGGTCTCGGACGGGCGCCACGTGATCCTGCCCGTGGAGGCGACCGCGCTGGCCGAGAAAGTGGCCGCACGCGGCTACGAGCCGGTGTTCGTGGACATCTCCGAACTACGCAAGGCCGGCGGTGGCCCCAAGTGCTGCACGATGGAGATCCGTAAGTAGGGGCGAGCTTTCAGGCCCGTGCGGATGCGCGGCCTCGGAAGAGGCGGTGCCACGCCAAAGCGAGCACGAACAGCGCGCCACTGGTCAGGCCGATGGTGCCCGCGATGGAGGAGTCGAGCACCAACGCCGTGCGGTGGCCCACCAACGAGCTCACCCAGCCCGCGGCGACCGCGACCACCAGCATCGTGCCGAGGCGTCGGGTGAGCAGTCGCGCCGTGACGGCGGGCACGACGAAGAACGTGATCACCAGGATCGCGCCGAGACTGTCGAACGCGACGACGGCCGTGCCCACCACCACGACCAGCAACATCCGTCCCACGAGCTCGCCCCGCAGTCCGGCCAACTCGGCGAAGTCGGGATCGAAGGTCGCCGTCTGCAGTGGCCGCCACAGCAGCACGGTGAACACCACCGTGCACCCGGCCGTCAGGCCGGTGGCCAGCAACGAGATGGGCACCGTGGTGCCGAGGACGTCCACTGTGCGCAGCGGGGCGAAGGTGATGTCGCCGTAGATGGCGGAGTCGAGGTCGATGTGCGCTCCCGAGGCGTAGGCGCTGATGCCCAGGACGCCGAGGGAGAACAACGCGGGGAACGCGAGAGCCAACGCCGCGTCGGAGGCCACCACCCCGGTCCGTCGAAGCCACTCCGAACCGGCCACGCACAGCACTCCGAACGCGGTGGCACCCAACACGGTCGCCGCCGACCCACGGTCTCCCGTGAGGAGGAACACCAACACGATGCCGGGCAGTACGGCGTGGCTGACCGCGTCGGGCAACAACGCCTGACGGCGCAGCACGAGGAAACTCCCGAGCAGCGCACACGACGTGGACAGCAGCCCGGCGATCACCACGATCATGACGTCGTCGGGGGTCATGCCGAACGCTCCTTGCGGTGGGCCTTACGGACGCGGGCGAGCACTCCGCGATGCGGCGCGAACACCACGGACACCAGGGCGATCCCGGTGGCCAACAGGACGATCACCGGACCCGCGGGCAGTTCGGCATGGCCGGAGAGCACGCCGCCGAGCGCACCGCAGACGGCCCCCACCAGACCCGACAACGGCACCAGCGTCGACAGCCGCTTGGTCACCTGCCGCGCCGCCACGACGGGTGCCACGAGCAGCGCCACCATGAGGATGGCGCCGACCGTTCGCACGCCGAGGACCACGGCCAACGCCAACAGCCCCGTGCTCGCCGCGTCCACGGCCCACGTCGGCACGCCCACGACCGCCGTGAAACCCGGATCGAAGGTCGCGCTGCGTAGCACGCGGAACCCCACCGTGACCGCGGCCAACGCCACCGCGCCCAGCACCAGGGCGATGGCGATGTCGCGTTCGGACATTCCGGCCGTCTGACCCAACAGGTAGCCCGTCAGGCCGGACTGCTGACTGTTCTCCGTCGCGGAGATATGGGTGATCAGCACGATGCCGAGGGCCAGGGACACCGACAGCACCACCCCGATGGCCGCGTCGGGTCGGAGTCTGCCCGTGCGTTCGAGAGCGATCATGGCGAAGGCCGCCAACGCCGCCGAGATCGTCGCCCCCAGTAACAGCGTCTCCGGCACCTTCGCGCCGGTCGCCAGGAAAGCGACCGCGACCCCGGTCAGTGTGCCGTGGCTCATGGCGTCACCGAACATGCTCCGGCGCCGCAACACCGCCAGCGGGCCGAGCGCGCCGGCCACGAATCCGACGACGGCGGTGCCGACCACCACCACCGCGTCCGGATAGGACAACGGGAGCGCGGACAACAGTCTCTCGATCATGAGTCCAGCACCAGGGGAGCGATGCCGTAGGCGCGTTCGAGGTTCTCGGCGGTGAGCACGTCGGCCACCGGTCCGTCCGCCACCACACCACCGGCCAGCAACACGGCATGGTCGAACCTGCGCAACACCGTGCGCAGATCGTGGTGCACGACGATGACCGAGACACCCTCCCGGCACAGGTTCGTGAGCACGTCCAACAGCGCCGACTCCGTGCGAGCGTCCACGGCGGTGAACGGCTCGTCCAGGACCACCAGCTCGGCGCGCTGGGCTAGCGCGCGTGCCAGGAACACCCGCTGTCGTTGTCCTCCGGACAATTCGTCGATCGGACGGTCGGCGAGGTCGACCACGCCCACCTGTTCCATCGCCTGGGCCACCAGTTCGTCGTCGGTGGGGGTGAGGCGCCGCCACCAGCCCCGATGCGGATAACGGCCCATCTCCACCACCTGCACGGCCGTGATGGGGAAGTCCTTGGTCACCGAGTCCTGCTGCGGTACGTACGCCACCTTGCGGCGCACCCGGGACAACGGCTGCCCCAGCAGTCGCACCCGCCCCTGGGTCGACGGCACCAGCCCCAACGCCGCTTTCACCAGCGTCGATTTGCCGGCGCCGTTCGGGCCGACCACCGCGGCCAACGCCGCCGAGGGGATGTCCACGGTGACGCCCGAGAGCACGTTCCGGCCACCGTAGGACGCGCTGAAGTCCACGAGGCTCAACGCGGGCGTGGTCTTGTGGGGTCGTGTCCCGGAGGGTGCGCTGCCGAAGGTCGGGGTCATCGCAGTCCCTCCGCGATCCGCTCGGCGTTGGCCCGGACCATGCCGAGGTAGGTGCCCTCGGCGGTGCCGTCCTCGCCGGTGGAGTCGGAGTACAGCGGGGCGCCGAGTCGCGCCTGCCCACCTCGGTGGCGGACAGCGGCCAGTACGGCGTTCACCGTCCTGTCCGACACACTCGTTTCCACGAACACAGACTTCACCTCGCGTTCGGCCACGATTTCGGCGACCCGGTTGATGTCGGCGGTGCTCGCCTCCTGTTGCGTGGAGATCCCCTGAATCGCCAGCACTTCCAGGTCGAAGGCCCTTCCCAGGTATCGGAAGGCGTCATGTGAGGTCACCAGCACCCGGGACCGTTCGGGGATGTCCGCCAACAGGGCGCGTGCCTCCTCGCCGACGGCGAGCACTCGCTCGCGATAGGCCACGCCGCGACGGCGATAGTCGTCCGCGTGGGCCGGGTCCAGCTCGGCGAGCTGCGCGGTCACCGCGTCCACCACGTACGCCCACAGGCGCGGCTCGAACCACACGTACGGGTCGTACTCCTCCTCGGGGCCCGCGTCGGGCGGAGGTGACAGCAGGAGGTGTTCGGGTACCGCCTCCCCGGCGAACAGCACCGGCTTGGTTTCCGCGACCGCCTGCAACGTCCGCATCAACGAGCCCTCCAGGTGCAGACCCACGGCGACCACGAGGTCGGCGCGGCGCATCTGTTGCAGATCGCTGGCCTTGGCCTGGTACAGGTGCGGGTCGACACCGGGGCCCATCAACCGCACGGTGGTCACGTGTTCACCACCGATCTCGCGCACGGTGTCGTCGAGGAACGTGGTCGTGGTGACCACCCGTACGGGGTCCTCCCCGGAGTGCGGGTCGAGGGTCGCCGATTCCGACGCGGGATGCAGTGCGTAACCCACCGCCAGCGACACGATGAGCGTGGCTGTCAGCACCACGAGCGCCAACGCGCGCATGTCCCTTCGGCGGGCGCGTCGACGTTGTCGTGCCAAAGACGCCGCGTCGGACGAACCCATCGATCACCCCTTTTTCGTCATGCCGAAATTTAGAATAAGGCGAGGCGAATATCCACGGCCGAGAGTGAGATCTCCGTCGCAGAGGATCGCGGACGCGGTCCGGGTACCCAGCACAGTGCGAAGCCACGACATCGCGCCACCGAGGGTGTGCGGAACACCGCCGTGAACTGAGCCGTTTGACATGTGGGGGCCGGACGAACTGCGTTCGACCGCTGTGAGGAGGAGGCAGAGCACGTGCACAAGCACCGCAACGGGCTGAAGACGGCGTTGCTGCTCGGCCTGCTCAGCGCGATGATCGTTGGGATCAGTGGGCTGTTCGGCAGGGGAGCCCTGGTCATCGGACTCCTCGTCGCGCTGGCTGTGAACGGCTACGCCTACTTCAACTCCGACACCCTCGCGCTGCGCGCCATGCGCGCCCGGCCGGTGTCCGAGGCGGAGCAGCCCGCGATGTACCGCATCGTCAGGGAGCTGGCCACGTCGGCGCGGCAACCCATGCCCCGCCTCTACGTCAGTCCGACACAGGCGCCCAATGCCTTCGCCACCGGCCGTAACCCGAGGAATGCGGCCGTGTGCTGCACTGTCGGTATCCTGCAGATCCTCGACGAACGAGAGCTGCGTGCGGTGCTCGGCCACGAACTGGCCCACGTGTACAACCGCGACATCCTCATCTCCAGTGTCGCCGGGGCACTGGCCAGTGTCGTCAGTTTCCTCGCCAACATGGCCATGTTCGCGGGGATGTTCGGCGGCAACCGGGAGAACGGCGTGAACCCGCTCGCCTCGCTGCTGATCGTGCTCCTCGGGCCGATCGCCGCGGGGATCGTGCGCATGAGCGTCAGCCGGTCCCGCGAGTACCAGGCCGACGCCTCCGGCGCCGAACTCACCGGTGACCCACTCGCCCTGGCGTCGGCGCTGCGGAAATTGGAACGCGGCACGCGGGCCCTACCACTGGCGCCCGAACCGAAGGTCGCGGCGCAGTCGCACCTGATGATCGCCAACCCGTTCCGGCCGGGTGAGCGGGTGGCGCACCTGTTCTCCACGCACCCACCCATCGAGGAGCGGGTGCGCAGGCTGGAGGAGATGGCCAGGCGGTCGTTCTGACGAAGTGGCGTAGCGCGCGGGGTGCCCTCGTCACCCCGACGCGCCCGCGTCGCGGGCCACGGACATCACATAGTCGCCGTAGCCGCTCTTGGCGAGCTTCGCGCCCAGCTGATAGCACTCGTCGGGAGTGATGAACCCCATCTGCAACGCCACCTCCTCCAGGCACGCGATACGCACTCCCGTGCGACGCTCCAGCACCTGCACGAACAGGCTGGCCTCCAGCAAGGAGTCGTGGGTGCCCGTGTCGAGCCAGGCGAAACCGCGACCCAGCGTGTGCATCCGGGCCCTGCCCTGGCGCAGGTAGGTGAGGTTGACGTCGGTGATCTCCAATTCACCGCGTGCGGAGGGGGTGAGTCCCTTCGCGATGTCCACGACCTGGTTGTCGTAGAAGTACAGGCCCGTGATCGCGAGGTTGGACTTCGGTTTGCTCGGCTTCTCCTCGATGGACAGGAGGTTGCCGTCGGCGTCCACCTCCCCGACGCCGTAGCGTTGCGGGTCCTTGACGGCGTATCCGAACAGGGCGCAGCCGTCGAGGTTGGTCGCCTGTTCCCGGAGCAGGCCGGAGAAGCCGCGGCCGTGGAAGATGTTGTCACCGAGGATCAACGCCACGCTGTCGTCACCCACGAAGTCGGCGCCGATGATGAACGCCTCGGCGAGGCCGTTCGGACTGGGTTGCTCCGCGTATCGCAGGTCGATACCCCACTGGCTGCCGTCGCCGAGCAGCCGCTGGAAGTTCGGCAGGTCGCTGGGGGTGGAGATGACCAGGATCTCCCTGATCCCCGCCAGCATCAGGACCGACAGCGGGTAGTAGATCATCGGCTTGTCGTAGACGGGCAGCAGCTGCTTGGACGTTGCCTGGGTGATCGGATGCAGCCGGGTCCCGCTGCCGCCGGCCAGCACGATGCCTTTCATACGCCCCCTCCGCGTGCCGTTCGACCTGTGCACGTGCGTGGGCAGAGTATCGCGCGACGGCCGTCCCTCCGAGCAGGGCGAGAGAGCCGGCCGTCGCGTGGACCGGACATCACACCGGGAACGACTCCGGCGGTCGGTGGAAGCGGACGGCGTGGATCGGCGGGTGTCGGCGGGCTCACCCGGGCCGGGGCGACACCGCGCAGGGGGAGGCCGGCGAGGACGTGCTCTCGCCGGTCCCGTTCAGTGACCACCCGCGCCCGGTTCGATCGAAGCCACCGTGAGTTGGTTGCCCGGAAGCTCGTCGCTGGCGCAGCCGGTGCCGGGAATCTCCACGAACAGGGACGCGGTCTCCTTCGGTGGGTAGATCCGCAGTCCACGCACCTCCGTCGGCTGACACACCGCGGGGTCGAACCGACCTGGTGTCCGTCCTCGCCCGCGACGTAGGAGACGCCGGGGAAGCCGTGGAGCACGCAGGGGAAGTCGCTGACGTTGGTGAATTTCAGCGGCCGGTACACGGTGCCCGCGGCTCCCTCGGCCTCGCCGAGCGCCAGGGACAGGTCCTTCGACGCGCAGTAGTCGGGGTCGGGTGGTGGCTGTTTCGCCTCGGCGTCGGGAGTGTTCGCCCGGCCGTCGTCCGGCTCGGCCGCCGCACCCGGTTCGAGGGCCGATGCAGCGGGTGGGGACGAGTCCGCCGCCGCGTTCGCGCTCTGATCGGTTTTGGTTCCGCTGGTTTCGGTGCTGCACGCGCTCAGCACCAGTGCCGTACCGACGGCCACCAGGAGTACGTCGGTCCCGATGATTCGTTTCACGGCCACCACCCCATCTCCTCGTGGATTCTTACCCGTGGACGCGGCATGCATGCCAAGAAGTTGCCTCGGGTGGGGACGAACCATCCGATCGGAGGGGTCGAAACACCGCCACGCGTGTTTAACGCCGGTGACGTCACTCGTTCGGGATGGCCGGTGGTGGGGGACGAAGCCCCTGAGGACGTCCACGCGCCGACGGTCCGGGATCACCGAAGAACCTACGGGGACGGTAAAGACGATGAACGGACCCGCCGTCGCGGGTCCGTTCATCACCGCAGGTCACGCAGCGGGTGTCACCGGTAGTTGGTGAACTGCAGGGCGATGCCGAAGTCCTGGTTCTTCAGCATCGAGATGACCTCCTGGAGGTGGTCCTTCTTCTTGCCCGACACCCGGAGTTGATCGCCTTGGATCTGCGCCTGCACGCCCTTCGGGCCCTCGTCGCGGATGAATTTGGCGATCTTCTTCGCCTTGTCGGCTTCGATGCCTTCCTTGATCGTGCCGTTGACCTTGTAGACCTTGCCGGACGCGACGGGATCGCCCGCCTCGAAGGCCTTGAGGGAGACGCCGCGCTTGACGAGCTTTTCCTTGAAGACTTCGACCGCCGCCTTCGTGCGCTCCTCGGTCTCGGCCTCGATGACCACGGCGCGCTCACCGGACCACTCGATCTTGGCGCCGGTGCCGCGGAAGTCGAACCGCGTGGACAGCTCCTTGTTCGCCTGGTTCAGCGCGTTGTCCACCTCCTGGCGGTCGACCTTGCTCACGACGTCGAAAGAGGGATCGGCCACGTCACACACCTCGTCGTTTCAGCTGTTGGATTGGCTCCACCCTAGCCACTGCCAACCCCGGGGACCGGGCGAGTAAGGCATTCGCTATCCTGTTTCTTGGCGGGGTTGGACCGGCCAAGGCGGGTTTCCCGAGTGGCCAAAGGGATCTGACTGTA
>SMEZ01000087.1_pt1 | contig 35301 bp, 37 predicted proteins | sample 2456351 | NCBI WGS metagenome assembly SMEZ01 (sample SAMN10132605, study PRJNA489261) | soil metagenome | isolation source: day120 antibiotic-loamy sand soil ammended with composted manure from dairy... | place: USA | collected 2015-04-01 | reverse complement strand
TCGCCACGCTGCTGGCCCCGGTGCTGCCCTCGGCGAGGGCGCTGGGGGGCGACATCGCCAAACCCGGCGTCGTGGAACTCGCCTACGACCGCACCCCGGTGCGTGCGCTGGCGAGCCTGACCCGACTCTGGACGCTGGTCCGTCGCGACCTACCCCGGGTGACCCAACCGCTGTTGCTCGTCCGATCAGCGGTCGATCACGTCGTGGAAGGTGTCAACGCCACCGTGGTGGCCGACAATGTGCGTAGTGAGGACCTGCGCGAGGTAGTGCTTCACCACAGCTACCACGTGGCCACGCTCGACAACGACGCACCGTTGCTGTTCCGGCGCAGTGTGGAGTTCGTCGACTCCGTCAGACAGGTTGGTGCCCGATGAGTAGAGCATCAGGAACGGACGGGCCCGAGGACGTCGACGCCACGTTCGCGAAGATCGTGGCGGGTCTGAAGGCGGAGGGATTCGGCACGGACACCGACGATCACCTGATCGACGCCGACCCTTCGGACGACGACACGGGCGACCGGAGGCAAGCACGACTGCGTTCCCCACGTGAGCACGACACCCCCCGCTCGGGCTGGCGGACACCGGAGACCGACTGGGAAGACACGCTGCTCGGCGACGACCCCACCGACGACGACGAACACTTCGTTCCCCCTGAGCCGCCCCCGCTGCCCCGGCCTCGCAAGGGCGCGATCGTCGTGCTGTTGTTCTTCGTGGTGGGTCTTCTGCTGCTCCTCGGACCCGGGCTCATCGGGCTGAGCCGTTCGATCGCCCTGCCGCTGGGCATGCTCTCCCTGGCCACCGGAATCGCACTGGCCCTGCTTCGGGTCAGGCAAGGCCCCCCGGACGGTGCGGACCCCACCAACGGAGCTCAGGTCTGAACCCGGCCTCGACTCCGCGATCGCGCCGCCTGTGCCGACTCGTCGAGCAGTCGCCACAACTCACCGGGACCCAACGACACGCAGTCGAGTTCACCCACCCGACGGCGCAGTTCTCGATCAGCGGTGACGACCACGACATGGTCCTGGGGTCGGCCCGACCGCAGCTCGACGACCGTTCCGACGATCGTGTCGTCCCCCTCGCCGGTTGCGGACACGACCTCGACGCCCGCTACCTCGGCGACGTGGCGAGCCTTCCCTTCGGTCACCAGGACCACGCGCGGCCACCAACACCACCGCCGTGGCAGCTCGAGGCCGACCCGATGTGCGGCCACACCGATGCGGGACAGAGCGGCGAGCCGGTCACGGAGCCGAGCGACGGCTCCCGCTCGGTCGCGCCACCAGCCGTCCGGGCGGGCACCGATCACGTTGGCCGCGTCGACGACCAGGACGAGTTGTCTGTCCAGCTGTTCCCGCAGTAGCGGCCAGGCGGCCGCGAAGTCCTGGTGCAGGGGGTATTCCTCGACCTCGTCGAGCGGCACCCAGTGCAGGGCCACGCTCTCCCCGTTCGCCACACGCGCCTCCACCTCACCCCGGACGGTGGCGAGCACGGTGGTGTAACGCCATGTGCCGTGGTCCTCGGCACACGAGGCGAGGACGCGCACCGCATGGGGCGGGATGGTGGTCTCCTCCTCGGTTTCGCGTGTGGCGGCGTCGGCGGGTGTCTCGCCGGGCAACACCGCGCCGCCGGGCAACGCCCAGGTGCTGCCGTGATGAGTCCACATCGCCCGGTGTTGCAGCAGTACTCCGCGCCGGGGATCGACCAGCAACAGCCCGGCCGCTCCGTACAGCCCCCAATGTTTCCGTCCACACGCGCAGCTGACGAACCCCTCACCTTCACCGAGCAGCATTCGGCCAGCTTAGCGACGTTTTGACACCTGACTACCCGGAAATCGGGCGACCACACGACGCGGCCACGTCGAGACAGCACCGAGGGTGGCGATTCAAGCCACACGCTCGAGGGCCAAGGTCGCGGCACCGACGATCGCCGTCGCGTCACCGAGCTGTGACGTGCGAATACGGGCCAGCGGCCGGTGTCCTGCCCCGGTGACCACCCTGGCGTAATGCTCCCGTGCCTCGTCCGCGAACAACGGCGCCGACGCCGCTACACCCCCCGCGAGCACGACGACCTCGGGGTCGTAGACGTCAGCGATGAGCGCCAGTCCCTCCCCGAGCCACCGCGCGAGTTCGGCCATCGCTTCCCGGGCGACCGGATCCCCTTCCCGGGCGGCACGGGCCACCCGCAATCCGGTCATCGCCGCGGGATCGACGACGTCACGCCTGAGCACCGACGGCCGCGCGGGCTGGCGGGCGAGGAGCTCGACGGCCGTGGCGGCGAGGGCGGTACCACTGCAGTAGCGCTCCCAGCAACCGTGCCGGCCGCACGGGCACGGACGCCCATCCGGTACCACTCGAAGATGCCCTAGTTCGGGTGCCACCCCATGGGCACCGCGGAAGATCTCTCCACCGAGAAGCAGTCCGGCACCGATCCCGGTACCGAGGGCCAACAACAACGCCACGTCCGCGCCCCGTGCCGCCCCGAAGCGGTGCTCACCGACGGCAGCGGCGTTGGCGTCGTGTTCCAGGGCCACCGGCACGCCGAGGCGCTTCGACATCCTCTCGACCACCGGTGCCCCCCGCCACGGCAAATGCGGTGCGAACATCACCGATTGACGATCCGGTCTCACGAACCCCGCCACCGCCAGTCCCACGGCGTCGACCGTGTGTCGCGCTCGCAACTCGTCCACGACCGCGGTGATGGCCTCTTCCAGGGCGTCCTCGGATCCGGGGGTGGCGACGCACGTGGAGTCGAGCACAGCGCCCTGCTCGTCGACGACACCCGCACGCACACTGGTGCCCCCGACGTCAATCCCGATCGCCGGCATCAGGCTCCCATTGACTACGAGGTCGGACCGTCACGTGCTGAACCCGACCATCGCGGCGCCCCTCGGGCCGTTGCGAGTTCGGCGCGGGACGAAAACCGGGCATGTGGATGCCGTCCTCCGGTGCCCACCGGTCCGCGAGCACAGCCCGCAACAACGCCAACAGTTGGGTCACGTGTTCCACGATCCGCGCCGCGACGTCCACACGTTCGCCTCGGAACACCGCCACCACGGCGCACAACGGGCACCACTGGGACCCTTCGGCACCGGTGCCGGCGGCACCGGTCGGAGTATCCGCCTCGGTACCGGTGTCGGTGTGTCCGTGTCCGTGACCGGCCTCGAGCACACTGTCGAGCCAGGGCTTGGCTCGTTCCACGACCAGGTCCACGAGCAGGCGGATCTCGTCGGCGAGCTGAGCGCCGTCCGTGCCGTTCTCGGTGGTCATGACGGGTTCTCCAGATGCACCAGCAATCCACGCGCGTCGGATTCGGCACCTGTCAGTGTGTAGCCGCGCAGCGGCTCGGGCAGCGCGACGAGCCTGCGGAAACCGTCGACCGTGATGGCCAGGTCGTCGTCGATCCGGGCGAGTCGGACATCGGAGTCCTTCGCCAGCGGTATCGCGATGCGCAGCTGCACCCCCGCCTCCGTCTCCGCGGTTTCGAGCAACGGCACGGTGTTGGGCTCGCCCACCAAAGGACTGGTCTGCCCGTACAGCTCGTCGGCGATCTCCAGCAGCGCCTCCATTCCCACCGGCTCCACCGCGCGGTGCTCCACGGTGCGCAGGGTGCCCGGGAGGAGTCCACCGTCGCGTAGTTCGGCGAGAACCTGTTCCTGCTGGGCCCGCCGGGTACGCAGCCACGACGCGGCGGCGCCACGCCACAGTCCGGCCGACGGCATCATGCGGTTGACCACCACGCCGTCGACGGTGATGCCCCGTAGGGCCAGCGACGTCAGCGTGCGCCGGGTCTCGGCGACCACGACCCGCTCGGGCGTGAGCACCAACCGCACGGTGGTGGTCTCCTGGTCGGTGAGCATCTCCCGCAGCGACTCGATGTGCGCCGCGAAACGGTCCGCCGAGCGCGCGGCCACGGTCGCCGAGCGCCACGCCGGAAGCCGCCGCAAGTACCCCGCCACCGCCTCGGGCAGCGCCAGCAGTCGCAGTGTCTCGGCGGTGGGCCCGCAGTCCACGACGACGTTCTCCCACGGTCCACTGTCGGCGAGGCGTTGTACCTCACTCAACGACAGCAGCTCGTCCACCCCGGGGAGCACGGTGAGTTCCTCAGCGTCGAGCTGGTCCAACCCGAGTCCCGACAACATGTCCCGAAGCTGTTCCCGCAACGTGCCCCATGCGCTGTCGGTCAGGCCACGCATGTCCACTTGCGCGCCGTACAGGAAACCGTCCACCTCAGAGGGCTCGTCGTGCAACGGTTGTCCGACGGCGTCGGAGAGGGAGTGGGCCGGATCGGTGGACACCATCAGCGTCTTGCGGCCCCGGCGCGCAAGCCACGCGGCGGTCGCGGCGGCGAGGGTGGTCTTGCCGACGCCGCCTTTTCCGGTGAACAGCAGGATGCGCACGCTAGCTTCGGCCCTCGACCCGTCGTTTGAGCTCTCGCAACGCCGTGTCCATGATCATTTTCTCGGCCTTGCGGCGCAGCAATCCGATCATGGGAAGCGCGAGTTCCACCGACAGCGTGTACGTCACCCTGGTGCGGTTCGGGCCGAGCGGTTCCAGCAGATAACGCCCTTCCTGCGCCTTCTGCATCTGCCCTTTCACCAGACGCCAGCTCACCGACAGACCGTCGTCGGCCCAGTCGTAGGCGAGCGTGTAGACGTCTTTCACCGGGCCGGAGTCGAGGGTGAAACGCACCTGGGCGGGCCGACCCGAATCGTCGGTGGCGAGGATCTCGGTCTGCCGTACGGCCTTCGCCCACTCCGGGTACGCCGGCAGGTCGGCGATGACCGCCATGATGTCGTCCGGGGCGGCGTCGATCTCGATGGACTGCGTGGACTGCTCCGCCATGATGCTAGAGCCTAGCGGTCCGTCTTCTCGCCCTCACCAGCGCAACACGTAGGGGACAGCCGTCCGTTGGAAGTGCCCCACATTGCGGCACTCGGTGTACTCCACCCGGAATCGCGCCGTCAGTGGTTGGTGGACGTGCCCGAACAGAGACCACCGCGGTCGTTCGGCTCGGATCCGTTCGAGCAGCGATCGTGCCCCTATCTCCACTGTGCGGGAGACCACGTCGTAGGTGAGTTCGGGGATCGCGGGCGGGATGTGGCTGCACAACACGTCGATATCGGACAGCCCGGCCACGCGCTCGTCGAACTCCTCGCGGGTCAACAGGTGGGGTCGCCATACCGCGTTGGCTCGCGGCGTGGCGCCCTCGGGGAGAACCGCTCCCCCGACGAACCCGAACCGCAGTCCGCCGATCTCGACCACGTCGCCGTCCACCAGTCGAACACCGTCCGACGCGAACTCGGGCCACAGCGCGGGCGCGTCGACGTTGCCCGGGATGGCGTAGACCGGGACGTCCAACGCGGCCATCGTCGAGAACAGGCGCGCGTACTGCTCGCGCATGGCCTCGTCGACGGCGGCTGCCGGGTCGTCGAGGCTGTCCCACAGCGACTGGACGAAGGCCCTCATCTCGGCGCGCGTGCCCGTCCTCCGCAGGGTCGCGTAGGCGCTGACGTTGTCCTCTCCGAAGAGTCGGCCGAAGATGCCGCCGCGGTGATCGTGGTAGTCGATGAAGTCGAGCAGATCTCCGAGCACGATCAGCGCGTCCGCTCCTTCGCTCGCGCGAGACAACGCCTCGGCGTTGCCGTGCACGTCGGAGACGACATGTACCCGCACGGGTGACAGCCTAACCCTGGGTGTGCGCGGCGGGTGCGACCCCGGGTTCCCTACCGTCCTCGAGCACGTCCTTCAACCCGAGCGCGATGGCCTTCGCCGCACGGGCCCGACGATCGCGTTCGGCCCGTAACTGCCGAGGTGTGCGCCGCGGCCCGGTCGGATCGGCGCGCAGGAAGTAGTGCAGGACCGTGCCGTCGAGCACGGGTTCCAGCCAGACCTCCATCGTGCCGACCAACGCGCCTCGCACTGTCCAGCGAAGCCCCTCGTCACCCCGATCGGTGTAAACTTCCAGCACGAGGTCGGGCCAGTACAGGCTCCATGATCGCGGGTCGGCGAACACCGCCGCGACCGTACTCGGCGGTACCGCGAGAAACGTTTCGTCAACGATGTCGAGAGTGGGCGCTTCTTCGGTAGCGGACACGAGTGCAGAATCGCATGGCGTGCGAATGCCACAGTCCCCGGGCATAGCCAAACGCTCGATCAGGAGTTAGGTTGACCGGCGGGTAACATCTGTCGAACACGGAGGTTCACGTGCGCGAGTACACCGCTCCCGCGACGATCGCTGCGGTCGCCGACGACGAGAACATGTCGGACGTCGTGTGGGTCAATGCCGAGCGGTTCGGTGACACGGTGAGTTTCCGTCGACAGCTCGACGGTTCGTGGCGTGACATCACCGCGCGGGAGTTCGCCGCCCAGGTCCTCTCCGTGGCGAAGGGGCTCGTCAAGGCCGGGATCGAGCCCGGCGACCGCGTGGCCTTGATGTCCAAGACGCGCTACGAGTGGACGCTGATCGACTTCGCGATCTGGGCCGCGGGCGGTGTGACCGTACCCATCTACGAGACCTCCTCCGCCGAGCAGGCCCATTGGGTCCTCGCCGACTCCGGGGCCAAGGCGGTGATCGTCGAAACCGCCGACCACTTCGCAACCATCTCCTCGATCCGGGATCGCTTGCCGGGACTGAATCACCTGTGGCAGATCGAGGGGGACAAGCCCGCCGTCGACCAACTGTCCGAGCTCGGCGCCGATGTCGCCGACGACGAGGTGCACACCCGCCGTCGGGCCGTGAAGGCGACCGACATCGCCACCATCGTCTACACCTCGGGCACCACCGGCCGCCCCAAGGGCGTCGTGCTGACCCACCGCAATCTGCTCGCCGAGGTCCGCGCCGACATCAAGGCGTTCCCGAAGCTCATGGAACCCGGCAACTCCCTGCTGCTGTTCCTGCCGCTGGCACACATCCTCGCCCGCGCGATCGCGTTGACGGCGTTCACCTCCCGGGTCACGCTCGGGCACACCCCCGACATCAAGAACCTGGTGGCCGACCTCGGGACCTTCCGGCCGACGTTCGTCGTCGCCGTGCCGCGCGTGTTCGAGAAGGTGTACAACGGCGCGAAGCTCAAGGCCCACTCCGAGGGCAAGGGCAAGATCTTCGACGCGGCGGAGGCCGCCGCCGTCGCCTACAGCCAGGGTCGGGACTCCGGTCGGATCGGTTTCGGCCTGCGTCTCAAGCACGCCGTGTTCGACAAGCTCGTCTACACCAAACTGCGGGCGGCACTCGGCGGCCGCTGCATCGCCGCGGTGTCCGGGGGCGCCCCACTGGGCGAGCGGCTTGCGCACTTCTTCCGCGGCATCGGCGTTCCGGTGTTCGAAGGCTATGGCCTCACCGAGACCACGGCGGCGGCCAACGTCAACACCGAGGAGGCCTTCAAGGTCGGCACGGTGGGCAGGCCGGTGGCGGGTACGTCGGTCCGCATCGCCGAGGACGGCGAGGTGCTGCTCAAGGGCGACATCGTCTTCAGCGCCTACTGGAACAACGAAGAGGCCACCCGTGAGGCGCTGGAGGACGGTTGGTTCCGCACCGGCGACCTCGGCGAACTCGACGCGGACGGCTTCCTCAAGATCACTGGGCGGAAGAAGGAGATCATCGTCACCTCGGGCGGTAAGAACGTCGCGGGCTCTGGTGACGATCGACGAGGAATTCTTCCCGACCTGGAAGGAACAGAACGGTAAGCCGGCGAACGCCACGGTGGCCGACCTCGTCGACGACCCCGACCTGCGGGCGGCCGTACAGGCCGCCGTGGACGAGGCCAACAAGCAGGTCTCGCAGGCCGAGTCGATCAGGAAGTTCATCATCCTGCCGAAGGACTTCACCGAGGCGGGTGGTGAGGTGACTCCGAGCCTGAAGCTCAAGCGCAACGTCGTCAGCAAGAACTACGCCGACGCCATCGAACGGCTGTACGCGAAGTGATCCGAGGCCGGTGACGGCGGTGCACCGCCGTCACCGGCCTCGACGTCTCCTGCCGTGGGCGGGCCGACGAGGCATCCCCGTGTAGCCATCGAGCCACGTGGTGACGAACGGAACGGCCTCGACCGCTCCGCCACACCGCGTCCGGAACACGTTCGGCTTCCTGGGTGTTTCGCTTCCTGCCCGCTTCAGCCGGGACGGCCGAGCGGTGACGAAGTGGGCCCGGGACGCCGCCTGAAGACCTTGCCGCCATCGCCCGGAGATTCCGGGCCATGCTTCCCGGTCGTATCTCCGACCGCGGGAGTTCGATGCTGGTCCGTCGCGTGGTGATCGCGTCCACACCGTCGAGATCGGCGCTCCGTTCCCGGGTGTCGGCGGAACCCGATCCTCGTGTGGACCGAGGACACGACGCCCTGACCGCAACCGGAAGTCCTCGAGGCGGGGCGACGTCGGAAGGTCGTACTCTCCCCCGTCGAAATTCATTGCCGGTGACGCATCCGGTTGGCTACCTTCACCGCGTACGACATACCCAGTTTCAGGGGGAGATCCATGTCAACACCGACCGGTGACGCTGTGATCGTCGCCGAGGGAGTACACAAGAGATTCGGCGCGACGTATGCGCTTTCCGGGCTGGATCTGACCGTGCCCGAGGGCATGGTGTACGGACTGCTCGGCCCGAACGGCGCGGGTAAGAGCACCACGGTCCGCATCCTGGCTACCCTGACCCGCCCTGACAAAGGCCGGGTGGTGGTGGCGGGTCACGACGTCGTCCGCGAACCCCACCTCGTCCGCACCAAGATCGGCCTGGCCGGCCAGCACGCGGCGCTCGACGAGGGTCTGACCGGACGTGAGAACCTCCGTATCTTCGGCAGGCTGTTCCGGCTCGGTGCCGCTCGGGCTCGCGCCCGCGCCGACGAACTGCTCGAACAGTTCGACCTCGCCCACGCCGCCGACCGTCTCGTCAAGACGTATTCCGGGGGTATGCGGCGGCGGCTGGATCTCATCTCCAGTCTCATCGTCCCGCCCAGGGTGCTTTTCCTCGACGAACCCACCACCGGTCTCGACCCTCGTAGCCGCAACGAAATCTGGACCGCCGTGCGCCAGTTGGTCGGCGAGGGCACCACCGTGCTGCTCACCACCCAGTACCTCGATGAAGCCGACCAGCTCGCCGAGCACATCGCCGTCATCGACCACGGCAGGGTGATCGCTTCCGGCTCACCGCGGGAACTCAAAGCACGGATCGGAGGGCGGCTCGATGTCGTCCTGGAGGAGGCGGGGGAACTGTCCCGTGCCGCCACCGTGCTCAAGCCGCTCGCCGGAACCGAGGCCGAAGCCGATGTCGACACCGAGCGGAAGCTGTTGTCGCTTCCGGTGAACACCGATGAGGTCACCTTGCCCGATGTGGTCCGACAGCTCGATCAGGCCGGGGTGAAGCCCGTCGATGTCGGTCTCCGCCAGCCCACACTCGACGAAGTGTTCCTGTCCTTGACGGGCAAACCCGCCGTTCACCCGGAGGCCGTCCCGCAGCACCGGGAGGAAGTGACCCAGTGACGACCTCGACCGTGACGGACCCGACCCGCTCCGCCTTGCCGGCCGGTCCATTCGCGACATTCCGTGCCGGACTGTCGGACGGAATGACGATCTTCCTGCGTAATCTGCTGAAGCTCAAGCACCAGCCCGAACAGATCGTCGCGACCTTCGCGTTCCCGCTCATGTCGGTGATCCTGTTCGGCTACGTGTTCGGTAGCGCCATCCCCATTCCGGGCGGAGGAAACTACCGTGAGTACCTCATGCCCGGGTTGTTCGTCATGAGCTCGGTCATGGGTGTCATGGGCTCGCTGATGGTGATCGCCAAGGACAACAGCCTCGGTGTCATGGACCGGTTCCGTTCGATGCCCATGGCGCGCTCGGCGGTGCCGTTCGGACAGACAGCAGCCGACTTGGTGATCGCCGCCGGCAGTCTGACGATCATGGCGGTCTGCGGTCTGTTCTTCGGTTGGCGGGCGCACAACGGGATCGCGGCGACCCTCGCCGGATTCGGCCTCGTGCTCCTGTTGCAGTACGCCGTGTCCTGGGTGGGCGTCTTTTTGGGTTCGCTGGCGAAGAACGAGGAGACGGCCGCCCGCATCGGTCCCCTCATCATGCCTCTGACGATGATCTCGAACGTCTTCGTCCCCACCGACGGCATGCCCACCGTTCTGCGGGCGATCGCCGATTGGAACCCCGTCAGCGCGGCCACCGCCGCCTGCCGGGAACTGTTCGGCAATCCTGGCCTACCCGTCTCCTCGGACGCCGCCTGGCCGCTTCATCATCCGGTCCTGACGACCGTCGGCTGGTGCGCGTTCCTGCTCGCGGTATTCGTGCCGTTGTCGATTCGACGGTTCCGCAACGCGGGGCTCTGACCACGCCGAGGGTGAGTTCGGCGCGGCATCAGTACACCAATCTCACCCTCGGCGCAGATTGATCGGAGACCGGGATGTTGTACCGCTGGGCCAGGTAGGACGCGATCTCGTGGAACAGTGACGCAGCCGAACCGCCGCCCGGGATGGTGGTGTCGGGCGCGTCCAACCAGATGCCCACCACGAACCGCGGCTCATCGGCGGGCAGGATTCCCGCGAACGTGATGTTGTGCAGCCTGTTGCTGTAGGCGCCGGTCTTGGGGTTCACCTGTTGCCCGGTTCCGGTCTTGCCGGCGATCCGGTATCCCTCGAGCGCCGCGTCAGGAGCCGTGCCGTTGTAGTAGTAGTCACCGTCCTGTGTCGTCGCGCACAACATCTCCTTCACCGTGTCAGCCGTCTTCGCGTCCGTCACCCGCGTGGCCGCCGGCGCCGGCTCGGGAATCCGACGGCCGTTCGGTGCGATCTTCGCCTTGACGATGCGCGGCTCCACCCGCACCCCGCCGTTGGCGATCGCCTGGTACATGCTCGCCATCTGCACCACCGTCATCGACAGTCCCTGCCCGATCGGCAAGTTGCCGAAGGTGGTACCCGACCACTGTTCACGCGGCGGAACGTAACCCGCGCTTTCCCCGGGCAGCCCGATGTTCGTGCGGTGACCGATGCCGAACCGGTCCACAACGTCCATGAACCGGTCAGGACCGATCTTCTCGGCCAACAACAACGTGCCGACGTTGGACGATTTCGCGAAGATGCCGGTCACCGTGAAGTCCTGCGTGCCGTGCGACCACGCGTCGTGCACGGTATGGTCGGCCACCTTCATCGCCCCCGGTACCGCCAGCTTGGTCTCCGGTGTGACGATGCCGGACTCGATCGCGGCGGTCGCGGTGATCACCTTGGCGACCGATCCCGGTTCGAACGGTGTCGACACCGCTGGATTGCCCATCGCCTCGGTCGACAACGCCGCCGGATCGTTCGGATCGAACGTCTTGTTGTTCGCCAGCGCGTACACCTCGCCGGTCTTCGCGTCGAGGATGACCGCACTGCCCCCCTTGGCGTCCACCTTGTCGACGTAATCGGCGAGGCTGCGCTCCAACTCGTACTGCACGTCGGAGTCGATCGTCAGCTCCAGGTCGGAGCCGGGTGCAGCCGGCCGCATGTCCCGTTCCGTGCCGGGGATCACGACATCGGTGCCCTGTTCCGTGTCGACGATCTGCCGCCCCGGGGTGCCGACCAGGTCCTCGTCTCGGTAGTACTCCAAACCGGACAGTCCGTGCAGGTTGTGCTCGGACACGTCCTCGCTCTCGGTGCGCCAATTCGCGTAGCCGACCACGTTCGCGGCGAGCTCACCACCCGGGTACACGCGCTTGGCGCGCTTCTCGTACCCGATCTCGTGGTACCGCTTGCTGATCTCCTCGGCCACCGATGGTTCGACTTCGATGAGATAGGTGAAGGAGGCGTCCTTGTGAAAGGCGTCGAGCAACTCCTTCTTGGTGACCAGGTCGGGCACCCGGCTGGCGATGTACCCGGCGATCTCGTCCGCACGGGTGTCGAAGTTCTCACCCGATTCCGGGTGCTCACGCGCGTATTCGTCCCACGCCTGCCGCATCTGCCGCAGGTTGACCCACAGTTTTCGGGTCTCGACGCTGAACGCGAGTTCAGCCCCGTTTCGATCCACAATGGACCCTCGTTCAGCGGGGATGTCGATGATGGTCGTACGCTGCCGTTCGGCCCGTTCGGACAGCGCGGAGGCCTCGAAGGCCTGGATGTGCACGAGTTTCAGCCCCGCGGCCACCAGCACGAGTGTCAATACGATGCGCCCTACGACGAATCGGTTGCGATTGTTGCGTACCGTGGTGGCCGAACGCTTCCGACGAGCCCTGACCGAATACGTGCGATGCGGCACGTTACCGGCTCTGGCTCTCGGCACACCGCGTTGCCCCGGCATCGCCGTCCTCCCTCACCACGTCGCTCGGGTCACCTGTCGTCGCCGTCGGTCTCGCCGTCGTTGCCGTCAGCGCTCTCTTCGGCTTCCTCTTCGGCACTGCCGTCGTCGCGGTCTCCGTCGTCTTCCGTTTTCTCCGGCGGCGGGGCCGGCGCGGTCGCCTTCACCGGCTCCCCCACCACCGTGATGGAGCCGTCCTCCCCCACCACCAATCGCGCGGGATTACCTCCCGGCACCATGCCCAGCGACTTGGCTCGCTCGGCCAACGACGACGGCGACTGCAGCTGCCCGACCTCCCGGCGTAGCTGCTCGGCGTGCTCGGCGAGCTGGGCGTTTTGTTCTCGCAGTCGTTCCAGTCGGTACGAGTCGGCGATGGCCTGGGTGGACAGCCACAGCGACGCTGCCACGCCGCACAACATGAGTCCCATCAGGATGACGACGAACGTCGCCCGTGATCGAGGCCAGTGCTGCAGCCCGAGACGGCTTCGGGCGTGTCCACCGGGCTCACGCATCGTCCTGGCCCGGTGCGCGCGTTTGGCGTAAGCACGCTGTCCGGCTGTGCCCCGTTTCGAAGTCGCGCCACCGGACGAACGGACACGATCCTTCTTCGTCGAAGCTCTACTCGAAGAGGACGAGGAGGCCGCTGTGCGCGTGGACGTCGACCTGGTCCGCTGACGGGCCGGTGCGGACATCAGTCGTCCTCCCCTCTCTTCTCCGCCGCCCGTAACCGAACGGACGCCGCACGAGGATTACGTCGGATCTCCTCTTCGTCGGCTTTCTCGGCACCTCGGGTCAGCAGCCGGAGCTTCGGTCCGTGGCCGGGTAATTCCACGGGCAACCCCTCAGGGGTGCGGGATGTCGCCGCGCGGGTCAACGCCTGTTTGACGATCCGGTCCTCCAGCGAGTGGTACGACTCGACAACGATGCGTCCCCCCACGGCCAAGGAGTCGATGGCGGCGGGGACGGCCGCGCGCAAGATGTCGAGCTCACCGTTCACCTCGATACGAAGCGCTTGGAAGGTGCGCTTCGCGGGATGGCCACCGGTACGTCGGCTTCCAGCGGGAACCGTGGCGTACAGAAGACGCACCAGCCGCTCGCTGGTGTCGAAAGGTTCTCGCTTCCGTTCGGCCACGACCGCTTTGGCGATCCTCCGGGCGAATCGCTCCTCGCCATAGTCACGCAACACGCGGGTGAGCTCGTCGACCGAGTACGTGTTGAGCACATCGGCCGCGGTGATCCCGGTGGTCGGGTCCATTCGCATGTCCAACGGCGCGTTGCGCGCGTACGCGAAACCACGGTCGTCCCGATCGAGTTGCATGGAGGACACACCGAGGTCCATGAGCACACCCTCGACGGCCGGGACGTCGAGTTCGGCGAGGACATCACGGATGCGGTCGTAGACGGTGTGCACGAACTGCACCCGGCTCCCATATCGGGCGAGTCGCCTGCGCGATCGTTCCAACGCCTCGGGGTCGCGGTCGAGACCGATGACGCGCAGCCGGGGATAAGCGCTCAACAGTGCTTCGGTGTGGCCCCCCAGCCCCAGCGTGGTGTCGACCAGTATCGCGTCCCGATCGGACACCGCCGGCTCGAACAGCTCCAACACCCGATCGACGAGTACAGGCAGATGCGTGGCGTCAGCCGCAGCACCGTCGACTCCGGCACCGTCGGTCACGACACCCCCTTTTGTCGCCTCGTCCTTCACATCCCCCATTCCGACCTGTGACCGGATGCCGTCAGGTTGCGGACCTGATACCGGGGAAGTTGCATCAGGGCCGCAGCCTCACGCCATCCGGTCAGAACACGCCCGGCAGGATCTCCTCCTGCGCTTTCGCATAACTGTCCTCGTGTTCCTCCAGGTAGGCCCCCCAGGCCCGGGCGTCCCAGATCTCCAACCGCGTGATAGCGCCGATGACCACGCACTCCTTGGTCAATCCGGCGTAGCGGCGCAGTTCCGGGGCGATCGCGATGCGACCCTGTCCGTCCGGACGCTGTTCCTCGGTGCCCGCGAACAAGTAGCGCTGGTACGCCCGCACCGACTCATTGGTGAAAGGCGCCTCAGCCACTCTGCGGGCCAGCTGTTCAAATTCGGCACGCGGGAAGACGAAGAGGCAATGATCCTGTCCCTTGGTGATCATCAGCCCACCTGCCAGCGCATCGCGGAACTTCGCAGGCAGCGTGAGCCGCCCCTTGTCGTCCAGCTTCGGGGTGTGGGTGCCGAGGAACACCGGCTTCCACCTCCCGCCGATCAGCACCAGGACTCGGAAGTCCTCCGAGATCGGTTACGGAGCGTCCCTTCCGCCCCACAGGGCACCACGGTACCCCACTTTCCACCACAGTCAACGCCAAAACGACCACTTCAGTGGGATATCGGTGGCGTCTTCGCACGTCAGAGCCGGGGTTCGCCGGTGGTGGGTTTCACGCGGCGTCACCACGACAAAGCCCCGGAAACACCGCTTCGCCCATGTCGAACACGGTGACCACGAGCGAGATACACCGGAAAACGCCCACCGGTGGGGCCCGGTGGGGATGACGGGCTCGGGTGGACGACCGAACCGGACACGCGAAACACCCCTTGGCCACGCCCAGCCCCCGCGACCTCCTTCGGCCGGGGACGCCAGCAGCTCAGCGCACAGTGGACCCGGACGCGACACCACGCGAAAGGATGGTGATCAGTCCAACCGCGAGGACGATCATGACCACCGTCAACGGCGGACGAGTCCGACCTCCTCGTACATGTCGGTCAGCCGGACCACGATCCTGGCCGGATCGGCGGGCACGAGACTCAGCCACGTCTCACCACCCCGTCCTTCGGTCACGGTGCCCAGATAACCCCCGCCGTCGGTGACGAACCAGCTCACCCCGCCGATCCGATGCAATCCGGCCCCCTGCCGTACCCGTATCGAAAACTGTCCCGCGGCGAAGACGGGTCGCGATTGCACGGCCAAAGCTTCGCGTGCCTGCTGCTCGAACACCCTCGCACGACGAGACGTCGAGTCCTCCATCGCCGCGTTCGACAACGCGTCCAGCGCCGAAGCGGGCAGACTCACCCCCATCCCGGGACCGGCTTCGAACTCGGGCACCACCCCGACCGCTGCGGTGAACACCTCACCGGCTCGGATCGCGGTCAGCGCGACCGTGCGCCGGGGCTGCACCGCCAGGACACCCCGACCATTGGCCGCCACGGCCATCGCACGCAACGGCTCGGGGTCGGACAGGTCGATCAGCGCCTCGCACTCCACCACCAGTGAAGCGTGAGCGAGCAACTCCAGTCGTTCACGTAATGCCGGGTCGAGCTCCCCACCGCGGAACAAGCCCCTGTCCGCGAGATTGGCGTAGACCTCGTCGCGGATACGGGCGCGTTCGTCCCGGGTCTCGCCCACACTGCGCACGGCCAGCGGCGCGGGAGAGCCCGGCAGCCTCAGATCGGACCACAGAATGTCGAGGGCGGACGCCGACACCCTGATCACACCGGGACCGACCTTCCGACCGTCGAGCCGGTACCACGGCCCGTGCCACCGTCGGCGTCCGACTCCCCGGTGCTCGTCAACCTCGGCGGCGTCGGAAACTCCCCGTCCGGCACGGCGGAACCGAGTGCCGCGGACCGGGCGTACATCACGTCGACGGCCTGCTGGCGGGCATGCTCGGCCTCGTCCCTGCGGGCCGCCATGGCATCGGACAGCCCCACGAGCCGCCACACGTCCCCGGCGGACGCCGCTTCCCGGATCATCGCCGCCGGGTCGTAGGACACGGGTTCCGGCATCTCCGCCTTGGCTCGCGCGGCGACTTCGGCCTGTCCCACCACCGCCTGACCCACGGTGTCCGACACGTCGGCGGCCTGTTCCGTCCAAGCCACGGCATCGCGTAGCACCGATCGCATCGACTCGGCGGCACCGCCCTGCCATGCCCTCTCACTGGCCTCGGACAACGCCGCCAACGTATCCCCCACCTCGCGCAGCTCACGCGCGAGCTTGGTCCATTCACGACCGATCTCACCCGCCACGGCCGGATCGTTGTCGGTCCCGACCTCCGCGTACATCCGCTCATGGGCGTATGACTCGTACCTGCGGTCATCGGCTGGTCTGCGGGTCATGTCAGCTCCGCTTCGATCGCCTCCGCCACCGTGGTGGCACGTTCACAGGCCTGTGCGGTGTCGTGGAAGTCCGCCATCGTCACATCGACGTGCACGGTCCGCACCCCGGCTCGCGTGCCAGTCTCCCCGGCCTCAAGGAGCACCGAACACGTGCCGTCGTCCGCTTCTCGGTCCGCGACAAGCAGCGCGGGCATGGCCCCGACGCGGACCTCCTCGGCAGCCGGCGTCCTCGTCCTCAGCTCCGCCAGAGCCGTATTCCCGTCCAATGTCACCGTGAGTCCGAACGCCCCCGGTTCGACGTAGTCGCACACCGGGGAACCGGCCACCGTGCCGGGCTCGCCCACGGAGGTCAACCCGGCACGGGAACGTTCCTGCGGGTCGAGCAGCGCACACGGGTCCAGTTCAGAGGCAGCCTGCCGACCGGAACTCGGGGTGGTAGCCGCAGGGCCGGACTCGGTGTCCGCCTCGACAGTCCCTTCCGGACCGAGCATCGTCCCGGCCTGCCGCTCAGGCGCACCGCATCCGACGGCCGCGACGCCCAGACCGAGCACGCCGACCAGTAGTGCGGCCCGTCGCTCCCACCTGGTCATGCGCACGCGGCCCTCAACCTCCGCCCACACAGTCGGTCCCGGCTGCCGCGTCGGCGTCCTGCTCCTCGTAGCGTCGCAGGGCGGTCTCGATGCTCCGCTTGAGTTCCTCGATCTGCTGACCGAAACGGGTCAACGACTCCACAGCCGATCCGGCGTCGTCGATGCCGTATCGCGCCATGAACTCACCGATCTCCTTGGCGTAACCGTCACCGAGCGGCACCGTTCGGCCCAGCACTTTCGCCTGGCGGACCATCCGCCCCACCGCATCCTGGACCTCGCTCAATTTCGCGAAGGCATCGGCGGCGAGTTCCGGGGAGACGGCGAAGCCGTCAGACGGCAGGGTGAACCCGGGCTCCGGCGCACGTACGCCAGCATCGGTCATCACCGCACCTCTTCCAGTAGTCAACCGACTACGCTGCCGTAGCGTAGGCGAGATCGCTCAGCGGCCAAGATCTGCGATCCGAACTCACCTGAAAGGGGCAAGCGTGCCTGTGAGATGCTTGCCCGCCGCAACGAATGATCAACAGGGCTGGCGTACCGAGCTCGCAGGCGTTTGACACACTGCGTGCCAGCCGGCCCGCGGGCGAGTCCGCCCGGCTACGAAGGTCCCCAGGGGCGTTCGTAACAGCAGCGAGGGCTTTTCGTACCAGGAGGTCGTGTGACGTCGAGAGGACAGTCCACCGCTACCGCCCCGTTGGACGACGGCCAGCCCACCACCGCGGTGCGCTACCCGTCCGACGGACTCTCCGACAACGCCCCCGGGGACGGTTACGGCGCGCCGGTGAGCCTTGACCAGCTCCACGACATCGCAAGACGCATCGCCGCCAACGTCGAACGGGTGTTGGTCGGCAAACCGGAAGTCGTCCGGATAGCCCTGGTCACCCTGCTGGCCGAAGGACACCTCCTCCTCGAGGACGTCCCCGGTGTCGGTAAGACGTCACTGGCCAAGGCGCTGGCCCGGTCGATCGACTGCACCGTGAGCCGAGTCCAGTTCACCCCTGACCTGTTGCCCAGCGACGTCACCGGTGTCTCGATCTACAACCGGCAGCACTCCAACTTCGAATTCCGTCCGGGACCGGTGTTCGCCAACATCGTGGTCGGTGACGAGATCAACCGCGCGTCCCCGAAAACCCAGTCGGCGCTGTTGGAGTGCATGGAAGAGCACCAGGTCACCGTCGACTCCACGACTTACGAACTCAGCAAACCGTTCATGGTGATCGCCACCCAGAACCCGGTCGAGATGGAAGGCACCTACGCGTTGCCGGAAGCGCAGCGCGACCGGTTCACCGCCAGGCTGTCCATCGGATATCCGGACACGGCCGCCGAACTGGCGATGGTGGACGAGCACGCCGGTAACAACCCACTGGACCAACTGAAACCCGTCTCCGACGGCGCGACGGTGCAGCGGCTCATCGAGACCGTCCGTGGGCTGCACGTGTCGCCGGAGGTGAAGCAGTACGCGGTCGAGATCACCTCCGCCACCCGGCAGCTGCCGGAAGTACGACTCGGCGCGTCGCCGCGAGCGACGCTACAGCTCGTCCGGGCCGCACGGGCACAAGCGGCTCTGTCCGGTCGGGAGTTCGTGATCCCGGACGACCTGCACGCCGTGGCCGTTCCAGTCCTGGCCCACAGACTCGTGCTCACCACCGAAGCGCACGCTGCCCGTAGGTCGGCCACGGACGTCGTGCGCACGGTGCTGGCGCGCGTGCCCGTACCACACGGCTCCCGAGCCCGGTAGGGCCTGGCATGTTCCGCTCGTTGTCCGGCCTCACCACCCGAGGCCGGTGCCTGCTCGCCGCCGGTCTCGCCGCGGGCGTGTGTGCCATCGTGCTCAACGAGCGCGACCTGCTTCGGGTCGCGGTGTTCGTCCTCGCCCTGCCGCTGTGCGTGGTGCTGATGGCCTCGGCCGCGCGTATGACCATCTCCGCGTCACGTTCGCTGTTGTCCGAACGGATCTCCGTCGGCGAACAAGGCGAAGTACAGCTCGACCTGTGGCGTACGGGCCGCATGCCCGCAGGAGAAGTGCTCTTGGAAGACGGCTTGCCGTACACGCTCGGCGGGAGACCTCGGTTCGTGGTGGAACGGCTGCCCCACCAGCGGGCAGTGCCGTTGCGCTACCCGGTGCAACCCACTCTGCGGGGTGTGCACCAGATCGGTCCGTTGCGGGCCACCATCACCGACCCGTTCGGTTTGTGCGAGTTCGAGCGCGATCTCGTGGCGCATTCCCGGTTGGTCGTGGTGCCGCGCGTGACCACTCTGTGGGGCCTGCCGCGCGGTGCGAGCATCGGCTCGGGCGAGGACAGTGACATCCGCCTGCACGCGGGTCAAGGGGAAGCCGACGTCGTGGTGCGCCAGTACCGCCAGGGCGACGACCTGCGCAAGGTGCACTGGCCCTCGACGGCCCGCCGTGACGAGTTGATGGTGCGGGTCGAGGAGCGTCCCTGGCACGGGGGCACCACCGTGTTGCTCGACCACCGCGCGACGGCCCATCGTGGCTCCGGCGTGCAGTCCAGCCTGGAATGGGCCGTCGAGTTCGCCGCCAGCGTGTGCCTGCACCTGGGCAAATCCGGACAACACGTGCGGCTGGTCAGCGAACACGGCCGGTTGCTCGCCGACATGCCCGAAGGGGTCGGCCCGAGCCATGCCGGCTCGGTGTTGGAGGCCCTCGCCGTACTGCAGCCCAACCACGAACGGGACATCGTCCTGGGGGCCGACCCAGGGCAAGGACAGGAACTGATCGCCGTGCTCGGCACGGTCGGCACCGAATCCGTGCACGAGATCACCCGGCACCGTGCTCGGGGCACCCGCAGTCTCGCCGTCCTCCTCGACACCACCGCCTGGGAAAGCTCGGACGGCCCCGCGGACAACGACGTCGCGACCGAGGAAACGGCCGCGCTCCTGCGGGCCGCGGGCTGGGGTGTCGTGGTGGTGAAACCGGGACATTCCGTTGCCGAGGTGTGGGCCCAGTTGTGTCGCACAGCAGCGCCCGGCGCGTCACTGATCGGGGGCGCCCCATGACAACCACCGAATCCCGACCCCGGCACGCCCGCCAGCACTCCGGGTCCGGAAACGGCGCGCCCCGGGCGATGGCCACCCTGCTCGCCCCCGCCGCGGCCATGTTCGCCACCATCAGCGCCGCCACCTCACTGACCGGTGTCATCGAAGGCGGTGCTTGGCTCGCCTACATCACCGTGGCCGCTCTCCTGGTGGCATGCACCGGACTCGCGCTGCGTTCGCTGCGCCTGCCCACGCTCCTGGTGGGAGCGGCCCAGGCGTTGGCCCTCCTGCTCCTGGTCACGGGCGCGTTCACCCGCAACAGCATCCTGGCCGTCATCCCCGGCCCCGCAGCGTTCGCCGAATTGGCCGACGTACTGACCGCCGCGTTCGAGGAGATCAAAACCGGGGCTCCACCGGTGGAGGGCAACGTCTCGATCCTGTGCCTGGCCACGATCGCCATCGGGATCGTCGCGATCCTGGTGGACGCGCTCGTCGTCGCGGCGTACGCCCCGGCTGCCGCCGGCCTCGTTCTGCTGTGCGTCTACGCGGTGCCGTCGGCGTTGGCCGATGAACTGCTGCCGTGGTGGACGTTCGTGCTCGGAGCGACAGCGTTCACCGTGCTGCTCGCCGTGGACGGCAGTCATCGACACCGCCGATGGCGGAACCGGTCGACCCCCGGCACGGGTGTCTCCTTCGCCACCGTCTCGGTCCCGGCCGTGGTGGTGGCGGGTGCGTTGTCCGCGGGGCTGGTGGCCGGTGTCACGATCACGGGTGTCGGCACCGAGGGCAGACTGCCCGGCAGCAACCCGGGTGCCCGCACGGTGCTCGGCGGTCTCGGGGTCAACCCGTTCACCTCGCTGCGCGGCATGCTGGACCAGGGTGACGACGTACCCCTGTTCCGGGTCACCGGTCTCGGCGACGACCAACGGCTCCTGCGCGCCTTCACCCTCGACACCTACTACCCCAACGAGGGCTGGGGACTACCGGACGGTCCCATGCCCGCCGGTGTGCCCGCGAACGGTGAACTCCCCTTCGCCCCGGGCGATGACGGCAGCGCTCCCAGCCGCGAGATCCGCATCGAACCCGTGCATTGGAACGACGTGTGGCTGCCCGTTTTCGGCTCCCCTCGGGCTCTACACGGTCTTTCCGAGGGCTGGTACTACGACCGCACCAGTGGTTCGGTGTTCCGCGAACGCAGTCAGAACCCTGCCCCCTACGTCGAGGTGGCGGCCCTGGAGGAACCGACGAGGGCCGAGCTGCGTCGGGCGACCCCCACTCCCGGCGACGTCGCCGACATCTACACCGACGACAGCCGCGTCGACCCGCGGGTGGCCGAACTCGCCCGGCGGATCACGGCGTCGGCCGACACCACGTTCGACAAGGTGCACGCGGTGTGGAAGTACTTCGACACCGCGAACGGCTTCACCTACGACACCCAGACCGCTCCGACAGCCGACAGCGACGCCCTGGCGGACTTCGTCCTCAACGGCAAGAGGGGGTACTGCGAGCAGTTCGCCTCGGCGATGGCGGTGATGTTGCGGTCGCTCGACATTCCCGCTCGGGTCGCGGTCGGGTTCACCAGCGGCTACCGCGACGGTGACGTGCGCACCATCACCTCGCGCGACGCCCACGCATGGGTGGAGGTCCACTTCGGCGAATTCGGCTGGGTGAGCTTCGATCCCACTCCGTTGGCGGACGGCCGAGGCTATGTGCCGTCGTACCTGGACAACGAGAACGCTTCCGGTGCCGACCGCTCCAACGACGACGAGTCACCGGGCACACAACAGGACTCGTCCCCGCAAACCCCTGACGCGACGGAGGAACGGACGGCGGAACAGGACCTCGCCGCGCAGCCCGAACAGCGACGTCCGGTCTCCGGCTCGATGTCGTGGCTGGGTGTGGTGACGGCAGTCCTCGCCGTCGCCGCCGTGGTGGCCACGGTCCTCCCCATCGTCATGGCTCGACGTCGAGGGGGGAAGCACCGTCCGAGGGCGACCACGGGCCCCGCGTCGTGGCTGCCCGCCTCGGCCGTGGTCCTGTGGGGTCTGACCGTGGCTTTGGCGACCTGGTGGGGGGTGCACTGGGTTGCGACACTCGTCCTGTTCGCGGTAGCCGCTGTGGCCCTGACCCCGTGGACGCTGCGTCAGCTGCAACGGCGCCACAGGCTACGGGAAGTGGAACAGGGCCGAGGCACCGAAGCGACCGACGCCGCGTGGCGCGAACTGCTCCAGGAGTGCGCGGACCGCGGCATCGAGATCTCCGACAACGACACCGTGCGGATCGCCGCTCAGCGGATCGTCCAACATCAACGGCTCGACAAGCAGGCCAAGAACGATCTACGCACGGTCGTCACCGCGGTCGAGCGCTCGTGGTACAGCTCGGGAACCGAATGGCACCCCCGGGAAGCCGCCGGGTTCGCGAAAGCGTTCCACGGTGTCCTGGACGGGCTGGCCCGTACGGCTCCGTTGTCCTGGCAGGACCGCCTCCTGCCGCGTTCGATCCTGCGGAACGTGAGGCGGAAGACCGACGAACAGGCGACGGGCAGGCACGAAAAATCCGCTGCTCGGGGCTGACGAACGACCTTTACCTCATTCGTCTACCCCGAGCAGCGGAAAGCTGTCCCGGATGCCGGACCTACCGATTCGGTCTAGCGGTCCTCGAAGCGCCGGCGGAAACGCTCCTCCATGCGCTCGGTGAAAGAACTCTTGGCGGGAGCACCACCGCGGCCACCATGGCCGCCGCGGCCTTGGGGCGCGGGATCAACGACCTCCCCAGATGCTCCCAGTGCTGTCACAGCCAGTAGCACGCCACCGAACATCACCAGGAACCCGAGCACACTGAGCCACGGGATCTCGGCGATGCGCAGGAATGGCGCCTGGCCCGCGACACCGAGCACGAGCATGGCGACGCCCACGACGAAGAGGGCAATGCCCTGCACACGTCGACGGCGCGTGGGGCGGCGCATACTGGTACCGCGCACAGCGGATGCGAACTTGGGGTCCTCGGCATAGAGCTCGCGCTCGATCTGGTCGAGCAGCCGCTGCTCATGCTCGGAGAGTGGCATTTTTCCTCCTCCGGCACAGCGTTGTCTGATGACCCCCAGTGGGTGCCGGAACCACGTGTAGACGTCGAGCCGGACTACCCCCGTTGGGGTGTCAATACCAGGATACGAGGCCCACGCTCGGACGACTACCCGATCTCCCCCCATGCGTCGTGGGTTTTGCGTCAAACGGCGCAGTGCGACCACGCGTAGCGACGTTCGGCCTGGTACGGCACGAGGCACGTGACTCCACCGGCATGATGGTCAATCCGCGTTCCGCGCCAACAGTGATGCGGGGCGTACAGCCGCCGCGCCGAATTTGGACCGCGCCGAATCGACCGCCACCTCGGCGTCTCTCCACCGGGAGGTCGGGCGTACGTCGTCCAGGGTCAGTTGCTCGGCGTCCGTAGCACCGCTGAGCCCCTCGACCCGAACCCCCAGCAACCGCACCGGCGCGGTCGTTCCCATCTCCTCCAGCAGGGCGACGGCGGTGGAGTGGATCTCTCGGGCCACGTCGGTGGCGCTGGGCAGCGTACGAGCCCGGGTGACGGTGCGGAAGTCGGAGAACCGCACTTTGATCGACACCGTGCGGCCCCGCAGCCCCCGGTGTCGCAGAGTGGAGGCGACCTTCTCCGACAGGTCCAGCAACTGGCGGCGCTGCGCCTCTCGGTCGGAGAGATCGGTGTCGAAAGTGCGTTCGGCGCCGAGGGACTTCTCCTCCGCCTCCGGCACCACCCGACGCTCGTCCCGCCCGTGAGCCAGCGCGTGCAGCTGCTCCGCCGTGGCCACGCCCACCCAACGCCGCAACCGGTCCGGTGGCGTGGCGGCGATGTCGGCGATCGTGTGCAGGCCGTGTCCTCGGAGCACCTCGGCCGTTTTCGGCCCCACCCCCCACAGCGCCGACACCGGGAGCGGATGGAGGAAGGAGACCGTCTCCTCCACCGGAACCACGACCATGCCGTCCGGCTTGGCCATCCCGGAGGCGAGCTTGGCCACGAACTTCATCCCGGCAACGCCGACGGAACAGGTGACGCCGTGCTCGGCCTCCACCCGGGCCCGAAGACGGGCCCCGATCTCCGTTGCGGTGGCACCGAGTCTGCGCAGTGCTCCGCCCACGTCGAGGAACGCCTCGTCGAGGCTCAGCGGCTCCACCAACGGTGTGATCTCCCTGAAAAGGGCCATCACGCTGCGGGAGACCTCGCTGTAGAGCCCTCGGGACGGGGGGAGGTACACGGCGTGGGGACACAGTTTCCTCGCCGCCGCCACCGGCATGGCGGACGAGATCCCGAAACGCCGTGCCGGATAGTTGGCCGACAGCACCACCGCACGTGGTCCGCTCCCGGCGACCACCACGGGCTGATCGGCCAGCTCCGGCCGGGTGCGCAGTTCCACGGCCGCGAAGAAGGCGTCCATGTCGACGTGCAGCACGTGGCAGCCGGTGTCGTCGGGCCGCGTCGAGTCCGTGACCCGGAATCGCTCGAACCCCGCGGGTAACGCCGTGTTCCGTCCCATCGGCGTCACAGCCTACGTCGTCCCACCGACAAAATCCGGATCTGCGCGACGTGGCCGTCAGGCCGGTTTACGGGCCAGGGCGTGCAGTCGGCTCGCGATGTCCCGCAACGGGACCGTCACCGCGGCCAACGCCTCGAATTCCGCGAGGTCACGTTCCCACGAGGCGGCCAGCCCCGGGGCGGGCTCGGCCGAGATGATCTCCGAAACGACACCGTCGCCCTGAATCCGCTCCACCGTCAACCCCGCGCCTTCGAGCAGGGTGGTCAGACCTTCGACGTCGAGCCTGCGCAGGATCGTCTCGGAGTCGCCGCTCAGCACACCACTGGGTTCGGCGAGCAATGGGCCGTCACCGCGGCGATCGCCGTGACGACCCCCGCGGGATCGTCCACGACCTCCAGGAGCGAATGCGCGAGCACGAGGTCGGCGGAACCCGGCCGAACATGCTCGGCCAGCGCGTCGGAGTCGTCGGCCACCACCGTGATCCGGTCCAAGACGCCGTCCTCGGCCGCACGCCGCTCCAAGGTCGCAAGAGCATCGAGGTTGGGCTCCACCACCGTCACCCGGCATCCGGCGGCCGCGAAGGGCACCGCCCACACACCGCTGCCGCCGCCGACATCGACAACCGTTGGCTCCTCGGCGCCTCGAGCGCGCGCGGCGCGCAGCTCGGCCTCCAGCACCTTCCGCACCGCCGCCCCCTGACCGGCCGAAGTCTCCGCTCGCATGGGGTCAAGGGTAGTTGGGGCACCTCACACGTTCTCATGGTGACCACACCCGGCTACGCTCGCAGGCGTGCACACGGTCGCCGTACTGAGCCTCAAGGGAGGCGTCGGCAAAACGACGGTCGCTCTGGGTATCGCCTCGGCTGCGCTCCGCAGGGGAACCCGGACACTGGTGGCCGACCTCGATCCGCAGGGCAACGCCACCGCCACACTGGATCCTCCACTGACCGACGCCACACTCGCGGATGTACTGGAGGCACCTCGACTCGGGGTGCTGCTGAAAGCGATCGCGGCCAGCGGATGGAGCGACGAAGTCGACGTGCTCGTCGGGTCGGAGGACCTCGAGCTCCTCAACGAGCCGGGTCCACACGCGCATCGCATGGACAACCTGGCGAGGGCGCTCCACGAACTGCGCACCTATCCGCAGGGCAAGCCCTACGAGCTCGTCATCCTCGACTGTCCACCGTCGCTCGGGCGGTTGACCCGCTCCGCACTCATCGCCGCCGACAGCGCCCTCCTCGTCACCGAACCCACGATGTACGCGGTGGCGGGTGCGCAACGCGCGCTGGAAGCCATCGACAACATCCGCGTCGAGCACAACCCCCGATTGCGTCCGGCGGGAGTCGTGGTCAACCGGCTTCGTAGCCGGTCGTACGAACACGAGTACCGCGTTCAGGAACTACGGGAGTCGTTCGGGCGGCTGGTGATGCCCACGGCGATCCCCGACCGCTTGGTCATCCAACAAGCGCAGGGCGCCTGCACCCCCATCCACGAATGGAACTCGCCCGCGGCACAGGAGATCGCGCTGACCTTCAACATGGTGCTTGCGAAGATCCTGCGGTCCGACCGCGCGGGACGCCATCGGCTCGCCGCACAGCAGCCGACCGAACACCCTCCGGTCAGGCACGAGGGGCATCCCCCTATCCCGCCCAGGCGGGAGGGACATGTACCTCGTCTGCCCGCCGGACGACCGCACATCGACCACTAAGCCGGGACCATCGAAGCGGGCTGAAAACCCATGGACGGGACTCGAGCGTGCCTTTTCGCGCCTCCCTCCCCGCAGCGGCGTGGAAGCCCCTCCTCTCACGCACCGGGTTCCGACACCGGGTCGCCGGCGCAAAAATGCGTTGCCGCACCAGTCCGTCCCCGCCTAACGTGGCGGTACACGGGAAAGGAGGTGGTCCAACGGTGAATATCCACAGGACTCGTGAGGTGGCTGTCCACTGACAGCACACGGGCCACCCAGTTGTCACGTGTGTCTGCCGGTGAATACCAGGCAGTCACCGGCCTCCAGTGCTCCCGAGGAATGGTCCGCCCCGGGCCCGAACGGCTGACGACGTCCGGGAGTCGCACTGGGGGTCTTTTATCTTCCGGGTGTCGCGGGGAGGAACGGGGAAGCTTTCCGCGGCATCCCGGTCCACGCGTTTCGACCCCGGACCTCCATCGACGCCGAGGCGGCGGTCACTCCACGGTCGTCGAACGCCCTCCGGACGATGCCGCCACGACGACGTCACGGCCGCATGACGGATACTGGGGTCGTGCTCTTCGACAAGATCGTCCGGCCTGCTCTCTATCGTCTCCACCGACACGACGCGGAAGCGGTGCACGAGCGAACGGTGCGCCTGTTGTCGAGGGTCGGCACGATCGGCCCGATGACCACCGCGCTGCGGCGTCACTACCGGATCGACGACCCGTGCACGGTCTTCGGCATCCGCTTTCCCAACCGTCTCGGGCTGGCTGCGGGCATGGACAAGGACGGTCGTGCGCTCAAGGCGTGGTCCGCGCTCGGCTTCGGGTTCGTCGAGGTCGGTACGGTCACCTGGCACGCACAGCCCGGTAATCCACGGCCGAGGCTGTTCGCTCTCAGCGACAGCGACGCGGTGATCAACCGCATGGGGTTCAACAACGCGGGCGCCACGGCCCTCGCCCAACGCCTCGATGCCACGGGCCCACTCGACGTCCCCTTGGGGATCAGTATCGGCAAATCGAAGGTCACCCCGGTCGAGGACGCGATCGCCGACTATCGGAACTCACTGGTGGCCCTGCACCCGTACGCCGACTACGTGGCCATCAACGTGAGCTCCCCCAACACTCCTGGACTGCGCAAGCTCCAGGACCGGGGCGCGCTCACCGAGTTGTTGACGGAGTTGTCCCGCACCGCGCACGAACTCGCGGACAAGGCCGGACGAGGACCGACACCACTGCTGGTGAAAGTGGCTCCGGATCTGTCCTTCGACGCCATCGCGGAACTGCTCGACGTGTGCACGGAACACAAGGTCGCGGGCATCATCGCCACGAACACGACCCTGGCCCGGGACGGACTCGCCCCCGGTGACGCCCGGTTCGTCGAGGAGCAGGGCGGATTGTCGGGCCGCCCGCTGGCCGCGCGGGCTTTGGACGTGGTGCGTTTCATACATGAACAAGCCGGTGACTCCCTGCCGATCATCGGGGTCGGTGGGATCAGCGGACCCGACGACGCGTTGCGCATGCTCGACGCGGGCGCGAGCCTGCTGCAGGTTTTCACCGCCTTCGCCTTGCACGGCCCCGGCGTGGTGAAACGGATCAACTCTCGGCTTGCGCCGCGATCGGCCGCAGCGCGCTGAGGTGCCGTAGATAGGCGCGCCAGCATTGCCACGCCGTGAGGTCCTCACCACGTTCGGCCACCGCCGGATCACACAGGATCGCGAGAGAAGTCGTGCCATCCGACAGCTCCACCGTGCCCAAGCGCATGGGTGGAGGAAGGTGCGCCACGAACTCACCCAGCGCCGACGGGGAGAGCAGCCAGCGTTCTCCCACCAACGGCCCGCCTTTTTGGGAGTTGCCCGCGTCCACGACACCCGCTTCGGGTGGGTCCCGCTGCAGTAACAGCATGCGGTAGTGCCGAGCAGTGGTGACAAACCCCGCAAATCGGGCGCCAGCCCCGATCAGGTCGTCCGCGCGGGGTTGACCTCGCAGATAGGCCCCGAACGCCACCAGCCCGACCCCGGTGTCCGGGTAGGGGTGGGAAGCCTGCGAACCGGTGAGCAACCCGGCGAGATCGAGCGCCACCTGATCGTCGAACGGCTTGGTCACCACACCCATACCTTTCCCATCCGCCGCGGGGATCAATACGGCGGCGGTGTCCAGCCGGGTCACCAGCTGCGACAGCGATCCGACCTCATCTCCGAGAGGAGTCAGAAGCGCATCGTGCTCGTGCAGGGTGAACGCCGCCCGCCTCAGACACCAGCCGTTCTCCCCGCCGAGGTCGACTTCGTCGACCAGCGCTCCCACGACCCGGAGGGTGTCCACCGTCGCCTCCAGCCTGGCCCGTACGGGAGCGTCCAGTCGGGCGCGCGAGGCACCGTCCGGCACGCCGACACGTGGATGGTCCCCCGCGCTGAGGCGAACCGAATCGGGCCAGTCCCGGCTGTGACCGATGCGTGGGTCGCGTCCGGTGACGGCTGCGGCGACCTGCTGCGCCACGGCCGCCTCCCGCGCCAACACCGTGCCGATCCCCGGCCCGCCGAGCGGGATGAGCCCCCGCGTCGGCACGAACCCGACCACGTCACGGCACATCGACGGTGGCTCGCTCACCAATAGAGCATCGAGCTTGCTGAGCGTCTCCAAACGAGCCTCGGACATGGCCGCCATGGCACCCGGGACGGTGTGGCCGGCCACCACACCCCCCGCTCGAGCCAGCCGTCCGACGATCACAGGGTCGTCCGGTACGGCGACGAGCGTGCCCACCAACGGCAGACGTTCTCCCGCCCGTACCCGCTCGTCCACGGACTTGGCGTCGACCAGGACGTCCTCCCGGCAGCGCAACCACACTCCCGGAGCGGGGCCGAACCCCCGTGAGAGCGCGTCGAACACCGACAATACGCGCTGGACCACCTGACTCATGGTGATCGGAGGAAGTGGGGCCGTGTCGTCGTCGAACAGGAACAGGTTCACGCCACTGTCCTTTCAATGACAGGTTCTGGCGCGTAGTGCCTACCCCGCTCGGCAGTCGGTCAACCGACCGGAGCCTCAGCTCGACGACAGCTCGCGCAATGCGGACGCCAACCCCGCGAGGCGGTCGGTCGCGTCCGTCAGGGCGTCCTTGGCCTCCGGCACCCCACTGTCGGTCGCGGCCACGGTACGCCCCGCTGCGGCCACCAACGCCCCGTACTCCTCGACCCCGTCCTCGAGCTGTTCCCGCAGTCCCGCGATGGCGGAATCCAACGCAGGTCTTTCCGCCGCGGGCGCGGAAGCCCGAGCTCGTTCGACCGATTCGATACGCGACGCCAGGGCACGCAACGCGGAGGCGGTCTCCGCCGCGGTGGATCGGGTCTGCTCGACCGTCAAAGGCGGCACGGGAGCGGAAGTCGTCGACAGTTGGTCCAGCAACTCCGCCAAGGACGATTCACTGCGAGCCAACCGTTCCATGGGTTCCCGCGCCGCCGACCCCGGCCGTGGGAGCGTGGACGGCCTCCGGGCCGGGGGCACCGACATCCTGCTCAGCTGATACAGCCGAATGCCCGACCGCACGCTGAGTGCGCTGAAGACGACCGTGCCGACAAGACCGCTGAAAGCGCCCTGCCAACCGTCGATCCCGCCGGTGATGCCGGTGTAACCGGCGAGCGCATAGAGAACGCACAGTAAGGAGAGAACGATCCACAACGTCAACGCACGCGAGGTACGCCGCTTCCGACGTTCGTGCTTGGCCGCGGGATCGTTCCACTGAACCCACTTGTCCCGCACCTCCGCGAGCACGGGCGGGATGGCGGCGATCGGTGGCCGTGTCACGGACCGACCGCCGTTTTCGGAGTTCTCGGAGGAGGTGCCGGACCGCGCGTTCTCGGCGTATGCCCGCCACAGGCGCTGCGCTCGCTGGGCGTAGTCGGGCAGACGTTGCAGCTGTCTGTACCTGCGAAAGTAGTCGTTCCGTCCGCCCGCCACGGTCACCCCCGGGATCACACCGCTTCGGTCCTACGACTGGTTCTTCTGCTGCTCGGCTTCCACCCGGGCCTGGATCTCCCGCTGGATGTCCGCGCTGCTGGACGACGTCGTGCCACCCGTGGTCGAGCCTCCGGTGACCTGCGCGACCGACTCGCCCTTCATCGAAGCCCGGATCTGCTCGAGGCGGCTGCGTCCGGCGAGCTCCGTGGTGGAGTGCTGCACCTCCAGCATCCGGCCCTGCACCGAGTTCTGCGCCAGCTCGGCCGCACCCAACGCCGTGCTGTAGCGCTTCTCGATCTTGTCGCGGACCTCGTCCAACGACGGCGTGTTGCTGGGCGCGGCCAACTCGGACATCTGGTTCAGCGACGCGGACACCTGCTCCTGCATCTTGGCCTGCTCCAGCTGCGAGAGCAGCTTGGTCCGCTCGGCCAGCTTCTGCTGCAACATGCTGGCGTTGCGCTCCACCGCCTGCTTGGCCTGCTCAGCGGCCTGCAACGCCTGGTCGTGCAGGGTCTTGAGGTCCTCGATGCCCTGTTCAGCGGTCACCAGCTGGGTGGCGAACCCTTCCGCGGCGGCCTCGAACTCCTGGGCCTTCGCCTCGTCACCCTTGGCGCGGGCCTCCTCCGCAAGCGTCAGGGCCTGGCGGATGGACGCCTGCAGCTTCTCCACCTCGCCGAGCTGCCGGTTCAGCTTCATCTCCAGCTGCCGCTGGTTACCGATCACCGATGCAGCCTGCTGGGAGAGCATCTGGTGGTTCCGCTGCGCCTCCTCGATGGCCTGCTGGATCTGCACCTTCGGATCAGCGTGCTCATCGACCTTGGATGAGAACGCCGCCATGAGGTACTTCCAGAACTTCACGAAAGGATTGGCCATCTCCTCCGCCTGCCTTCTCGCATCCCACAGTTACCGACCGGGTGACCACCTGCCCGCTGCGCTGTTCGCTCGCCGAACACGTGACCCCCGTGTTTGTTCCATCGTGTCAGGTCGTACCTCGGCGTTCTAGACGACCCCTGGGAAAATCAGGGATAGCCCTGACCATGTCGAGGCCCACCGGTAACGAACCCGTCACCTTCGGTCTCGCTACACGGTGGTCACGCCGCCAGGACGGCCTTCGACTTCGGAGCACGAATCGTGGTACGCAAAGCAGGCGAGAGGTAGAGATCGGAGAGGTCGCTGTCCGCCGTTCCGCTGGCGAGACGATCCTCCTCCAACCCGCCGGAACCAGCTGAGACCGGTTCCTTACCTTCCGCGACACGTGCGCCGCCGGTATCGCTCGCACGGGCCTGGTCCGGCCTCGGCTCAGCCGCGGGGTCGACACCCGAGTTGACGCGATCGAGGGCCGACACATCCGCCGCGACATTGTGCAGCAACTCGCCGAGAGGAAGCTCCAGCGCCTCGCAGATCGAGGCGAGCAACTCGCTGGACGCCTCCTTCTGGCCTCGCTCGACCTCGGACAAGTACCCGAGACTCACCTTGGCGGCGCGGGAGATATCGCGCAGCGTCCGGCGCTTGGTGGTGCGGGCATGACGGAGCCGATCACCGATCGCCTCACGCAACAGCACGGTCATCACGCGCCTCCCTTCCAGCTGTATCCACGGTACCGAGAACGAGGGACGGAGCGCAGGCATCCACGACCGCGTCCGCCCACAGCGAACGCAATTTCGACGTTTGACCCGGCATAGACAGCAGCATTGCGCAAAGTTACAACCGTTCCCCGAGCAGTCGCAGAGCGCATGTCACCGAGCCCGCTCGCACCACCTCTCGGCTGCCGTCGAGGTGCACGGTCCGCACCGTACTCGTGTCCGGCCCCGCCAACCCGAGGTGCACCGTGCCCGGTTCGACGCCGTCCTGCGGATCCGGCCCGGCCACCCCGGTCAGCCCAAGTCCCCAATCCGCCCCGCAGCGCCGCCGAGCACCCTCGGCCAGCTGCGCGGCGACCTCGGGATGCACCGCCCCGTGTTCGGCCAGCACCGCGTCGTCCACGTCCGCGAGGCTGTGTTTGAGGTCGGTGGCGTAGACGACGAGGCCGCCCCTGAGCACCGCACTCGCGCCCGGCACTCGGGTGAGCGTCGCGCAGACGAGCCCGGCCGTGAGCGATTCGGCCGTCGCGACCGTCTGCCCACGGCGGGTCAGCTCGGCCACGAGCCGTGCGGCGATGTTCGTCGCCTCTTGTTCGTCGTGCTCACTCATTCCGGCCCCACCGTGCCGCGTCGAGCCACCGTGCGAGCCGTCGCCCGCAACCGAAGTGCCCTGACCAGGTAGTCCACCCCCGTGGCCACCGTGAGGACGAGTGCCACTCCCAGCAGTGCCCACTCCACGGGTTCGGCCTGCGCGGGCAACGGCAACAGGACCAAACCGATGGCCACCACCTGCGCCAGTGTCTTGGCCTTACCGCCCTTGCTCGCGGGGATCACCCCGTGTCTGATCACCCAGAACCGCAAGGCCGTCACCCCGAGTTCCCGGCCCAGGATCACGGCCGTCACCCACCACGGCAACTCACCGAGCACACTGAGGCCCACCAGAGCGGCCCCGATCAGTGCCTTGTCGGCGATGGGATCGGCGACCTTGCCGAAGTTCGTCACCAATCCGTAGCGCCGGGCCACCCAGCCGTCGACCCGGTCGGTCAAAGCGGCGACCACGAACACCGCCGTGGCCACATACCGCCACAGCTGGCTTGAAGCGTCGGCGATCCCGGTGACGTCGGTGATGTCGCCGGGGTCGGCGGCGAACAACGCCACGGCGAAAACCGGCACGAGTATCAGCCGCAGCACGGTGAGCACGTTGGCCGCGTTCAACGTGGGAACGGCCGCACCCGTCCGACCACCACCGCCGGCCTGACGGGGGCTGGCATCGACTTTGTCGGTACTCACGTCGCGACGTCCGGCTCGACCGCGGGCCTGTCGAGTGGGCGAACCACCAAGTCGACGCCCGCGCTGTCCACCACCTCACAGCGGAGCAACTCGCCCACCTTGCAATCGAGGTCTCCCAGTACCACGCACTCGCCGTCCACCTCGGGCGCCTGGTGCGCGGCCCTGCCGACGATCTCCTCGTCGACCGACTCCACCAGCACGTCGACGACCGACCCGATCCGGTCCTCGGCCCGCTGAGCGCTCAGTTCCTCGACGAGCGCGGCTATCCGGCCGACCCGCTCGGTGATCACGTCCTCGTCGAGTTTGCCGTCGAACGTCTCCGCCTCGGTACCGTCCTCGTCCGAGTAACCGAACACCCCGACCGCATCGAGCCGCGCCTCGGTGAGGAACCGCTCCAGCTCGGCGACGTCCTCCTCGGTCTCGCCGGGGAACCCGACGATCACGTTCGTCCGTATCCCCGCGTCGGGCGCGTAGGACCGGATCTGCTCGATCAACTTGAGGAACGACTCGGTGGAACCGAACCGGCGCATCCGCCGCAGTACCGACTCACTGGCGTGCTGGAACGAGAGATCGAAGTAGTCGGCCACCCCGGGCGTGGTGGCGATCACCCGCACCAGATCGGGCCGTGTCTCCGCCGGTTGGAGGTACGACACCCGCACCCGGTCGATCCCGTCCACGGCCGCCAATCGGGGCAACAGCCGTTCCAGTGCCCGGGTCCCGCCGAGACTGCGGTCGAGGTCTTTGCCGTAGGAGGTGGAATTCTCGCTGACGAGGAACAGCTCCCGCACCCCCTGTGTGGCCAGCCACTCCGCCTCGGCGACCAGTTCGTCGGGATGACGCGACACGAACGAACCACGGAACGACGGAATGGCGCAGAACGAGCACCGTCGGTCACATCCGGAAGCGATCTTGAGCGGAGCGACCGGGGAGTCGTCCAACCGGGAACGCAACACCCGAGGTCCCCACCCGGCGTGGCCGGGCACGGTCACCTCGTCGGGTTCTCCGCCAACTCCTTGCCGTAGCGCTCGGCCATGCACCCTACGGCGACCACCTTGGCCCCGGTGTCGGCGGCGGCGAGCAGTGTGTCGACCGAATCCTTCTTCGCCTGCTCGACGAATCCACAGGTGTTGACCACAATGACGTCACTGGACTCAGGATCGTCACTAAGCTGCCAGCCGCCCGCGGCGAGCCGCCCCGCCAGTTCCTCGGAGTCGACCTCGTTACGGGCACAACCGAGCGTCAACAGGGAGACCCGGCGGTTGTGCGAGGATTCAGTGCTAGACACCCGCTCAGGGTAACCGGCACGCAGACTGTGTTCGGGCACGCCCTGGGCACGCCGACCGGTACAAGCGTTAGCGTTTATGCCTGTGCAAGCACCCCTAATCCGGCGCGCACGCATCGCGGACGTGCGCAGAATCAAGGCACTGGTCGACTCCGATGCCGGCCAGGGGCTGCTGAAGAAAGACCTGATCACCCTCTACGAGGACGTGCAGGAGTTCTGGGTCGCAGAACTCGACGGGAAGGTGGTGGGCTGCGGCGCCCTCCACGTGATGTGGGAGGACCTCGCCGAGATCCGCACGGTCACCGTCGACCGCGCCGTACGCGGCCGCGGCATCGGACACGCGCTCGTCGACCGGCTCATCGACCTGGCCGTGGAACTGGGATTGAAGCGGCTGTTCGTGCTCACGTTCGAAACCGAGTTCTTCGCCCGACACGGCTTCTCCGAGATCACGGGCACACCCGTGCCGAAGGAGGTCTACGAGGAGATGCGCCGCTCGGCCGACACCGGTGTCGCCGAGTTCCTCGACCTGCCTTTCGTCAAGCCCAACACGCTCGGCAACACGCGCATGCTGCTCCATCTCGACGAGCGGAAGAAGGCCGCCCGTCCTTCCCGTTCCCTGAAGCCGTCGCTAGGAGCGGGCTCCCAGTAGGGAACCGACGCGGGAAAGCCGCGCCAGCCACCGCGTGGCCGTGACGGGGTCCGTGGGCGCATGGGCCTCCAGCAGTGACGGATCCGGCCGAGGCGGCTCGGACGGCACGGTCACGAACCCGTCGACCGGTGTCAACGCGGCCGCGGAGTCGACCACGTCGCCGTCGAGCAGCGACAGCGTGCCCAGACCACACGCGAAGGGCAGTTCGGGCAACGCCGCCGCCAGCGCCACCTCGGCCGCCAGTCCCACGCTGGTCTCCAGCGCCGAGGACACCACACACGGCAGACCGCACTCCTCGGCGATCCGCAGCGCCCGACCGACCCCACCCAACGGCAGGCACTTGATGACCGCGACGTCGGCGGCTTCGGCCCGAGC
>SMEZ01000157.1_pt1 | contig 36019 bp, 38 predicted proteins | sample 2456351 | NCBI WGS metagenome assembly SMEZ01 (sample SAMN10132605, study PRJNA489261) | soil metagenome | isolation source: day120 antibiotic-loamy sand soil ammended with composted manure from dairy... | place: USA | collected 2015-04-01 | reverse complement strand
CAGGACTTGGTGAACGTCTACCGCGCCGCCGACGTGGTGGCGGTGCCGAGCCACAACGAGTCATTCGGGCTCGTCGCACTGGAGGCACAGGCGTGTGGCACGCCGGTGGTGGCCGCTCGGGTGGGGGGTCTGCCGGTCGCGGTCGACGACGAGGTGTCGGGTTTGCTCGTGCCCACGCACGACACGGAGGATTGGGCCGACGCGCTCGCTCGGGTCGCCCTGCGTCCGGAGGTGCGGGCGGTGTTGTCCCGTGGCGCGCGGGAGCATGCGCAACGATTCTCCTGGCGACGTACGACCGACGCGTTGTTGGACATCTACCGGGAGGCCATGGCGGCTTTCCGCGGTACGGCACTGGAGGTGGCGGTGTGAACGCCGGCAAGGGTGGGGAGGAGTTCCGTCGCGTCGACCAGGTGATCTCCTCGACGCTGGAGGCGGCCGGGTTGGCCTACGACCGTCGCGGTGAGGGTGTGTACTTCGTCACCCTGCCCGGGGTGAAGAAGCTGCAGACCAACTGCTGGCTGATCGTGCGGGAACACTCCCTGGCCGTGGAGGCGTTCGTGTGCCGACGTCCCGATGAGGCGCATGAGGACGTCTACCGGTTCCTGTTGCGCCGCAACGCGAAGTTGTACGGGGTGCACTACACCATCGACTCGGTCGGTGACATCTACCTCGTCGGCAGGTTCGGTCTGGACACGGTCACCGAGTCCGAAGTGGACAAGGTGCTCGGTCAGATCCTGGAAGCGGCCGACGGTGATTTCAACACGTTGTTGGAACTCGGTTTCGCGACGTCGATCCGCAAGGAATGGGACTGGCGGGTGTCGCGAGGCGAATCGTTGGCGAATCTGAAGGCGTTCGAGCATTTGGTGCGTCCCGAGTCGCCGCACAGCCCGGGGTCGTTGACCGCGGACTAGGCGGGCGGGACGGACGTCACATCGGGAACCGTCACATCGGGAACCGGGCCGCGCCCCCGTGCGTTTGATTGGGTGAGAGCGAGAGGTCGGGGCCATTCCTCGGCCTCTCGAGAAACGCGCTGCATCTTGTGGTGTGTCTTCCCGCTGTGTGTCGCGGGGCGAGTCGCGAACTCGAGCCGCCCCGCTGACGTTCCCGCCGCGTGGACCCGGTGGCGAGGGGGATGCCAACGGGGCCGGCGGGGCGCAGCTCGGCAGGGGGAAGACGAGCTGCGGCTGTTCCCGCTTTCGGCCGGGGAGTGCGTGGTGACCGACCGAACGGGTTGTAGCCAACTTGTCAGACTCAGGTCTGTAATCACAAGACTACTCAGTCCCCCGTTCGGGTGAAATTCGCCTCGCTCGTTAACACATCGCGATTCCCTTAACCGGGATGACACGCTTGTTGACCTCGCGCCAAGTGTGCGGGTGAAGATCAACGTTTCTCTGTGCAACAGTCAGTAGATTTTTCGGGGGCCCCAGCGCGGGCCCGCCCACTCGAACGGCCGCATGGCAGGCTTGAAGCATGGCCGAACTTGGAACCCTGGTGCTGCTGCGACACGGGCAGAGCACGTGGAATGCGGAGAACCTGTTCACCGGCTGGGTCGACGTCCCGCTGTCCGAACAGGGGGAAGCCGAAGCCCGACGCGGCGGGGAATTGCTCGCCGAGGCCGGTCTGCTGCCCGACGTCGTTCACACGTCCCTGCTGCGGCGCGCCATCTCGACGGCGAACATCGCCCTCGACGTCGCCGACCGCCATTGGATCGACGTCCGGCGCGACTGGCGGCTCAACGAGCGTCACTACGGTGCCCTGCAGGGCAAGAACAAGAAGGAGACGCTGGAGCAGTTCGGCGAGGAACAGTTCATGCTGTGGCGCCGTTCCTACGACACTCCGCCACCGCCCATCGAACCCGGCAGCCAGTACAGCCAGGACGGCGATGTCCGCTACGCCGACCTCGGCGACAAGCTGCCGACCACCGAATGCCTCAAGGACGTGGTGGAGCGGTTGCTGCCGTACTGGGAGTCCGCCATCGTCCCCGATCTGAGGGCGGGGAAGACGGTGCTGATCGCGGCGCACGGCAACTCGTTGCGGGCGTTGGTCAAGCACCTCGACGGCATCTCCGACGAAGACATCGTGGGGCTCAACATCCCCACCGGCATCCCGCTGCGTTACGACCTCGACGAGAACCTCAAGCCCACCAATCCGGGCGGCACCTATCTCGACCCCGAGGCCGCCGAGAAGGCCGCCGCGGCCGTGGCCAGCCAGGGTCGCTGAGCCGGACGGCGGATCGGATGCGGACCGTGGGCGGCCGAACGGCATTCGAGCCGCTCACGGCCATCCGGTGAACGGCCGGTGACACAGCGGCGAACAAGTGCCGTGAAGATGTCATAGCCATCACGAGAAGGCAGCCGGGACTAGGCTTTCGCGCTGTTTCCGTGTCTACGATGCGATCGTGACGGCGCCCGCTTCAATCGCGCTGGCCCTTGCCGCATCGGTGGCCGGCCTGCTCGTCGGCTTCCTCGTCGGCAGGTCTCGTCTCACCCACAGCCGCATGCGTCCGCAAGGGCCCACGGCAGCCCAATTGCTCGAACGGTTCGTCCGGTCGTCCAACAGCGGTGTGCTGATCCTCAACCGCTTCGGCGACCTGGTGCTCCACAACCACCGGGCCGAGGAACTCGGCCTCGTCCGGGACAACCGAGCCGACGCGCGAGCACGCAAGGCCGCCGAACAGGTCGTGGACGGCGGGACACCGACGGAGGTCGACCTCTCCCCACTGTCCGTGCGCAGACGCGGCCCCGAGGCGGTCCTCGGCGAGGTGAGACCACTCGGTGACGGCTTCACCGTGGTGGAGGCCATGGACCATTCCGAGGCCGTGCGTCTGGAGGCCACCCGCCGGGACTTCGTGGCCAACGTCAGTCACGAGCTGAAAACGCCGGTCGGGGCCATCGCGGTGCTCGCCGAGGCGGTGCTCGACGCCGCCGACGACCCCGACGAGGTTCGCCGATTCGGCGAGAAGATCCTGCGGGAGTCCACTCGGCTCGGCAAGCTCGTGACCGAACTGATCGCGCTGTCGCGGCTACAAGGCGCCGAGAAGCTGCCCGAACTCACCGTGGTGGACATCGACACGGTGGTGGACGAGGCGTTGGGACGGATCCGACTCGCCGCCGAATCGGCCGGCATCGACATCACCACCGACAGCGCCAGCGGTCTTTCCGTCGAGGGTGATCGCACGTTGTTGGTCACCGCGCTGTCGAACCTGCTGGACAACGCGGTGGCGTACTCCCCGGCGGGCTCCCCCGTGTCGATCAGTCGGAGGCTGGTGGACGGTTATGTCGAGGTCGCCGTCACCGACCGGGGGATCGGCATACCCGAGTCCGACCAACAGCGTGTGTTCGAACGCTTCTACCGCGCTGACAAGGCCCGTTCGCGCGCCACGGGTGGTACCGGGCTCGGACTGGCCATCGTCAAGCACGTCGCCGCCAACCACGGCGGGGAGGTGCGGCTGTGGAGCAGTCCGGGTGTGGGATCCACGTTCACGCTGCGCATACCCACCCACCCAGAGACCACGGGCGGGCGGACGTCGGCTCCGCCCGCCGCGACCGCGTCGGCCGGTCCCGCCGCCCCGACGGAGGCGGGCGGCCGGATCGAGCGGCCTGTGCCGGCGGTCTTGCAGAAGAGCACCGGAGGAGGAGGAAAGCCGTGACGAGGGTGCTGATCGTCGAGGACGAGGAGTCGTTCGCCGACCCGCTGGCCTTCCTGCTGCGGAAGGAGGGATTCACGGCGGCGATCGCCACCGACGGACAGCAGGCTCTCGAGGAGTTCGACCGCAACGGCGCGGACATCGTTCTGCTCGATCTCATGTTGCCCGGGATGAGCGGAACCGATGTGTGTCGTGAGCTGCGCCAGCGCTCCAGTGTGCCGGTGATCATGGTGACGGCGCGGGACAGCGAGATCGACAAGGTGGTGGGGCTCGAACTGGGGGCCGACGACTACGTCACCAAGCCGTACTCGGCGCGGGAGCTCATCGCCCGGGTGCGGGCCGTGCTGCGGCGCGGCGGGGACTCGTCCGGTGATTCCCAGCAGGAGCAGACCGTGCTGATCGGCGGTCCCGTGCGCATGGACGTCGAGCGGCACGTGGTGACGGTCAACGGTACGGAGGTACCGCTGCCGCTGAAGGAATTCGACCTGTTGGAGTACTTGCTTCGTAATGTCGGACGAGTGCTGACTCGCAACCAGCTCATCGACCGCGTGTGGGGGGCCGACTACGTCGGCGACACCAAAACGCTGGATGTGCACGTCAAACGGTTGCGGTCGAAGATCGAGCCGGAGCCGGGCTCGCCCCGGTACCTGGTCACCGTGCGCGGTCTGGGGTATAAGTTCGAGCCTTGATCGCGGTGTCACTCGTCGCAGCACGACGACCGCCGAGCGGTCCCACCGCCTAGGTCACAGCGGGATCACGTGGGCGGACGGTACCGTAGAGCTTTGTGCGCCTAGGGGTACTCGACGTCGGATCGAACACGGTCCACCTGTTGGTGGTGGACGCCCATCGTGGTGCCCGTCCGACGCCGATGCACTCCGAGAAGACGGTGCTGCGACTCGTCGAGCGGGTCAGCGCTGATGGTGAGCTGGACAAGAAGGTGGTCGACGAGCTCGTGCTCACGATCGCCAGGGCCAAGGAAGCGGCCCAGCGGCACGGGTGTGAGGAGCTTCTGGCATTCGCGACATCGGCGATCAGGGACGTGAGCAAGAGCAGGAAGCCAGATTGACGTTCCTGGCGGCGCGTCGCTGGTTCGGTTGGTCGGCGGGCAGACTACTGGTGCTGGACATCGGCGGTGGTTCGCTGGAGGTCGCGCTGGGGGACGACGAGGAGCCCGAACTGGCCGAATCGTGGCCGGTGGGGGCGGGACGCATCACGCGCACTCGGTTCGTCAACGATCCACCGACCCGGCCGGAAGTGGTGTCGACGACCGCGTGGCTGGACGACCAGCTCGGTGGGTTGGCCGAACGGGTCGCCGCCGTGGGCGTGCCGGACAGGGTCGTGGGAACGTCCAAGATGCTTCAATCACTGGCCCGGCTGACGGGTGCGGCACCGTCGTCGGCGGGTCCGTAGATCTGGCGCAGCTGGAGGGCGTGAGTTCCAGCAGGGCCCATCAGCTCGTCGCGGGTGCCCTTGTGGCGGAGAGCACGATGCGGGCGCTGTCCTTGGACTCCTTGGAGATCTGTCCCTGGGCGCTCCGGGAAGGTGTCATTCTGCAACGGTTGGACCACTCGGACAGCGCAGACCGGACCGCATTGTTGACCGGTTGGAGGCGGGGCGCATGATGCCTGGGTTCAGACTGGACGTAATAAGCGGGCGACGGGCACGGTGGAAGGGATGACTCGAGAGAGCGACGGCGGGCGGACACAGAAGACTGTGGCCGAGCTCCTCGCCGAGCATGGCGGACAGCTCGGTGGCACACCGCGCCGCCGGCGGCGTCGCGCTGCCGAGGATGGCGACGCGTCCGGCGGCCGTCAGCCTGGGATCGCCGACACGGCTCCACAGGCGATCATCGAACGGGTTCCCCCGTTCCCGGCGGTGAGGACGTTAGGCGGCCGCCGTTGCCGCCACGCGGCCGCGGCGCGCGGCCCACTGGTGCGTCGGGTTCCCTGCCGGTCACACCTCCTGCGCCGCAGTCGAGCCTTCCTCCCAGCAACACCCACAGCACCGGGTACGGCAAGCCGGTGGCCAACGGTTTCCGTCCACCGCAGAACACCGGTTCCCATCCGGCGCCTCCGCCCGGTGGTGCCGTCTCGGGTGTGGTGCAGCAGTCGGCCGGATCCGGGGCGCAGCAACCCCCGCAGCCCAACCAGGGGCCACCGCGTGATGTCGCGGAGCGGATGAACGCCACTCGCCGGGTCCCCGCACCGGTGCCGCCACCGCCGCAGGCGGGCACGCAGGAGGGGACGTTGGCCGCTCGGCTCGACGGCCTCGACGACGTCGACGAGTCGGGTGTCCAGCAGCCCGCCCAGCCCGGAGGCCCGGCCTCTCAGCAGGGTGGTCGTGCGCAGCGTTCCGGTGCCTTCCCGATGCCGCACAGGCGTAGGCCGCCGAGGACGGCGCCCGCTGTGCCGCCGGAGCCCAGCACCGAGCAGTTCCCCGCCGTCGCGGAAAGCGACGCGGAGAAGACCGCGTTGGCCGAGCCCGTGCGGGACGAGGAGAAAACGACGCTGTCCGAGGCCGTACGCCCGGACGAGCCGCCCGCGGGATTGTCGAACTGGCCGGGCGCTCGCGGTGACGGCCAGTCGGTCGACTCGTCGAACGAGGCCACACAGGTCGGGGTGGCCGCCGTGCTGAACTCCGATGACGACGATGACGACGACCACGGGCCGGCCACGGGGCACTACGTGCCCAATTTCGACGACGATGACGAGGACGACGACTTCGACGGGCTGCGTCACCGGACCGGTGTGCTCGGTGACGATCCACTCGGCGAGGACGACGATTTCGACGACCACGGCACGCGGTACGCCGACTACGACGACGAGTCGTACCCCGATATGTATGCGGGCAACCCGTACGCCGACGATGACGACGACGAACCCGACTCGGACTCGGACTCGGACGATGCTGGTTCCGCCGAGGAGGAGGAACCCAAGAAACGGAGGTTCCGCAAGGCACGCCGGGCCGAGCCCGTGGCCGCCGACTCCGAGGACGCCGATGAGGACGACGGCGATGCCGACGATTCCGAGCTGGGCGATTCACCCGCCAAGCAGTGGCTCGTGCTTGCCGGGCAGCTCGCGCTCGGTGTGGCCGGTGGTGCCGGGGTGTGGCTGGGCTTCAATTGGCTGTGGGGCCGGTTGCCCGCCGCCGCGCTGATCGCGGCCCTGGTGGTCACCGTCGGGCTCGTGTGGGTGGTGCGCAAGGTGCGAAGGGCGGAGGACACCCAGACCACCGTGCTCGCGCTGCTCGTCGGGTTGGTGGTCACCGTGTCGCCCGCGGCGTTGTTACTGGTGTCGCGCTAGGAAGTATTTCTGACGTGGCGGGTCCGGAGATCGCGGTTACGCTTTCCACGGCCTCGGTGTGGCCGCTGCGTGCGAGGAGTGCCTTCGAACTGGCTGCGGACCTCGGTTACGACGGGGTCGAGGTGATGGTGTGGGTCGACCCGGACAGCCAGGACGTGGGGGCGTTGCGGCAGTACAGCAAGACCACGGGGGTTCCCGTGCGGTCGGTGCACTCGCCTTCGCTGCTCATCACGCAGCGCGTGTGGTCGCCGGACCCCGTCGTGCGGCTGCGACGCTCAGTGGAAGCCGCGTTGGAGTTGGAGGCCAGCACGGTGGTCGTGCACCCGCCGTTCCGCTGGCAACGCCGCTACGGCGCCGCTTTCAGTGATCTGCTGGCCGAATTGGAGCAGGAAAGCGGAGTGGCCCTCGCGGTGGAGAACATGTTCAAAGTGCGTCCGCCCGGCGGTGGTCGCAACGTGCGGGTGTCGGCGTTCCGCCCGTCCATCGATCCGACCGACGTCGGCTACGCGCATTACACGCTCGACCTGTCGCACACGGCCGCCGCCGGTATGGACGCGTTGGCGCTCGCCGATCGCATGGGGGACGGACTGTCGCACGTCCACCTGGCCGACGGCACGGGTGCACCCCGGGACGAACATCTGGTCCCCGGCCGGGGCAATCAACCGTGTGCCGAATTGTTGGAGCGGCTGGTGGAACGGAATTACCGGGGCAGCGTGGTGCTGGAGGTCAACACGCGGGCGGCCAAGTACGCCGCGCGTAGGGTGGCCGATCTCGCCGAGGCGTTGTTGTTCACTCGGTTGCATCTCGGTCAGTGACCGTCGGGCGGCTGCGACGGTCGGGAAAAACGTGATCATCGGCCGGGTCGGCACCACTTTTCGGTTTCGGACCCGTAGAGTTTGCGTCGTGGAGCCGCTGCGATCGTTGATTCTCGCCGCCGCCGACAACGACGTGATCCGGCGCGTGGTCGCCACAGCGCCGGGTAGCAGACAGATCGTCGCACGTTTCGTCGCGGGGGAAAGTGTCGCGGACGCGCTGGAAGTGGTCCATACGATCACCGCCGACGGCAGGCGTGCCACATTGGATTATCTGGGCGAGTACACAAGCGATCCGGAGCTGGCCGAACGAACGGTCCGCACTTATCTGCGACTGTTGGACGAATTGGCCGAGCGGCGATTGGCCGAAAGCGTCGAGGTGAGTGTGAAGCTGTCCGCGCTGACGGTGGACGGCGACGAGGTGTTGGCTTCGCGCAATCTCGGCCTGATCTGTGAGGCGGCCGCTGACTGCGGCACCACCGTGACCGTCGACATGGAGGACCACACCACCACCGACGCGACGTTGCGAGCGGTCCGAAAAGCACGCCGTACGTGGCCGTGGGTGGGGGCCGTGGTGCAGTCCTACCTGCGTCGTACCGAGTCGGACGTCGCCACGCTGGCGTACGAGGGATCGAGGGTCCGGTTGTGTAAGGGGGCCTACGCCGAACCCGCCGAGGTCGCGTTCACCGATGCCCATGCGGTCGACCTCAGCTACGTGCGGTGCGCCAACTCCCTGCTGGCGGGTGGCGCGTACGCCATGTTCGCGACGCACGATCCCAGGTTGGTGAACGTGCTTCGGCAGCGGACACGTTGGTACGGCAGAAGGCAAGGCAGCTACGAATACCAGATGCTGTACGGAATCCGGCCGGACGAACAACGTCGGCTGGCCGCGGAAGGGGAGACCGTGCGCGTGTATGTGCCGTTCGGGGAGCATTGGTACGGCTATCTGATGCGGAGGCTTGCGGAGCGCCCCGCGAATCTGGCGTTGTTCCTCCGAGCCCTGGTCAGCCGTTCGTGAACTCGATCGACTTGGAGCCGGTGACGTTCGCCGCCGCCTGCGAGATGCGTTCGCTGGGGGACGGTACCTTCACCGCGGACCTGCGGCAGGAGTGGTCGATCGGCAAACACCCTCACGGTGGGTTCCTGCTGGCGTTGTTGGCGAGAACCGCGATCAGAGCGTTGGCGGAGGCGGGCGAGCCGCCTGTGGACCCACTCGCGGTGAGCGCCGAGTTCCTGCACGCCCCCGCGCTCGGCCCGGTGTTGCTGCGCGCCGACATCCGCAAGATCGGCAGGCGGGTCACGGTGGTGGCGGTGAGTCTGGAGCAGCGGGGACGCAGTTGCGTGGAGGCACGTGTCACCGCGGGCAGGCTCGCCTTGCGGCCTCCGGTGTGGAACGACGTACCCGCGCTACCCCTCGAACCGCCTCCGAACGCGGTGCCGTTGTCTGGCAAGACGTCCGAGGGACTGTTCCATCTCGCACAGGGCTGTGACGTGCGAGTCGATCCCGCCACGGCCGGTTATCTCGTGGGTCGTAAGGACGACCCGCCGCGATTGCGGCTGTGGGCGCGGCCGCGACACGGCGAGGTGGACCCGTACTTCGCGTTGTTGGCCGGGGATCTCAATCCGCCCGTGGTGTTCAACCTCGGCCGGACGGGATGGGCGCCGACGGTCCAGCTCACAGCCTTGCTGCGGACTCGTCCGCATCCGGGTTGGCTGCGCATCCAGGTGGGTTGCCGGGTGATCCAGGAGGGGTGGTTCGACTCCGACGCCGTCGTGGTCGACAGCCAGGGCCGCATCGTGTGCCAGGCCAGGCAGCTGGCGTTGTCCCCGCTGCCGTGACGGTTGAACGGGGCGGTACGGCCGGTACGAGGGGCCGGGAAAACACGGCTTACTGTTGCGGGTATGGGAACCATCGCGGTACTGGGTGCGGGCAAGATCGGTGAGGCACTGCTGTCGGGGCTGTTGAGCGGGGGTCGCTCCGCTGAGGACCTGCTGTTCACCGAACGGCACCCTGAAAGAGCGGCGGAACTGGAGTCGCGTTACGGCATCACGAACGTGACCATCGAGGAAGCCGCGGCCAGGGCCGATCTGCTCGTGATCGCGGTCAAACCGCAGGACATCGACCCCGTACTCGCCGAACTCGCCCCCCTGCTGCGGCCGTCCTCGCTCGTGGTGTCCCTGTGCGCGGGCTTGCCCACCTCGTTGTTCGAACGGAGGTTGCCCCCGAACACGCCGGTGGTGCGGGTGATGCCCAACACGCCGATGCTCGTCGGCGAGGCCATGAGCGCGGTGTCGCCCGGCAGCCACGCCACTCGGGAGCACGTGCAGACCGTCACCGAGTTGTTGAGCTGCGTCGGCAAAGTCGTCGAGGTGCCGGAGTCGCAGCAGGACGCGGTCACCGCCCTGTCCGGTTCGGGGCCGGCCTACTTCTTCTACCTCGTCGAGGCGATGATCGACGCGGGCATCCTGTTGGGGCTGCCCCGAGCGGTGGCGGAGCGGCTCATCGTCCAATCCGCGGTCGGCGCGGCCAAGATGCTCGACGAGGGAGCCGGCCACCCCGTGTTGCTTAGGGAAGCCGTGACCTCGCCCGGAGGGACCACCATCAACGCCATCCGTGAGCTGGAGAACCACGGTGTGCGCGCGGCGCTGCTGGCGGCCATCGAGGCGGCGCGTGACCGGTCGGTCGAACTCGGCCGAGCACAGCAACAGGACTGATCCAGGGCCGACCTCAAGGGCGGTTGCTGTACTCGCACGGGCGGTGCCGTGCGGTGTTGCCTCCGTCCGGGTGCCCTGTTTCCCCTCGACAGGCGTCGCACCAGCCCCGTTGGTCCCGCTACCCTCAACAGGAGCACGCGCGTGTCGGTACCGCTCGGTGGGGAAGTCGAGCGGCACGGCGCGTGGCAAAGGACACGGTGAACTGTTATGCCGCCGAATGAGGAAGAGGATGTGTCGGGCACTGTGCACTCCGGTGAGCTGCCCGCCGCGCGCGTCGGCAAGTCGTTCCGGGTGCCGGAGAAGGCCGTCCACGAGTACCTCGACAACGCCTACTTCGATGTGGGATAGATCGTCGAGGCAGGAGGGCCACGAAGCCGTGCCGAAGTGCCCGAGTAACCTGGAAGGTCGTTTGAGACCGACCGATAGGAGCGTGGCGTGGGCTCGGTAGTCAAGAAGCGCCGTAAGCGCATGTCCAAGAAGAAACACCGCAAGATGCTTCGTCGCACTCGAGTGCAGCGTCGCAAGCAGGGTAAGTGAGGCCGCAGGCCCGCGGGTGTCGGCACGGCCGTGACGAGAAAGTCGTCCGAGGGCCGGGCTTACGCAAGGAGCGACCCCGGCTGCGACGTGTCGGGGTGGCATCCGCCCTGGTTGGCGCTGTCCGGAGTCGCGACCGCGCCTGTCACACGGGGGTCTGATGCCGTCGAACATCGTCCTGGTCACCGGGGTGTCCGGTGAGCTGGGCGGACGGTTGTTGTCGAGGTTGGGGGCCTGCCCCGGGCTCGACCGGATCGTCGGCGTGGACATCTCGCCTCCGAGCAGAGGTGTGTTACGTCAACTCGGCCGATTGAGCCGGGTGGAGTTCGTCCGGGCCGACATCCGCAACCCCCTCTTAGCGAAGATCATGACCTCCGCGAAGGTGGACACGGTGGTCCACGTCGGCCCCCTGTGCCACCCCGCGGGCTACGGCGAACGCGCAGACGTCAAGGAAGCCAATGTCATCGGCACGATGCGCCTGTTGGCCGCGTGCCAGAACTCGCCGTACGTTCGGAAACTCGTCGTGGCCTCGACCACGGCGGTCTACGGCGCCTCATCGCGTTCCCAGGCGGTGTTCACCGAGGACGCGGAACTCATCCCCGCCGTGGCGTCCGGCTACTCGAAGGACGCCGTCGAGCTGGAAGGCTACGTACGCGGTTTCGCCCGGCGCCGCCCCGACGTCGGGGTGACCACCCTGCGCTTCGCCGACATCGTGGCCGGCGATCTGGACACGGTCTTCTCCCGGTATTTCTCCCTGCCGCTCGTCCCGACCGTGCTCGGATTCGACGCGCGACTGCAGTTCCTGCACGCCGAGGACGCGCTCACCGTGCTGGAGCAGGCCACGACGGAGGAGAAACCGGGCGTGTTCAACGTCGCCGGTGACGGCGTGCTCACGCTGTCCCAGGCGATCAGACGAGCCGGGCGGATAGCGTTGCCCGTTCCACGCCCCGTCATGACCCCCGTCGGCAAAGTGCTGCGGGGCGCGCACGCCGTGAACGTTTCGGCCGACCTCGTGCGGCTATTGAACTTCGGACGGGTCGTGGACACGACTCGACTGGTGCGTGAGTTCGGGTACTCGCCTCGGTGGACGACCCGGCAGGCGTTCGACGAGGCGGTACGGACGGCGACGTCCTGGAGGGGAAGGTTGCGACGGTGAGGTCACCAGGCCCGGCCCGAATGGTGCCACTGTCCGCGGTGAATACGCACGGCGAACCGAACACGGGGGCGAATGTGGTGCCGTTTCCCGGCCGCGGCGGCGGACCCGAGCGGGGCGAAGGCCCTTCGGGGCTCATCGATTTCGTGCGTCGTCGACTCACGGGCGACTACCGGGTGGACGAGTTCGGATTCGACCCCGAACTCACCGAGACCGTGTTGCTACCGCTGCTGCGCCCCCTCTACGAGCGATGGTTCCGCGTCAGCACCCATGGTCTGGACAACATCCCCGCCGAGGGCGGCGCGCTGTTGGTGTCGAACCACTCGGGGGTCCTGCCGTTCGACGCCGTGATGACGGCCGTCGCCATCCACGACGAGCATCCCGCCCACCGATTCCTGCGGATGCTCGGCGCCGACCTCGTGTTCGACACCCCGATACTCGGTTCACTGGCGCGTAAGACGGGGCAGACGTTGGCGTGCCACCCCGACGCCGAGCGGTTGCTGCGCAACGGCGAGCTGGTGGGCGTGTGGCCGGAGGGGTTCAAGGGCATCGGCAAACCGTTTTCGGCACGGTACAAACTGCAACGTTTCGGGCGTGGGGGATTCGTGTCGGCGGCGTTGCGGACCGGGGTGCCGATCATCCCATGCGCCGTCGTGGGGGCCGAGGAGATCTACCCCAAGATCGGGGACATCCAACCGTTGGCACGACTGCTGCGTCTGCCTTATTTCCCGGTCACGCCGTTCTTCCCGGTGTTGGGTCCGTTGGGGACGATTCCGCTGCCGACCAAATGGCATATCGAGTTCGGACAACCCATCCGCACCGACGACTACGCCGTCGACGCCTCCGATGATCAGATGCTGGTGCTGACCCTCACCGACCAGGTGCGCGAGAGCATCCAGAACCTGCTGTACCGACGACTGGCCCGCCGCCGGGGCGTGTTCACCGGCTGAGGCACCACACCCCGCGGCCTAAGGCGTTGTGTCCGCAGTTCCTGTAGCCGTGTCCGCAGCCTACGACGTTGTGTCCGCATCCTGCGATGCGAGAACGACTACACAGGCTGCGGACACGACTACACAGGCTGCGGACACGGGTGGGGTCAGGCGATGCGTTTGCGGTGGGCCAGACCTGCGGCCACGGCACCCGCCACGGCGCCCGCACCCAGCACGGAGGGCACACCGATCTTGGCGGCCTTACGGCCCGTGCGGAAATCACGGATCTCCCAACCCCGAGCGCGGGCGATCTCCCGCAGCCCCGAATCGGGGTTGACGGCCACGGCCGTGCCCACCACCGACAGCATCGGAACGTCGTTCTGCGAGTCGGAGTAGGCGGTGCAGCGGCGCAGGTCCAGACCCTCGCGCGCGGCGAGCGCTCGTACGGCGTGAGCCTTGGCCCGGCCGTGCAACAGGTCGCCGACGAGTCGGCCCGTGTACACCCCGTCCACGCTTTCGGCGACGGTGCCGAGGGCGCCGGTGAGGCCCAGCCGGCGCGCGATGATCGCCGCGAGCTCCACGGGCGTGGCGGTCACCAGCCACACCCGCTGTCCGGCGTCGAGATGCATCTGGGCCAGTGCGCGGGTGCCCGCCCAGATCTTGTCGGCCATCAGCTCGTCGTAGATCTCCTCGCCGATGGCCACCATCTCCTCGACGGAACGGCCGGCCACGAAGGACAGCGCCTGCTCCCTACTGGACTGCATGCCCTGGTGGTTCTCTCTCCCACCGACCCGGAACTTGACCTGCTGCCAGGCGAACCCGGCCAGGTCGGAGGTGCTGAAGTACTTGCGGGCGGCCAGTCCCCTGGCGAAGTGGAAGATGGACGCGCCCATCATCATCGTGTTGTCGACGTCGAAGAACGCCGCCGCCGTGAGGTCCTGGGGAACGGGCGGGGGTTTGGGAGCTTCGTGTGGCTCCTGTTCAGTGTCCGGTTTGGTCTCCGGTTCAGTCGTCGCGAGTGAGGCGGCCTCCATCGCGACGGCGGCATCGGCCGAAGCCTCGCCCGCGAGTGCCGCGAGCCGTTCGCGTTCCCGCCTCTTACCGCGCCCCCACCATCGAGACACGCACACCGCCTCCATACGTAGGTCTGCCTCCGGCGCTAGTTCACAGAGTAACGAGAGACGGGCGGGTATCCGAGGGCTATCCGATCGTCACGGCGGGCAATCCCGGCAGGAGCGGGGCGATGCTCAGCAGCGGGGGTTCCTCGGGTGACGAGTCGGGGAGGCGCGCCCGGGTGGGGGCTGGGACGGGCGCGGGCACGGTGGGTGGTGGTGCCACGTCGGTGGGATCGAGGGAGCCCTCGGGCTGGACGGGGCGGCGGGACTGTTCCGGCGTGTCGTACGGGATCGCCATCGAAGCCCGGCGGTGTTCCGGTGCCGGTACGTCCCGGGGTGGTGTGTGTTCCTTCCGCTTGGCCGGGATGGAGGGCCGGGTGTGCGGCTTGTCGGTGTGCTGCGGAAGAGGCGATGGGGCGGCGCACCCGCTCGTGGCGGGGAGGGCGCCGAGATCGTCGGTGGTCGCCGAGGTGATCTCGTAGCAGTCCATGCGTGCGGACAGCGCCGTGGCGCGGCGTTCGATGCGCTGGAGCAGGGTGCCGAGGTCGTCACCCACCGTGGCGGGTAGGGCGGGGATGAGCGTGTCGAGCCGGGTGGATTCCCGTCGGGCCCAGGACGACAACACGGACAGCAGTCGTGTGTCGGAGCGAGTGGCCAGCGCGGTGAGCCGGGACGTGCCCTCGGTGGCGTGCGCGGTGAACTCCCGCAGGGCGAGCTGGTAGCCGTCCTCGTCGCTGTCGTCGGGGCCTTCGTGTCGGCCCAGTTCGGTCATCTCGTCGAGGCGTCGGGAGGCGTAGGAGAGCCTGCGTACGGCGTCGTCCTCGGCGTCGAAGGTGAGTCCCAGCGTGACGGTCTCCTGGACGAGTTTGAGGTGGTAGAGCGGTTCGCCGGGGAGCGCGTTCTGCGCGAGTGCCGTTCCCAGGCCGGTCAGCGCGACGACCAGGGAGAACAGGCCGGCGAGGAGGGCCGCCGGTCGGAGTCGGGCGCGGGGACGGGGACGCGGGGGCGAGGCGACTATCCGCCGGACGATGCGTTCCCGGGCCCGGTCGTCGACGGTGACGGAGTCACCGAGCCTGCGCAGTGCCGCGACGACGGCGAGTTCGGCGCCGAAGGAGTCCGAGTCGCTCCCGGACTCGACGGCGCGGGCGAACCGTTCGTCGTCACGTCTGCGGGTGCGGAACCATGCCGCTCGGCTCACCGCCTCCGCCTCCACAACCGTTCGTCGACGTCATCGCAACGAGCAACGAGTCACGGACCCGTGGGGTTACGCGGCGTGGTTTCAGCGCAGGCCGTGGGGCAGCAGTTTGGCGAGTCGGCGCACGGCGCGGTGCTGCAGGGCTTTCACGGCGCCTTCGTTGCGCTGCATGATCGCGGCTGTCTCGGCGACCGAGTAACCCTGGATGAACCGGAGGATGATGCACTCGCGTTGGTCGTCGCCCAGGTCGGCGATGCAGCGCAGCAGTTCGTCGCTGGTGCTCCTGCTGATGACCTCCTGTTCGGGGCCGGGGGCCGTGTTGGTGTGGTTGTCGCGGGTTCCGGGGTCGCGGACCTCGTCGGTGACGATCTCGAGTCGGAAACGGCTGGACTTGATGTGGTCCAGGACCAGGTTCCGGGCGATGGTGGTGAACCAGGCGCCCACGTCGCGGCCTTGGTAGGAGATCGAGGTGATGCGGCGCAGGGCGCGGAGGAACGTCTCACTGGTGACGTCCTCGGCGAGGTGGCGGTCGCCGACACGGAGGAGCACGTAGCGGAAGACGCTGTCGACGTGTCGGTGGTAGAGCGTGGCGAAGGCGGTGCTGTCGCCGTGCTGCGCGGCACGGACGAGTTCCCAGTTCTCGGCCACGGCCGAGGCGCTGGGGTCTGCGGACTCCGCTGATTCCGTGGCTTCCGGGATGTCGGTCGTGGCGTTCCGGGCGTCGTGGTCGGTGGGGTGTGCTTTGGACAGCCGCACCGATTTCAGTCTCGCGGGCGCTAGACCGGCTGCAACAGCGATCGGCATGCTCACGTGTCGCACCTCCTCCGGGCCCTTTCCCGGCTTTGCGTGATCATCGCCACTACGTCGCCCGATGGAGCATACGTGTTGTTACCGCGAAGTAGGTAGTGGTGTGCTGGTTGCGAATCGGCGACATCGTCGTCTCGGACCTTCAGCGTTCGTGGGGCGCGAGGGCACGGTGGGGAAGTGGAAGGGGCAGGTTGTGACCGGTGGGAGTGGCAACGTCGCGGATCTCGCCGCTGCTGCGGCACGGGATCGGGCGGACGAACCCGCATTGATCGACACGGCGACGGGGGTCACATTCACCTGGCGCGAAGTGGACCGCTCGGTGACGGCCACCGCGCAGCGGATCCAAAAGGCCGGGGTCGAGCCCGGTGACAGGGTGGCCGTCCGCTTCCCGGCGTCCGCCGCGTTCGCCGTGTCGTTCTTCGCCGTGCTCCGGGCGGGTGGCATCGCGGTGCCGCTGAACCCGTACGAGCCGGCCTCGGCGTCGTTGACGTCGCTCGCCGACAGCGGTGCCCGGGTGCTGTTGACCGACAGCTCCTCCGCGAGGTCCTTCCGTGCCGCCGGTGTCGCGGTGCTCGAGCCCGTGTTCGACGACGCCGGGGACGCGAAGGGCGACGTGGCGGGGCTCACTCCGAGCGCTCGAGGTGGGGAGGACGTCGCCGCGCTGCTGTACACCTCGGGCACCACGGGGCCTGCGCGTGGCGTGATGCTGTCGCATCGCGCTTTGCTCGCCAACGTCGAGCAGTTGCGTTCGCTGACCCCGTCCCCGGTCGAACCGGGTGACCGGGTGTTCCTCGCGGTGCCGTTCCACCACGTCTACGGGCTGGGACCCGGGCTGCTCGCGGTCACGGCCGCGGCGGCGACGGCGGTGCTCGCGCCCAGGTTCGAGGTGCGCAGCGCTCTGTCCGACTGCCTGCATCATCAGGTCACGGTGGTGCTCGGGGTGCCGGCCATGTACGTCGAGATGGTGACCCGCCCCGCCGACGAGCTCGGCAAATGTCTGTCGACCGTGCGGCTGCTGGTGTCGGGGGCGGCGCCGTTGCGGCCGAAGGTGCTGGCCGACATCCGTGCGGCCACCGGCCTGCCCGTGTACGAGGGGTACGGCTTCACCGAGGCCGCGCCGGTGGTGACGTCGACGTTGGTCACGGGATACGCCAAACCCGGTTCGGTGGGACGTCCGTTGCCCGGCGTGGAGATACGGCTGGTGGACGACGAGGGTCGCTGTGGTCCGGTTCCGGCCGATCCGGACGAACCGGGGGACTCGTTCGACGCTGACGGCTGCACCGGGCTCGTCGCCGTGCGGGGGCCGAATCTGTTCTCGGGTTATTGGCCCGACGGGACGCACGGTCCGGACGAGGACGGTTGGTTCCGCACCGAGGACGTCGGTTACCTCGACGTGGACGGGGACCTGCATCTGGTGGACCGCGTGAGCGACCTCGTGATCGTCAACGGGTTCAACGTCTATCCACGTGAGGTCGAGGAGGTCATCGCGCAGTTACCGCAGGTGGCCGAGGTCGCCGTGATCGGTGTGCTGGATCGGCGCAGCGGGGAGGCGGTGAAGGCCGTGGTGGTGCCCGCCGCGGGAGCGGGGTTGTCCGAACAGCAGGTGATCGAGCACTGTGAGAGTCGTCTCGCCGGGTACAAGGTGCCGCGGTTCGTGGAGTTCGCCGACGAGTTGCCCCAGTCGGCCATGGGCAAGGTGCGGAGGGTTGATCTGCGAGGCCAGGACGGCGTGAGCGAGGATGGGGACCATGCCTGAGTCTTCGTCGCAGGACACCGAGCACACCGTCGTCGGGCTGACCCGTGTCGGCTGCCCCGCGTGTGAGCAGGCCGAACGGGATGTCGAGCGCATCTGCGGGGAACTCGGCGTGCGGTGGTCGACCACCGACGTGGACACCGATCCGGAGCTGCGTGCGGAATACGGCGACCGGGTTCCCGTGATCCTCGTCGACGGTGCCGAACACGGCTACTGGTCGGTGGACGAGCAGCGTCTCCGCTCGGCGTTGGGAGCCTGAACGAGAGCGGGGAGCGGGGTTCGGCCGGGTTCCCGCCCAGGCGTGCGGGCTGTGCCGTTACCACGCGATGTGGCTTACGTCAACGTGTTGACCAGGGGTTTTGTGCCTACGTTCACAAGTGGCTAACGTGGTCTCATTACCGCGCGGTGCCCGCGTATCGAACACTACTCGTGCCCGCTCGGTCAAGGGTGATTTCTCTACTTGGTGACGGGAGTCCAGCGTGGTGGCACAGCGGGGCCGACGCAATGGGCGCAATGGGTCCGCACCGGCGGCCAAGAGTGCTTCCGACGTCGACAACGCGCCGACCGCGCCGCTGCCGGTCACGGGAGGCGATCCCACCACTGCCCCTACCGGCGCTGCCTCCGCGGGCGGGGCGGGGTCGAACACCACCCGGTCGATCCCCGAGGCGGCCGTCGCCAGGCTCGCCGTTTACCTCCGGGTGTTGTCCGCGATGGCGGAACAGGGCGCGACCACGGTGTCCAGTGAGGAGCTGTCGGCCGCGGCCGGTGTGAATTCCGCCAAGTTGCGTAAGGACCTGTCGTACCTCGGCTCGTACGGCACCAGGGGCGTCGGTTACGAGGTCGAGGTGTTGATCGGGCAGATCGAGCGGACGCTGGGGCTGACCCGCAAGCACAAGGTCGCCGTGGTGGGAATCGGTAACCTGGGACATGCATTGGCGAACTACGGTGGCTTTCCTGGGCGTGGGTTCCCCGTCGCGGCCCTGTTCGACATCGACCCCGACCTGATCGGGGTGCCTGTGGGTGGGATACCGGTGTCGCACCTGGACGACATCCCCAAGGTGTGTGTCGAACGGGACATCTCCATAGGGGTGATCGCGACGCCGCCGGCCGCCGCGCAGTCGGTGTGTGACCGACTCGTGGCCGGTGGGGTGCAGAGCATCCTGAACTTCGCCCCTGCGGTGCTGCAGGTGCCCGATCACGTCGAGGTTCGAAAGGTCGACCTGGCTGTGGAGCTACAGATCTTGTCCTTCCACGTGGCCCGCAAGGCGGGCGGCGAGGTGGAGGGCCGGGAGGCCGACGGCAATGCAGAGGGCGGTGCCGACGGCGATGCGAAAGGTGCGGTGATGTCCTGATGAGCATTCTGGCGATCGGATTGTCACATCGCACCGCGGATCTCGCCACATTGGAGCGCGTCGCCGTGCCCGCCGCCGAAGTGGGCAAGGTGCTGCACGAGTTGCAGCAGGCGGACGACGTGTCCGAGGTCATGCTGCTGTCGACGTGCAACCGCATCGAGGTCTACGCCGTCGTGGAGACCTTCCACGGCGGGCTGGCGAGCATCGCCGACGTCCTCGCCCGGCAGGCGGGGATGGAGACGGCGGAGCTGTACGACCACTTCTACGTCCATTACGCCGGTGCCGCGGTGGAGCACGTGTTCTCCGTGGCCTCCGGGCTGGACTCGATGGTCGTCGGTGAGACGCAGATCCTCGGCCAGGTGCGGACCGCGTACGCGACGGCACGGGAGACGGGCACCGTCGGCAGCACGTTGCACGAGCTGATCCAGACGACGCTGCGGGTGGGCAAACGTGTGCACACCGAGACCGGCCTGGACCGACTCGGCGCGTCGGTGGTGTCCGAGGCGTTGGCCGCCGCCGGGGAGCTGTCCGGTCGGCGGGCGCTCGTGGTCGGCGCGGGCTCGATGGGTGCGTTGGCGACCTCCCAACTGCGCAAGGGGGGCATCGCCGAGATCGTCGTCATCAACCGCACCCCTGAGCGGGCCGCCCGACTGGTCTCCTCGCTCACCGAGCAGGGGGTGACCGCGAAGGCCGCGCCGATGGCCGAGCTGGCCGACGAGGTGGCGCGTGCCGATGTCGTCGTCGTCTGCACCGGGGCCAAGAACGCGGTGCTCGGCACGGAGCACGTCGCTCCCCGTGCCGATCGGCCCGTGGTGGTCTGCGACCTCGGGCTGCCGAGGGACGTCGAACCCGAGGTCGGTTCCGTGCCCGGCGTCACGCTGGTCGATCTGGAGACGGTGCGGAAGCGGATGGCCGAGTCCGGTACCGCCACCACGGACAAACAGCTCGCCAAGGCGTCCGGCATCATCCTCGACGAAGTACGCGCATACCTGGCGGGCCAGCGCAGCGCCGCCGTCACACCGACCGTGACGGCGCTGCGGAAACGGGCCGCCGAAGTGGTCGACGCCGAGCTGCTCCGCCTCGACAGGCGGCTGCCGGACCTCGACGCCGACGTCCGTGACGAACTGGGCCGCACCGTGCGGCGCGTCGTGGACAAATTGCTGCACACGCCGACCGTGCGGGTCAAACAACTCGCCGCCGAGAAGTCGGGCACCGACTACGCGAACGCCCTGCGGGAGCTGTTCGGGCTGGATCCGCAGGTGCCCACGGTGGTGTCGAGCCCCTCGGCGGCTTCCCAACACGATCAGATCGACGGTGACCATAGTGACTAACCCCAGTAGCAGGACCCTCCGGATCGGCACGCGTGCCAGCAATCTCGCGATGTCCCAGACCCGGACGATCGCCAAGATGCTGGAGGAGGCCGGGCAGAAGGTCGAGCTCGTGCCCGTGTCGACGCCAGGGGACCGGTCCTCGGCGCCGATCGCCGAGATCGGGGTCGGAGTGTTCACTTCGGCGCTGCGTGAGGCGTTGCTGGCCAACGAGGTCGACGTCGCCGTGCATTCCTACAAGGACCTGCCCACCGCCCCGCAGCCCGGCATCGTGCTGGCCGCGGTCTCGAAGCGGGAGGACCCGAGGGATGTGCTCATCTCCCGGGACGGACTCACCCTGGGTGAGTTGCCGCCCGGTGCGAAGGTGGGCACCGGCTCGCCGCGCCGGATGACGCAGCTTCGGGCTCTCGGGCTCGGTTTGGAGATTGTGCCGATCCGAGGCAACATTGACACCCGCATCGCCAAGGTGACCTCCGGTGAGCTCGACGCGATCGTGCTCGCCAAGGCGGGATTGACCCGGGTTGGCAAGCTCGACCTGATCACCGAGGTCATCGACCCGATGCAGATTCTGCCCGCACCCGCGCAGGGTGCGCTGGCTGTTGAGACCCGCGTCGACGACGTGGACACCGAACACCTGCTTCGGTCCATTGTGGATCATGAAGCGACACGGGTGGCGGTTGCGGCCGAACGGGCGGTGCTCGCGACACTGCAAGCCGGCTGCAGCGCACCCGTGGGCGCACTCGCCGAGGTCGTCGAGGATCTGGACAGCGAAGGGGCTGTGGTCGAACGTCTTTCGCTGCGGGGCGTCGCCGCCACCGCGACGGAGGGCGACTCCGTGCAGATCCTCAGGGCGTCGGGGGTGGCCGACAAGCATGAAGCCGACAGGCTCGGCCGCACGGTGGCTTCCGAGTTGCTCGACCTCGGTGCCGGTGCCCTGTCGCGCTGATATCCGGTAATCGCGAACGAGAACGTTTGGCCGTGTCGCACGGCCGACGACGAGGAGAGACGACGTAATGACCCGCGCACGCAAAACCACGGGGCGTGTTGCTTTCGTGGGCTCGGGCCCCGGAGACGCCGGACTGTTGACGGTCCGTGCCCGGGACCTGCTCGCAAAGGCCGATCTCGTGGTCACCGATCCCGACGTGCCTGCAGGCGTACTCGCCTACGCGGGCCCTGAGGCCGAGGTCCGTCCTGCCGTCGGCGAGCCCGGCGACGTCGCCAAGGACCTGGCCACGGAGGCCAAGGCGGGCAGGCTCGTGTTGCGGCTGACCTCCGGTGACCCGTTGACGCAGCAGGCGGTCATCGCCGAGGTGCAGGCGGTTTCCCGCACGAACGCGGTGTTCGACGTGGTCCCCGGGGTGCCCGCGGGGACGGCGACGCCTGCGTACGCAGGCATCGCGCTCGGTGGTGTGCGCACCGAGGTGGACCTGCGTTCCGGTGAGGTGGACTGGGCGAAGCTGGCGTCCGCGCCCGGGGCGATCGTGCTGCACGCGACGTCGAGCCACCTCGCGGAGGCGGCGTCGGCGTTGGTCGAGCACGGCATGTCCGATCAGACCCCTGTCGCGGTGACCTCGAACGGCACCATCAACACCCAGCGCACGCTGGACTCCACGCTCGCCTCGCTGGCCGCCGACGCGGGCGAACTCGTCGGCCCGCTGGTGGTGACCATCGGTGAGCCGGTGAGCAACCGGCAGAAGCTGTCGTGGTGGGAGTCGCGCGCGCTGTACGGCTGGAAGGTCCTCGTGCCGCGCACCAAGGAGCAGGCCGGCGACATGGCCGAGCGGATCCTCAGCCACGGTGCGACCCCGCACGAGGTCCCCACGATCTCGGTGGAGCCGCCGCGCAGCCCGGCCCAGATGGAGCGTGCGGTGAAGGGCCTCGTGGACGGCCGTTACCAGTGGCTGGTCTTCACCTCCGCCAACGCCGTGCGTGCGGTGTGGGAGAAGTTCAACGAGTTCGGCCTCGACGCCAGGGCCTTCTCCGGTGTGAAGATCGCCTGTGTCGGCGAGGCGACGGCCGACCGGGTGCGTTCGTTCGGCATCATCCCGGAGCTCGTGCCGAAGGGTGAGCAGTCGAGCGAGGGACTGCTGCAGGAGTTCCCGCCCTACGACGACGTGCTGGACCCGGTGAACCGCGTGCTGCTGCCGAGGGCGGACATCGCCACCGAGATCCTGTCGGCGGGTCTGCAGGAGCGCGGCTGGGAGGTCGACGACGTGACGGCGTACCGCCCGGTGCGTGCCGCTCCGCCGCCCGCCGAGACCCGCGAGATGATCAAGACGGGTGGGTTCGACGCGGTGTGCTTCACGTCGTCGTCGACGGTGCGCAACCTCGTGGGCATCGCGGGTAAGCCGCACGCGCGCACACTCGTGGCCTGCATCGGGCCGAAGACGGCCGAGACGGCCACCGAGTTCGGTCTGCGGGTGGACGTGCGGCCGGAGCAGCCGAACGCCGTGATGCTGGTGGACGCGCTGGCCGAGCACGCGGCCAAGCTCCGCGCCGAGGGTGCCTTGCCGCCGCCGCGTAAGGCCAACGTTCCTCCTCTTCCTCTTCCTAAAGACGTCTCAAGGACGTCGCGGTCAAGGCCGTCCTCACCGCTTGCCGGGCGGTGAGGACGGCCTTTCGCACGTACTAGGCTCGGGAGGGTGTTTCCGGAACATCGTCCTCGTCGGCTGCGCACCACCGCCGCCATGCGCCGGCTGGTGAGTGAGACCACGCTGCGCCCTCGTCAGTTGATCCTGCCCCTGTTCGTCGCCGAGGACGCGCGGGAGCCGCGTCCCATCGGGAGCATGCCCGGTGTCGTGCAACACACCCGGGACACGTTGCGCCGGGCCGCCGTCGAGGCGGTCGAGGCCGGGGTCGGTGGGTTGATGCTGTTCGGCGTTCCCGCCGAGCGGGACGCCGTCGGTGGCGGGGCCACCGATGCCGACGGGATCCTCAACGTCGCCCTACGCGATCTGCGGTCCGAGCTCGGCGACGCCACCGTGTTGATGGCCGACACGTGTCTCGACGAGTTCACCGACCACGGCCACTGCGGTGTGCTCGACGAGTCCGGGGCGGTGGACAACGACGCCACGTTGGAGCGTTACGCCGAGATGGCGCTCGCCCAGGCCGAGGCCGGGGCGCACATGCTCGGTCCGAGCGGGATGATGGACGGTCAGGTCGGTGTGATCCGCCGGGCCCTCGACGACGCCGGTTACACCGACACCGGCATCCTCGCGTACTCGGCGAAGTACGCCAGCGCCTTCTACGGGCCCTTCCGTGAGGCCGTCGACTCGCAGCTCACCGGTGATCGGAACACCTACCAGCAGGATCCCGGCAACGCCAGGGAGGCGCTGCGGGAGATCGAGCTGGACATCGCCGAGGGCGCCGACGCCGTGATGGTGAAGCCCGCATTGGCGTACCTCGACGTCGTCAAGGCGGCGGCGGAGGTGTCACCGGTACCGGTGGCGGCCTACAACATCTCCGGCGAGTACTCGATGATCGAAGGTGCCGCCGCCAACGGCTGGATCGACCGTGAACGCACGATCCTGGAGGTGCTCACCTCGATCCGCAGGGCCGGTGCCGACCTGATCCTGACGTATTGGGCCGCTGAAGCGGCGGCTTGGCTGGATTAAAGTCGGGGGTGTGACTGAGCCAGGCGAATCGGGCGAGCAGCCCGAGCCTCGTGAGTCGGACGACGAGCGTCGGGCGAGGGGGTTGCCTCCCGAGCCGACCTCCTCGGGACAGCGTGGCGAGAAGGTGAAACCACCGACACCGGTGACGGTGTCGTTCATCCTGTACGTTCTCGCCGGGCTGGTCCTCGTGCTCGCGTTCGGCTACACGTTGACGCAGCAGGACCTCGTCGCCGAGACGTTGATCGACCTGAACACGGCCGAGAACCTCAGCGAGGAACAGATCCGTTCGGGTGTCACGACACTGTTGTGGACGTTGTTCGTCGGTGCCGTGGCCTTGGCGGTGTTGTTCGCGCTGTTCGGGTGGAAGGCCCGGCAGGGCACGCGGTCCGCGCGCACGGTCCTCACCGTGTTGACCGCGATCATCGTGCTGCTGCAGCTGTTGCTGTTCCCGACCAGCCTGCCGATGCTGGTGGCGTCCTTGCTGGCGGTGGCGGGCACGGTGCTGCTCTACCTGCCGAGCGTCGCCCCCTACTTCCCCAAACCGCAGGGCTCGGGAGGGACCCGACGCTGAGCGGCTCGGAGGAGGTCGAACGCCGCGACCGTTACCACGAGTCGGGCGCGAGCGGGTGGGCGTTGACGTGGGGACCGCTGTTCGCGTTCGTCGGGTACGTGGGTGAACTGCTCTCCGGTGGGCGAGTGAACACGACGTTGTGGTTGTCGGTCGGTGTCGGTCTGTTCGCGCTCACGGCTCTGTGGGTGTATGCGCGCCGCCGCTTTTTGTCCACGCGGGTCACCGACACGGAGTTGTGGCAGGGCGGTGAGCGGTTGGCGGTCGATCGCATCACCGCGGTGGACGACGTCGAGGCACCGCCGGGTGCCCGCGTGCTCGGCGGCGGACTGAGCGTGCCGCGGAAGTTCGCCGAGGTGCCGTTGCGGTTGGACGACGACACGGTGGTGCTCGCGTGGGCGCGGGACGGTGACGCGCTGCGGGAGGCGTTACGGTCAGTGCTACGGGATCGGACATGAGAAACTGCCCGCCGTGACCGACGCCGTTTCTGCCACCCCCTCGTCCTCGTCGCGACACGCCCAGGACCGTCTGCACCAGCCGTTCCGGTTGGTGGTGGCGGCGGTGGAGCTGGTGCTCGCGGTGGTATCGGGCTGGGCGGTCACGTGGTGCTGGGGCAACGCCGTCGGCACGATGACGATACGTGCCAACGACGGTGCCGAATTGGTGTCGCGCGTGTACGAGGGCGACTGGATCGGACTGGCTTTCGCCTGCGCCGCGGTCGCCGCCCTGCTGACGGTGGACGCCGCGCGACAGGCCGTGCTCGGGGTGCGTACGCGGCGGTGGAGAAGGCGGCGTTCGTCTCGTCCGGCCTGACCAGCCGACGCGTGACGAGGGGTCTTTGGGAGACTGGCAGACGTGAGTGGAGCAGTCGAGCAGTCCAAGTCCTGGTTCGAGCGGGCCACGGCCGCCACTCCGGGCGGGGTGAACTCGCCGGTGCGGGCGTTCGCGGCGGTGGGCGGCACGCCACGGTTCATGGTGCGTGGTGAAGGCGCCTACCTGTGGGATGCCGACGGCAATCGTTACGTCGACCTGGTGGCCTCGTGGGGGCCGATGATCCTGGGCCACGCGCACCCCGAGGTGGTGAGAGCCACGCGTGAGGCCGCCTCGTCCGGGCTGTCGTTCGGGACCCCGACCACCGGTGAGGTCGAACTCGCCGAGGAGATCATCCGGCGGGTGGAGCCTGTGGAGCAGGTGCGGTTGGTGAACTCCGGTACGGAGGCCACGATGAGCGCCATCCGATTGGCCCGTGGTTTCACCGGTCGCAGCAAGATCATCAAGTTCGCCGGCTGCTATCACGGACACGTGGACGCGCTTTTGGCGCAGGCGGGTTCCGGCGTGGCCACGCTGGGTCTGCCGACGTCCCCCGGTGTCACGGGTGCCCAGGCCGCCGACACGTTGGTGCTGCCGTACAACGACATCGAGGCCGTGCGCGCCGCATTCGCCGAGAATCCCGACTCGATCGCGGCGGTGATCACCGAAGCGGCGGCGGGCAACATGGGCGCCGTCGCACCGCGCGAGGGGTTCAACGCCGCTCTGCGCGACATCGCGCACGAGCACGGCGCTTTGTTGATCATGGACGAGGTCATGACCGGTTTCCGCGTCTCGGCCGCGGGCTGGTACGGCCGCGAGGGCGTGGCCGGTGACCTCTACACCTTCGGCAAGGTGATGTCCGGCGGGCTGCCCGCCGCCGCCTTCGGGGGCCGGGCCGACGTGATGGCGCGGTTGGCCCCGTCCGGGCCGGTGTACCAGGCGGGCACGCTGTCCGGGAACCCCGTCGCCGTGGCCGCCGGACTGACCACGCTGCGACTGGCCGACGACGCCGTCTACCGGGCCCTCGACGCCAACGCGGAGCGGCTCGGCGGGCTGATCAGTCAGGCGTTGGCCGCCGCGGGGGTCGAGCACACGGTGTCGTACGCCGGGAACCTGCTCAGCGTGTACTTCACCGATCGTCCCGTGCACGACTACGCCGCTGCCGCCGCATCGGAGACATGGCGGTTCAAACCGTTCTTCCACGCGCTGTTGGAAGGCGGCGTGTATCCGCCGCCGAGTGCGTTCGAGGCCTGGTTCGTCAACGCCGCGATGGACGACGCCGCGTTCGAGATCATCGAGGCGGCCCTGCCGAAGGCGGCGCAGGCGGCCGCGTCCGCGGAGCGGCCATGACCAGGAAAACACGCACGATCGTGCACCTGTTGCGGCACGGTGAGGTGCACAACCCGGAGGGTGTGCTGTACGGCCGGTTGCCGGGGTATCGGTTGTCCGAGCGTGGACGCCGGCAGGCGGAACTCGTGGCGGAGACGCTGTCGTCGCACGCACTGACGTATGTCGTGGCCTCGCCGCTGGAGCGGGCGCAGGAGACGGCCGCGCCCGCCGCGGCGGCGCACGGGCTCGACGTGGCCACCGATGAGCGCCTCATCGAGGCGGACAACCTCTTCGAGGGGTTGAAGGTCAGCGTGGGCGACGGTGCGCTCCGTCGGCCGGAACACTGGCCGAAGCTGCGCAACCCGGCACGTCCGTCGTGGGGCGAGCCGTATCTGCAGATCGCCCGTCGGATGTTGGGCGCCGTGTACGCCGCCCGGGCCCGGGCCGAGGGTCGGGAGGCGTTGTGCGTGTCGCATCAGCTGCCGATCTGGACCCTGCGCCGATTCCTGGAGGGCAAGCGGCTGTGGCACGACCCGAGACGGCGGCAGTGCTCGCTGGCGTCGCTCACCAGTCTCGTCTTCGACGACGAGGAGCTGGTCGACATCGTCTACAGCGCGCCGGCCGGCAGTACCGATCCGACGGTGACCGGCGCATGACGAACCGATGGAGGAGGACGCTCGCCGCGGTGTTCGCAGCGATGGCCGTGGCCGTGGCCGGATGTTCCGGCGGTGGTGAGGGCGACTTCAATTTCGTCTCGCCCAACGGACAGGTGGACATCTACTACGAGGGCGAGCAACGGCAGGAACTGCCCGAGATGGTCGGGGAGGACCTGTTCGACCCGGACAAGCGCATCTCCACCGCCGACTTCGAGGGCCAGGTCCTGGTCATCAACATCTGGGGCCAGTGGTGCGGTCCGTGCCGCGCTGAGGTCCGCGCCGCAGGACTTCATGCGGGACCGGGGACTGACGTACCCGTCGATCTACGACCCCTCGGGTCGGTCGCTGGTCAACCTGTCCGGATACCCGCGTACCGCGGTGCCGTCCACCATCGTCGTGGACCGTCAGGGTCGGGTCGCGGCCGTGTTCCTGCGGGCGCTGCTCGCCTCGGACCTGCAGCCCCTGATCGACCGGTTGGTGGCCGAGGACGAGGCCTGATCCGGGGCGATCCGGTAATCCAGCTCACTTGCCAGCCCGGCCGGTGGGCTTCACGCGGACCGCATTCCCTACGCTGAACGCCGTGAATGCGGTATCCGAGCTGGCGGCCTCCGGGCCGTTGCTGCTCGCCGCCGGGCTGTCGCTGCTCGCGGGTGCGATCTCGTTCGCTTCCCCGTGTGTGGTGCCGCTCGTCCCCGGCTACCTCGCTTACCTCGCCGCGCTGGTCGGGGCGGAGGCGCCCGCGGTGAGCCCGGACGAGGCACCCAAGAAGGGACGACTCGCGGTCGTCGGTGCGGCGGGCCTGTTCGTGCTCGGCTTCACCGTGGTGTTCACGGCCAGTGTCGGTGGTCTGGTGTGGCTGGCCGACGCCCTGTACTTCAACGAGGAACTCCTGCAACGCGTCGGCGGAGTGATCGTCATAGCGATGGCGTTCGTGTTCCTCGGATTCATCCCCGCGTTGCAGAAGGACATCCGTTTCCGGCATGTGCCCCGGGCCGGGTTGTGGGGCGCGCCGGTGCTCGGTGCCGTGTTCGGCCTGGGCTGGGCGCCGTGCATCGGGCCGACGCTGTCCGGGGTGCTGGCGATCGCCGCGGCCAGCGGCAGTACGGGGGCGCGGGGAGTCTTCCTGGTGTTGCTGTACTGCCTCGGCCTGGGCTTGCCGTTCCTGCTCATCGCGGCGGGGGCGCGTTGGGCGGTCGGTGCGGCGACGTGGTTGCGTCGGAACAGCCGTCGGGTGCAGCTCTTCGGTGGTGTGCTGCTGCTCGTCGTGGGCGTGCTGTTGGTGACCGGCCTGTGGACGGATCTGATGGGGTGGATGCGGAACTCCGTCATCTCGGACGTGAGGTTGCCACTGTGAGTGACGAACGGACCGTGACCGACGACGCGCCGCAGACGGCACGACCGGTCTATCGGCAGACACGGCTTCAACGGGTACTGGCGTTCCTGCGGAACACCTGGCGCAGCCTGACGTCCATGCGCACCGCGTTGGTGTTGCTGTTCCTGCTCGCGCTGGCCGCACTGCCCGGTGCGTTGTTGCCGCAGTGGGACCTCAACGCCCAGCAGACCGCTGAATACATCGCCGAGAACGGTTGGTGGGGGGAGCTGCTCAACCGCCTCCAGTTCTTCGACGTCTACAGCAGCGTCTGGTTCTCGGCGATCTACCTGCTGTTGATGGTGTCGCTGATCGGCTGCCTGGTGCCCAGGACGGGCGAGTACCTGCGCGCCATGCGGTCGGGTCCGGTGCTCACCCCACGTAATCTGGCTCGGTTGCCGCACCATGCCCGGGCCGAGGTCAACGGTGACCCCGACGAGGTCATCGCCTCGGTGCGGCGCAGGCTGCGCGGCTGGCGGATCACGGAACGGAACGAACCCGGTGGAGTGCGCACGATCAGCGCCGAACGCGGCTACCTGCGCGAGACCGGCAACCTGGTGTTCCACTTCGGCATCCTGGGCATCATCGTCGCCTTCGCCCTCGGTGCGATGTACTCCTACGAGGGCCAGGTCATCGTGCACGCCGACGGACAGGAGTTCTGCAACTCCGGGATCTTCGCCTACGACTCGTTCCGCCCCGGACTGCGGGTGGACGGTACGGAGCTGAACCCGTTCTGTGTCCGAGTCGACGACTTCGAACCCACGTACACCGAACAGGGTCAGCCGGTGAACTACGCGGCCGACATTCGGTACCAGTCGGGTGAGGACCTGGCCTCGGGTACGTGGCGTGATTACCGTCTGGAGGTCAACTCCCCGCTGCGCACGGCGGGTGACCGCGTTTACCTGCTGGGCCACGGCTATGCGCCGACGTTCACGGTGACCTGGCCCAACGGTGAGTCGCGGACGCAGACCATCCAGTGGCGGCCCACCGACCAGAACACGATGCTGTCGCAGGGTGCGACGAAGTTCGACCCGCCCGGCATCACCGACTCCAGGACCCGCCGGGAGAACCAACTCGCGGTCACGGGTCTGTTCGCGCCGACGGCGGTGTTCCACGGCAACATCCTCACCTCGTCGTTCCCCGACCTCACCGAACCCGCCGTGGCCGTGGACATCATGCGGGGCGAACTCGGCATGGACACCGGACGCGCGCAGTCGATCTTCGAGATCGATCAGTCGATGGTGGACAGCGGACGGCTGGAGCGGGTGGCACGGGAGAACCTGCGGCTCGGCGAGAGCATCACTTTGGACGACGGGACGCGGATCAGCTTCGACGGCGTGCGTCGATGGGTGTCGTTGCAGGTGTCGCACGATCCCACGCAGGGGTGGGTCCTGGGTTTCGCCATCGCGATGTTCGTGGGGCTCGGGGCTTCGCTGGCGGTGAAGCGCCGCCGGTTCTGGGCCAGGGTGACCCCGCTTGACACGGACGGTGACAGCCCCGCCGAAGCTCGTGATGTCCGACGCTCTGTAGTAGAGTTGGGCGGGCTCGCCCGTACCGATCAGGCCGGCTACGGCGAGGAGTTCACCGTCATCTCGCGGGACCTCCTCGGCCGCACGCCACAGGATTAGAGAAAGGCATGCAGATGCCAGTGAACGAGACGCTGTCGCAGTACAGCGACTGGTCGTACACCACGTCGGTGGTGGTGTACCTACTGGCGATGATCTCCTTCCTTGTGGAGCAGTCGTTCGGCAAACACGGAACACGAGCCGCCGAACGGTCACGCGCCCGGCAGCTCGTCGGTGTGGGCGCAGGTGCGGGATCCGATTCCGGGGATACGACCAGCGACGTCGCCGAGGGCACGTCGACCGGTCGAGCGCCGCGGACCCGGACGGAACGCATCGGCAGGATGGGCGTCGCGCTGACCATCCTCGCCGCGGCACTGCACCTGGCGGCGCTCGTCCTCCGAGGACTCGCGACGAGCCGCGTGCCCTGGGGCAACATGTACGAGTACATCATGGCGATCACGTTCGTCGGCGTGGTCACCTGGCTCGTGCTGTTGCGCAAGTACCCGCTGCGCCACCTCTCGGCGTTCGTGCTGCTGCCCGTGGTCATCCTGATGTTCGTCGGCGGCACGATGCTCTACGCCGTGGCGGCCCCGCTGCAGCCCGCGCTGCAGTCCTACTGGTTGGTGATCCACGTCGCCGCCGCGGCGGCGTCGTCGGGGGTGTTCCTCATCCCCGGGGTGGCCAGCATCCTGTACCTCATCCGCTCGGCCCATGACCGGGACCCGGTGAAATTCGGCCGGTTCGCCCCGAAACTGCCGTCGGCCGACATCCTCGACAAGGTCGCTTACCGGACGACCGTGTTCGCGTTCCCGGTGTTCACCTTCGGCATCCTGTGCGGCGCCGTGTGGGCCGAGGCGGCGTGGGGTCGGTTCTGGGGTTGGGACCCCAAGGAGACCGTCGCCTTCGTGGCCTGGGTGGTCTACGCCGCGTACCTGCACTCCCGTGCGACGGCCGGTTGGCGAGGCACCCGTGCCGCGGTCATCAACATCGTGGGATTCGCGGTGACGGTGTTCAACCTGTTCTTCGTCAACCTCGTGTCTGCCGGTCTTCACTCGTATGCCGGAGTAGGCTGACGTCCGTGCTCGGCTGCGACTACCGTCACCCGTGTGAAGCGTGAGGGGGACGCTCGGCAATCCATCGGAGGACTGAGGCGGTGACCGGACCCAACCAAGGCGGCGGGCAGGATCATCCTCTCTATTCCGAGGCGAGCACGGACTCGACTCCTTACCCCACTTCGGCGGCCCAGCGGTGGCAGGGAAAGCCGGAACCGTGGCGGAGTGCCATGCCACCCGCGCGGTCGACGCAGTCGGCGCAGCCCACGCGGTACGTGGCGCGGGGACATCCGCCGCTGTCCCCGCCGCAGTACCCGGACCACTCGTACCCGCTCGGTGATGCGGGGCTCGACACGGCTCGGTTCGTGCGCAAACCGAAGCGGGAACCCAAATCGGGTTGGCGCAGGGCCGTGTACGTGGCGACCGGGAAACTCGTCAACCTCGGGGAGAGCCCGGCGGATCGCAGGCGCAGGGAACTGATCTCCCGGGTGAACCAACCGCTGCGCGGTTGCTACCGCATCGCGATGCTGAGTTTGAAAGGTGGCGTCGGCAAAACCACCATCACGACCACGCTGGGTTCCACGTTCGCCTCGTTACGGGGAGACCGGGTGATCGCGGTCGACGCCAATCCCGACGCGGGCACGTTGTCGCAGAAGATCCCCATCGAGACCACCGCGACGGTGCGGCACCTGCTCCGCGACGCCGATCGCATCACCCGCTACAGCGACGTGCGGACCTACACGTCGCAGGGGTCGAGCAGGCTGGAGATCCTGGCCTCGGACTCGGACCCCGCCGTGTCGGAGGCGTTCTCCGAGCACGACTACCTGCGTGTGATCTCGGTGCTGGAGCGCTTCTACAACATCGTGCTCACCGATTGCGGTACCGGTTTGATGCACTCCGCGATGAAGGGTGTGCTCGACTCCGCCGACATGCTCGTGGTGGTGTCGTCGGGATCGTTGGACGGCGCGCGCAGTGCGTCGGCGACGTTGGATTGGCTCGACGCGCACGGATACGGCGATCTTGTGACCCAATCGGTGGTCGTCATCAACTCGGTGCGGCCGAAGGCGGGTTCGGTGGATCTGGACAAGTTGTCCGCGCACTTCGCCGCCCGGGTCCGCGCGGTGGCCCGTATTCCGTTCGACCCTCATCTGGAGGAGGGCGCGGAGATCGAATTGGAGCGGTTGACCAACGGCACCAGATCGGCGTTGTTGGAACTCGCCGCGACGATCGCCGACGGCTTCAGCGGCTACGCCGTGGGTTGACAGGCCGGCTTCCCCTCAGTTCGTGCCGTCCTCGTCCGTGTTCCGCTGCCTCCGCTGTTGCTCACTGATGCGACGCAGGAACTCGGGATCGTCGTCCGGGGCTACCGGGGCCTGACGCGAGGACGATGACACCCCGATGCGGTCAGCGCCGAGAGCACGCCACAGCAGAAAGGCAACGGTGGCGGCGCCGATCGCCGCGAGCAGGTAGAGCATGCCCGCTCCTTTCGGTGTGTCACCCGTGTTACCACACTATCGCTTTCGAGATTACCCCTTTTGTCCATTGCGCTGTCCGGGGTGTCCTTCGCAACACGGGGCGAAGGACACCCCGGGGGCGCTCAGTTCCGAGGGCGTTCGTTCGCGTCGGTCGTCAGCTCGGCGAGGAGCTGGTTGACCTCGGATTCGCGGAATCGGCGATGGCCCCCAGGTGTGCGAATCGACCCGATCCGGCCCGCGGTGGCCCAGCGGGTCACCGTTTTGGGGTCGACTCGGAACAGTGCGGCGACTTCACCCGGCGTCAGTAGCCGGCCTCCAGTGCTCGCGGTCACTCTTCGCCTCCTTCACTCACTCGGAGGTCACAATCGTGTCACTTCACCCGCCAAGTACTCGAACGGTTGTCAATGAGTAAAGAGGTAGTAAGGGACAAACGCACTGTTTCGGGCGACGCGCGGGCGGTGCGGGGCACGGCGTAGCCTCGTAGAGCGTGAGCGAACGCCGATCCGACACGCTGCTCCGCGACCTCGTGCTGTACGTACTGGCCAGATTCGCCCTGGTCGCGGTGATCACCGCCGTCCTCGTGCTGTTCCGGGTGCCCTTGCTCGTCGCGCTGGTGATGGGACTGGTCGTCGGCCTGCCGCTCGGCCTGCTGCTGTTCCGCTCCCTCAACAATCGGGTCACGGCCGGGCTCGCGGCACGGAACGAGCATCGGGCCAGGGAACGCGCCAGGCTTCGAGCTCAGCTCCGAGGTGAGGAACCCGACATCGACGAGTCCGGTGGGGCCGATGGCCCGTCGGACTCCTCGGGGTCGTCGGACTCGTCGGGGTCCGGAGGTGGATCCGCGACGGACGACACTGATCGGCCGGATGAGTCCGATAAGCCTGACAAACCCGACAGGGCGGGGGACGAGTGAACGACGCGTGGGTGCGGAATGCCATCCGCATCATCGAGGCCGACGCCAACCGCAGCGCCGACACCCACCTGCATGTCTTCCCCCTGCCTCCCGAATGGGGCATCGACCTGTACCTGAAGGACGAGTCCGTACATCCCACGGGTTCGCTCAAGCACCGACTGGCCCGGTCGTTGTTGCTGTACGGCCTGGTGAACGGGCGGATCGGCCCCGACACGGTGCTCGTGGAGGCGTCGAGCGGGTCCACCGCGGTGTCGGAAGCGTACTTCGCCCGCATGCTCGGGCTGGAGTTCGTCACCGTCGTGCCACGCAACACCAGCCAGGAGAAGATCGACCTCATCGAGTTCTACGGTGGTCGGTGCCACTTCGTCGACCGGCCACCGGACATGTACACCGAGGCCGAGCGTCTCGCCGCGGAATGCAACGGCCACTATCTCGACCAGTTCACCTATGCCGAACGGGCCACCGACTGGCGGGGCAACAACAACATCGCCGAGTCGGTGTTCACGCAACTGCGGTCGGAACGGCACCCGATCCCGACGTGGATCGTGGTGGGGGCCGGCACCGGGGGAACGAGCGCGACCTTCGGGCGTTACGTGCGTTACCGCAGGCACAACACCCGCATCGCGGTGGTCGACCCGGAGAACTCCGCGTTCTACGGTGCGTGGCAGACGGGGGAGCGGGACTACCAGACGGGTATGCCGTCACGGATCGAGGGCATCGGACGTCCGAGGGTGGAACCGTCGTTCATCCCCGAGGTGATCGACGAGATGATCCAGGTGCCCGACGCCGCGTCCCTGGCGGCGATCCGGTTCCTCCGGCAGCGCACGGGTCATTGGGCGGGCGGTTCGACCGGGACGAACCTCTACGGCGCCTTCACCCTCATCTCGCGGATGTTGGCCAACGGTGAGCGGGGCAGCGTGGTGACACTGTTGTGCGACGGTGGTGAACGCTACGCCGGGACGTACTACAACGACGCTTGGCTCGCCGAACACGGTCTGGACATCGAACCGTATCTGAAGGCGTTCGACCGCTTTCTGGAGACGGGTGTGTTCCCGGGCTGAGGCGGTGTGCGCAAGCGGCCGTGCGGAAGTGGTCGCGGTGAGGTCAGCCCGTGAACGCCAGCGCGGCCCCGGTGAGGATCGCCCACGCGAGCATCGCCATCCCCGTGTCCCGGAGCACGGGGATGAGTCGTACGCCGGTGTTTCCCGCCATGACGGCCCTCACCGGAGTGACAAGCAGCGGCGCCGCCAACAGCCCCACCGAGGTCGCGGGATGCGCGAACGCCAGCGCCGCGGTGACGAGGAACGGCACGGTGACGAGTGCCAGGTAGAACCGTCGGGTACCTCGATCGCCGAGCCGCACCGCCAGCGTGATCTTGCCGGCCTCGCGGTCGGTGGGGATGTCGCGCAGGTTGTTGGCCACGAGCACCGCCACGGACAGGCATCCCACGGCCACCGCGCAGCCCAGCGCTTCCCAACTCACCCGCTCGGCCTGCACGTACACGGTGCCGAGCACGGCCGTGAGTCCGAAGAACACGAACACGGCGACTTCGCCGAAACCGGCGTAGCCGTACGGGCGCGAGCCCCCGGTGTAGAACCAGGCCCCCGCGATGCACGATGCGCCGACCAGGAGCAACCACCACTGGCCGCTCGCCAGTACGAGTACCAGTCCGAACAGGGCGGCCAGCAGGAACAGCCCCAGCGCGGCACCCAGCACGGCCTTCGCGGACGCGGCACCGGAACCGACCAGACGTAGCGGCCCCACCCGCTCGTTGTCGGTGCCCCTGACACCGTCGGAGTAGTCGTTGGCGTAGTTCACGCCGATGATCAGAGCCACCGCGACCAGCAGCGCGAGCAGCGAACGCCACCACGACACGGCGTCCAATTGCGCCGCAGCGCCCACCCCGACCAGTACGGGGGCGATGGCGTTGGGCAGCGTGCGGGGCCGTGCCCCTTCGATCCACTCCGCGACGGTTGCCATACCGCCTATTTTTCGGCATCGCCGTCGTGATGATCGACGTGGTCGTG
>SMEZ01000070.1_pt1 | contig 36365 bp, 39 predicted proteins | sample 2456351 | NCBI WGS metagenome assembly SMEZ01 (sample SAMN10132605, study PRJNA489261) | soil metagenome | isolation source: day120 antibiotic-loamy sand soil ammended with composted manure from dairy... | place: USA | collected 2015-04-01 | reverse complement strand
GCTCTGAGTCCTCTTCGGACAACTCGAGCGTGACATCGGCGGCCCAGACGTAGTGGCCGTTGACCACCTGTTGTTTCCCCGACAGAGAGGAACTCAGGTGCATGGTCGCTATGCCGTGGTCCTGGGGGCGGCACCGTTGCGTCAGCTCGAGCGCGCGTTCGATCACGAACTTCTTGGCGGTCGCACCGAAGTCGCTCGCCATGGCGGGGACATGGGGTTGCCGTTCCCACAACACCGTGGCGGAGAACAGGAAGTGGTAGTCCTGCTCCCGGCTGGGCAGTGGCAGCTTGGAGATGGTCTCCTGCCGCGGCGCAGGACCCGCCGGAGGAACGGGCGCCGGTGCGGGGGCGTGGTGTTGGTGGGGCGGGGAGGCATGGAGATCACGTTCGTGCAGCGCCGAACGCAGTACGATCACGGTCACCGCGCCGAGGACGGTGGCGAGCGGCAACCACACCCAGGTTGCCCACTCCAGGAGGAGCCCAAGAAGGGTGAGCGTGCCGGCGACGATGACTCCTGCGAGCACGGCGAGGCGGTTGGTGAGACTGTCCATCTAGCGTGGTTCTCCTTGTGGGGCGAGGAAGTGCAGGTTCTGGCTGGCGTCGAGGCGGTGGACCAGTTCGGTCAGCAGTGCCCTGCCGCCAGGACGCTGATCGTCCGGGATGCTCCGCACCCATGTCCTCGCGGCGTGTTCCAGTCGGCTCACCGCGAGACCGTCTTCCCCGGCCGCCTGCACCAGGAGGGCCAGCACCGAATCCCGATCGGCGGAGTCGAGTGCCGCGGTGAACCAGGAATACGCACCGCCTTCCCAGACATCGAGGTCATGGCGTTGCACGAGGCGCCAGCAGTCGATCAGCTGGTCGCGGACCACACGGTCGGTGAGCAGGGGTCTGCCGTGTTCTCGGCTGTCCAGCAGCCGACGGGGATCGACGACCCGGAAGAACAGCTCCACATCGCGAAGGCGTTGTTTTCCGAGCTCCTCCCCGAGCTTGTGTACGACGCGACGCAGGAACAACCGCTCGCGCGCGAGTTCGTCGAGCGTGTCGAGGGCGTATTCGGACACGTCGGGGTCCGGATGGTGCGCCAGATGGCGTAGCCGCACCAGGGCCTGGGCGGGATGCAACGGAGCGATGACCTCGGCACACAACCGCACCAGCAGTGAGTGGAATCGGGCTGACAGGTCGGTTCCGCGGCGGGCCCATTCGCGAATGCGATATCGGAAATACGCGCCGTGTCGCTCGTCGAGGAGGCCTGCCCGGAGCATCGCGTGTACGCAGTCGAGCAGGTCCTCCACGTCCTTGTCCGACAGCCGCGCCCATGCCGCCACCACGGAGACCACGTGGTCGGGATGGTCGATCGCGAGGCACTGTTCGGTGAAACGCAGGGTGAGGGTGAGGCGGTCGGTCGGGGTCAGGGCCGGGTGGCGGACCAGTCGTTCCACCCACCGCCGTAGTGGTTCCCGAAGCTCCGGATGATCGCCCCAGAAGTAATCGCGCACGTGGCGGTGGTGGAAGTCGGTTCTTCGGAAGCGGACCCTCCGGTACCCGTCGACCTCGAAGCCCACGGTATCGAGATGTCCGCTCAAACCCTGATGCTCCAAGGGAGGAGCATCAGGTTCGGCGAACTGAACCGTTCGGCGCAGCTCCTTGCGGGCCTCCCACACGGCGTCGGTCGAGGAACCCTCCAACATGGCCGCCGAGAGGATCAACGCCCGGTCGTGTCCGCTCGGGTGGGAGTCGAACCACCTCGACACCTCGGTGGCTTTGTGGCTGACCGCGGTGTGGGCGTGTCGGGTCCACTTCTCGAACGTTCCGTGTGGGTCGCGGTCGCGTTCGACGGCGGCGAACGCCGCCAGTTCGGCGAGGTCGGTCATCCGCCTCGTGGCCAGTTTGTCGACCAGGCCGTCGAGTTCCGCCTCGGAATGTTCGACACCGTGGACGGCCAGGTGGTTGGCCAACACCTGAAGCGCCGGTGGTGGCTCCAATGTCCGGACGAAACGGCTCCACGGTTCGGAAAGCCGTACGGAGACGTCTCGGGACAGGAGGACGACGAGGTGACACCGCTTCTCGTCGAGGTCCTGCCGTTTTCGTTGCACGGCCGTCAACAGACGGTCGGCGCTTTCGGCGGTGGCCGACGACAGATCGAGCAGGAGTCCGTCGTTCTCTTCCAACTCGTCCAGACCGATGCCCGGCTCGCCGCTGAGTACCACGGTGCGGTTGCTGCTCAGCGCGTTCCGCAACGAGGAGTATCCCGGAGGTGGGACGAAGGTCTTCTCGACCAGGGAGAACGTGTCCTGTCGCAACAGGCGGGGCGTGACCGGTTCTTGCAGCATCCGTCGGAGTTCGACGGGCAGCCTGTCGCCCCACGCCCCGAACAGCTGGATGGTCGTGCCGTGGTTGTCCCCACCGACGTGCACCTGTCCGTCGCCTCGGGTGTACGGCCGCCATGGCGTGTCATGCGGTGCCGTGGTGGTCATCGGGCGCGCCTGCCCTTCATGGTCTGCTTGATGACGCCCGCGTTGTTCCCGCCGACGTGGATCTGTCCGTCGCCTTCGTAGCGCGGCCCCCGGTGCTGATCACCGTGCACGGTGGTGATGGTGTTGCCGCTGCCCGAGACATCGACGCCGGTGGTGACCCGACTCCCGTGCTGGGCCACCGGACCGTCGACGTGTGTGGCCGTGGTTCCCCCGGTGCTGTGACCTGCCTCCGGTGTCGCTCGGTCGGCTTCGGTGTCCGGCTCGGTGTCGTGGCGGGGTGTGAACCCGTGGGCGAGCAGGCCGCCGGACGGTTTGGGCACCCGAAGGTACGCCACGCCGTGGTATTCCTTCTCCCGCGCCTCCACGCGGTGGTAGAGGCTCGTGCCTTCGGCGCTGTACCCGGCGGCGACGACGTCATCGACCACCCGCTCCGGAACGATCGCCGCCACACAGGTCTCCGGACCGGAGTCGTCCAGCACCGAACGCACTGCGGAGGAGTCCAGCAGGCGATGTGTCTCCACGCGGGTGGTACCACTGCCGCGACTGATCGACTCGGCGTCGGTGTCGGCCAACGGACCGACGTTGACGCTCACCCGCATCCGGATCGGATGGGGCAGCAGGGAATTCTGGAATTCGAGTGTGTCCTGAAGCGCGGAAAGCAGCGGGTTCAACAGGAACGGGACGTACCGGCTGTCAAAGCAGAGGAAGTAGCCGTCTCCCGTGGTGTCTTGGAAAAGAGCCTTCTCCCACAGCCAGCCGAGGCCGCAGTGCTGGAATGCGTTCCGTAGCAGTCCGGGGATCGCTTGGGTCACCTGTGCGTGGTCGCGTCCGGGGACACTGCCGAACCCACGCATGTCCGCGACGAACAGGGCGCGGTAGTCGGGCAACTCGGTGACCTCGGGGCGTGTCGTCGTTTGCTCGGTCATGTCGCCGCCTTTCGATCGGACGGGTACGAACGGATGTGTCGAGAGTGGCCGGAGCGGGTGGTGGTGCACTGTCCGCCACCGGACGGTTCGGGTGTGGGGCTGATCACGGGCCCATGGCGATGTCGGCGTGTCGGGCGAGAGCGGCCGGATCGGATACGACGATGCGTGGACCCGGCCCCAGGACATCGGTTCTGCGCAGTTCCGCTATCTGCTCCGCGACGGTGCTACGAGCCAATCCGAGCGCTTTGGCGAGGGCCTCCTGGGACAGCGGTACCCGATGAGAGGACGACGGCGTGTTCCCTTCAAGCGACAGCAGGTCCCACAGCAACCGGGCCACACGGGTGAGGGGATCGCGATGAACCTGCCGAACCGAGTACGGAACCGTCTCGGAGAGCTTGACGGCCAGATAGTCGGCGTACGCGGCGTGGGCGTTGTGCGTGTTCAAAAACGACCGAAAGGCGGGCGCGGGGATCGCGTGGGCGGTGCACCGGTCGACGGCTCGCACCGTGGCGGTGCGGGAACCGGACGCCAGGGCCAGTTCACCGACCAAATCACCGCTACCGCGCAGAGCGAGCAGTATCTCACCACCGTCGGCGTCACCGCCGAAAACGGCGATCCGCCCGTTGCTCACCGCGAGGACGAATCCGCCGTCGTCCCCTTGCCGTAGGAGGGTAGCTCCGGGGTGATAACTGCGTAGGTGGCCCGCGTCCAGGAGTGCGGCCCACCGACGAGGTCCGAGCAGGGCGGCGAATCCACGCGGGGTGACTGTCTGGTGAGACACACTCTGTTGGACTACCGGTCGGACGATGTCACCGCGACCACTTCGCCTCAATTCCCCTCGTTCAGAGCAATCTCGGGGTGCGGCGCCGGAAGCGGCTTGGCGGCGTGTGTCGGAGCCCGGCAGACTTCCGGCGTGACCAACACGGAAGACGGGTGGAAGACACTGACGATCGCCGGCGATTGGGTGAAGGTCGCCGACACCAAGGCCGGTGTGGTGATCACGGCGGGCGGTGTGCTCGCGGGATTGGTCCTGACCGGTTTCCCCGCGTACGCGCAGTGGTCCAAACAGCCATGGCGGGTGGCGCTGTTGCTCACGTCGCTCGGGCTCGTGTGCGTGGCCATCGTGCTGGCGTTGCGGGGGTTCGCTCCCCGTCTACGTTCGGCGGACTCCGTGCGAGGGGCCGCGAAGGGCACCGCGGAGAACTCCGTGAGTTCGGCGGACTCGGCGGATCTGCTGCACTTCGACGCCATCGCCGAGCGTTTCCCGAATCCCGAGGGCTATGTCGCGGCGGTACGGGAGCTGATGGCGGACGAGGAACGTCTCGCGCGGGCCCTCGCCGAGCAGACGTGGGCGGTCAGCGTGGTCGCGCGACGCAAGTTCCGCCATGTCACCCCCGCGCTGTGGTGTCTCGTCATGGGTCTGCTCGTGGCCGTCGTCGCGGGAGTCGTCCCAGGGTGACGTCCTGCTGTCACGATGATCCACTACTGTGACCCCACACGGTCTAGGGAGGGGTCGGTGGAATCCAGCATCGGTGACCTGTCCATCAACCTGCTCGCCAGTGTGATCGCCGGGACCGCGGTGTGGTTGTTCCAACGAGCGCGTCGGCGACGGCGAGACGCCAGGCGTCGCCGGTTCTTCGGCCTGGCAGGACGGGCCGAGTGCGTGATCGTGGCACCCCGGCACGCCGCATCGCCTTCGCCGTACAGCGTGAACCAACTCGACGTCGCCGCCATCGTCGAGATCGCCACCGTGGCCCGGGAGTGCGGGGCGAACGTCGTGCTGAAGGTCCAAGGGCAGAACGTCCTGTTCGACGACACCCTCCATTCCGCTACGGAGTTCTGCGTCGGCGGTCCCGAGGCGAATACGCGGATGAAGGCACACCTGGCGACGTTCCTCCCGGGGCTGACGATGGACCCGTACGAGGAGGCGGGGGACGCGTTGCACCTGCGTGTGGGCGGCGAGGTGTTCACCCGCGTGCCGGGGGAGTCCGAGTTCGCGGCCCTCGCCAAGGTCGACACCGGCCGGGTCGGCAAGCCGCTGTTCCTCGTCTGCGGCCAGACCGCCATCACCAACAGGGCCGCCGCGCGGTATCTGTCGGAGCACTACCCGACGTTACTGTCACGGTACGGTTTGCACGGGCAGTTCTGCCTGTTGTTGGAGGTCGTGCGGCCCTCCGCCTACGGGGACCGCGTCGTGCGGGAGCGCTGTGACGTGACCTCCGCCGCGTTTTCCGAGGCATAGGTCCTCTCGAGCGCAGCGCCCGTGGGAAGGGCGTGGACGCCTTGTTACGTTGATCCGCGTGACCAGGGCGAGTGTGGACAGCGAACCGGTTTGGCAACAGTGGCGACGTCCGCTTCCCACACCCCGGCAGCGACGTCACGACGTCTGGAGTGCGCTGGCGGTACTCGCCGGAGCCGAGTTCACGCTCCTGTTGGTCAACAGCATGGGGCTGCTCGCGTTCGGTGACGCCCCGTCGCTGGGGGAGCAGTTGTTGCTGGGCGCGGCCGTCACCGCACCACTGGCCGTGCGTCGCCGCTATCCGTTGGCGGTGCTCGCCGCGGTCAGTGCCCTGTTCATCTTCGTGCAGGCCCGCCAGATCGGCGACAACCTCGTTCCGTCCATCGCCCTGTTCATGGCGATCTACACCGTCGGTGCGTGGGAACGTAATCGGACCGCGGCGCGATGGGCGCGCATCGCCGTCATCGTGGTGATGTTCTGTTGGCTCGGGTTCGGGATCTTGAGGCTATTGCTCGGTTCCACGCACGAGGAACCGCCCCCGGCACCGGGTCCGCTGGACCCGATAGTGTCCGCGGTGCTCTACGACGTCGTCTTCAACCTGGTGTTCTTCCTGTCCGCCTACTTCTTCGGCGAGGTGGGGTGGTTGTCGGCCCGTCGCCGGGCGGAGTTGGAGCATCGGGCCGAACAGCTGCGGTTGTCGCAGGAGGAGAACACCCGCGGAGCGATCGTGGCCGAACGCGTGCGTATCGCCCGGGATCTGCACGATGTCGTGGCGCACCACGTGTCGGTGATGGGCATCCAGGCTGGAGCGGCACGCCGGGTGCTCGACACCGACCCCGAACTCGCACGCACGGCGTTGGACACGGTGGAGCGGACGGCCAGGACCGCCATCGACGAACTGCGGGGCCTGCTGGGTGTGCTCCGTGCCGAACCCGGCTCCGAGGAGTCGGCCGGGGGCGCCGACGACACCTCACACACCGCCTCCCCCGGACTGGCCGACCTGCCCGAACTGGTGGAGCACACACGGTCGGCCGGGTTGGAGGCCACGTTCGCCGTCTACGGCGAGCCGTATCCCGTGTCGGACGGTGTGGCGCTGACGGTCTACCGGGTCGTGCAGGAGGCGTTGACGAACGTGGTCAAACACGCCGCGGCCCGTTCGGTGGACGTGCGCTTGCGCTATCTCGACGGGGGTCTCGAGGTGGAGATCACCGATGACGGGCGTGGTCCCTCCGGGCCGGGACGCAAGCCGGGCAGTGGTCTGGGCCTGTTGGGGATGCGCGAACGCGTCGCCGTGCACGGCGGTGAACTGGAGACGGGGGCCAGGCGCACGGGCGGGTACCGTGTTCGCGCGAGATTCCCCCGCTTTCCTGAACAGAGCGGGGGGTAGGGACGACATGAACGAGGAGGACAGCGGCCGGTGACCGACGACACCGAGACCCACGGTGCAGCCCCGACGAAAGACACCGGTGACAGGCCGTTGCGGGTCGTCCTCGCGGATGACCAGGACCTCGTGCGCGCCGGATTCCGGGTGATCCTGTCCTCCGACGACGGCATCGAGGTGGTCGGAGAGGCCGGCGACGGTTGGGAGGCGGTCGAGGTCGCCACGCGGGAGCGGGCGGACGTGGTGCTCATGGACGTCCAGATGCCGAAGCTCGACGGTTTGGAGGCGACCCGTCGACTGTTGGGACCGGCCGGAGCCGATCATCCGACGAAGGTCATCATCCTCACGACGTTCGACCGGGAGGACTACCTGTTCGAGGCGTTGCGGGCGGGAGCGAGCGGATTCCTGCTCAAGAACGCCTCACCGGAGGATCTGATCGAGTCCGTCCGGATCGTCGCGCGCGGTGACGCACTGCTTTCGCCCGAGGTCACACGTCGGGTGATCGCGCGGTTCTCCGCGCCGGCGGTGACCGGGCCGACACGGCGTCCGTCCGAACTCACCGACCGCGAGTTCGAGGTGCTGTCGTTGCTGGCCAAGGGGGCGAGCAACGCGGAGATCGCCCGGCAACTGGTGCTCGGGGAGACCACCGTGAAGACGCACGTGTCGCGCATCCTCACCAAACTGAACCTTCGGGACCGCACCCACGCCGTCGTGTTCGCCTACGAGAACGGGATCGTCACTCCCGGTAGTGCGTGATCTCGTCGTCAATCACACGGAGGATGTAATGATCATCCTCCGGTCGGACGACGTGACACCCTGTTCCCTGCTTGACTCATTGGCATGTTGACAGTGACAGGGATCAGTCGCCGGTTCGGTGACCGCCGGGTGCTCGACGACGTGTCGTTCGAGGTACGCCCGGGCCGAATGACGGGCTTCCTCGGTGCCAACGGTGCGGGCAAGACGACCACGATGCGCATCATCCTCGGGGTGCTCGCCGCTCACGGCGGGTCGGTGCTGTGGAACGGCAGTCCGGTGACCCAGTCACTGCGTCAGCGTTTCGGCTACATGCCGGAGGAACGTGGCCTGTACCCGAAGATGAAGGTCGGCGAGCAGGTCGCGTGGCTCGGCCAACTCCATGGTCTGGATCGGGCCACGGCACGCCGCAACACCGAGCGACTGCTGGACCAACTGGAGCTGGGGGAGCGGGCGAACGACAGGCTGGAGGACTTGTCGCTCGGCAATCAGCAGCGGGTGCAGGTGGCCGCGGCGCTGGTGCACGATCCCGTGTTGCTGATCCTCGACGAGCCGTTCTCCGGGCTCGATCCCGTCGCCGTCGACACGGTGCTGGGGGTGCTGCGGGAACGTGCGGCCGAGGGCGTGCCCGTGTTGTTCTCCAGTCACCAGCTCGCGATCGTCGAACAGCTCTGCGACGATCTGGTGATCATCTCGGGTGGGACGATCGCGGCTCAGGGCGATCGGGAGGAATTGCGTTCCCGCTACGGCGGTTCGCGGTACGAGCTCGTCGTCGACGACGACGCGGGATGGCTCCGGGACCTGCCCGGAGTGCGCATCCTCGATCTGGACGGTCCTCGGGCGGTGTTCGAATTGGACGGTGCTGGGACCGGTGATCAGGACGTGTTGCGGGCGGCGTTGGGCCGAGGCGCGGTGCGCAGTTTCACGCCCGTGCTGCCTTCGTTGGACGAGATCTTCAAGGAGGTCATCTGATGAGCGTCACCACGCAGGATCCGCAGCACCGCATCGGTGACGCGAGTGAACGGGCCGGGAAAGGGACGTCGTTCGCCGCCGCGACATGGTTGGTGGCCGAGCGGGAGATCAAGTCGTTCGTCCGGACGAAGGGTTTCTGGATCGGCTTCAGCGTGATCATCGTGGCCCTGTTCGCGACCTCCATCCTGCCGAAGGTGTTCGCGAGCAGCACGAGCGTCGCCGTGGTGGACTCCTCGGCGAACGCGGTGTTGGAGCAGGCCGAGATCGAGGTCGTCTCCGTGACCGATGTCGCCGCCGCGGAGGACCTCGTCCGCGAGGAGGAGGTCGACGCCGCCGTGGTGCCGGACCCCACGGGGGAGTCGGTCACGGGGGTGCGAGTGATCGCGTTGTCGTCCCCGCCCTCGGAGGTCGTCGCGGCGCTGGGCACGACCCCGCCCGTGGACCTGTTGGAGGAGTCCGAGGTCGGACACGGGGAACGAACGCTGGTCATCATGGCGTTCGCGCTCCTGTTCCTCATGTTCGGTATCGGCGGGGTCGCCATCGCGCAGAGCACGGCCGCATCGTCGAGATCCTCGTGGCGACGGTTCCGGTCCGGGCGCTGCTCGCGGGCAAGATCCTGGGACATGCGCTGCTGACGCTCGGTCAGGTCGTCGTGGTGGCGATCGCGGCGCCGATCGCGGTGCGGCTGGGTGACCACGGAGAACTGGTGACGGTGCTGCTGCCCGCGCTCGGCTGGTTCGTGCCGTTCATGTGTCTGGGCTTCCTGCTGCTGGCCGCGATGTGGGCGGTGTCGGGGGCGGTCGTGAGCAGGCAGGAGGACCTGGGCTCGAGCATGAGTTTCGTGATGTTGCTCGTCATGGGCCCCTACTTCGCCGTGTTGATGTTGTCGGACAACGCGACGGCGATGACCGTGCTGTCGTTCGTGCCCTTCTCGGCACCTGTGGCGATGCCGGTACGGGCGTTCACCGAGGATGCGCAGCCCTGGGAGGCGCTGGCGTCCCTGGGCGTGCTCGCGGCCTCGGTCGTGGTGATCACCGTGCTCGCGGCTCGGTTGTACTCGGGTGCGTTGCTGCAGACGAAAGGCAAGGTCGCCTTGACGAAGGCGTGGGCACGCGCGGAATGACCGCATAGGACCGACCCGGGGGTGGTAGGAGGCCACCTTCCCCGCGTGGACCGCGGTGGAAGGTGGCCTTCGTTCTCGATCAGGAGACGGGGGTCGGTTCAGCAGCGTGGTCTGGGCGCTGTTTTCAGCAGGTGTTCAGCAACTCGTTCAGCGCGGCCACCTCGTCCTGGCTGACGGTGAGGTCGTAGCGGTATTTCACGTCGACCCACGACCGCGCGTACATGCACCAGTAGCCGGTGTTGTCCGGACGCCATTCCTCCGGCCCTGAGTCGCCTTTGGACATATTGCTCGATCCCGAGACGGCGATGAGCTGGGAGGAACCGAGGTCGTTGGCGAATTGCTCGCGCTTGCTCTGGTTCCAGTCACGTGCCCCGGTACGCCATGCCTCGGCGAGGGGGACGACGTGGTCGATGTGCACGTCCGAGGAGTCGGAAAGCCACTGGGCGTCGTACACGCTGTACCAGCTTCCGCCGGTCGGTCGGCAGTCGTCGTCGACCGTGACGTTCGTGCCGTCACGCTGCAACACGGTTTCCCGGGTGTCGCAGGTACCGTTCTGGGAGGACCAGTGTGGGAAGAGGTCGCGGTCGTACCCGTCCATGGAACCGTCGGGGGCGACGGTGAGTTGGGCGAGGTGGTCACGGGTGACCGCTTCCCCGGGCGGAGTGGGTGGATAGGCGAGAGCGGGTTGGGTCAGAGGTCCTGTGACGAGGACGGCCGCGCCGACGGCGGCGACGGCGGCGAGGGCCGCGAGACGACGCACGGCAAGCTCCTTTGTGAAGAACGAGGCCGGAGGGTGCCTCGATCATGCGTGCCGGAGTGTCGTCGCCGGAACCGACGGGAGTAGGGAATAGGCGAAACGCTATCTCGTCGCGAGAGGACCGAGAGCCGCACACGCCGCATCGAGGGCGGCGGTCCGTAAGGTCTCGACGTCGGTGTCGCCGAGAAGCACCAGGCAGTCGCCGAGCCCGCCGAGCGCCACGATCGCGCGTGCCTGTGCGGAGACATCGGCCTCCGGCCCGGCGAGTAGTGCCACCAGTCGTCGCCGCCAGTTCACGATCCGCTCCACCAGTCCGGTCTCGCTCAGTGCGCCGAGGTCCCGGAGCAGGAACGTCATCACCGCGCGATGGCGGTACGAGACGTCGAAGTATCGGCCCAGCAGGGCACGGGGATCAGGGGTGCGATCGTGGTGCTCGTCGTCGGCGAGGAGCGCCTCCACGTCATCGATGAGCGGTTGCACCAGGCTTACCACCAGCTCTTCGCGGGAGGAGAAGTGGTAGTACAGCGCCGGTTTCGTCAGACCGAGGTGCTCCGCGATCTGTCGGAGGCTGGTGTTTTGCACACCCTGTTTCGTGAACAGCTCCAGCGCCGTGGCTTGGATGCGTTCGCGGGTTCCGCTGGTTCTCGGGCGGGCCATGGTCTGCACCCTAGCGCGTTGACCTACCGGCAGGTAAACTCACTTACCTTCCGGTAGGTAAGTAAGGAGCGCGCATGGACGTGCTGATCTCCGGTGCGAGCGTCGCGGGCCCGGTGCTGGCGTATTGGCTGCGTCGCCGCGGTTTCTTCCCTGTGGTGGTGGAGCGCACGCCGCGACCGCGGCTCGGTCTCGGCGGACACGCTGTCGACCTGTTCGAGCCCGCCATGGAGGTCGCGTCTCGGATGGGGCTGGTGTCCGCCTTGCGTGAGGCCCGGACGGAGTCCGAACTCCTCGTGCTCGAACGGCCGGGCAGACCGGCGGCCGAGCTTCGGTTGAACGCCGTGGTGCCCGCCTTCGACGATGACAAGCACGTCGAAATCCTGCGGGGTGAACTGGCGACGATCCTGCACGGCGTGACCCGTGACGACGTCGAGTACCGTTTCGGCGACTCGATCCGTACCCTCGCCGAGGACGCCACCGGTGTGGACGTCACCTTCGAATCCGGGGAGACTCGACGGTTCGACCTGGTGGTGGGTGCCGACGGTCTTCATTCGAGGGTCCGGGAGTTGGTGTTCGGCCCCGAATCCGAGTTCCGACACGACCTCGGCGGGTACTTCGCCGTGTTCTCGCTGCCGAATTACCGCCGGCTCGTCGGGAAGATCGTCCTCCACCTGGATGTGAACCGCATGGCGGCGGTGTATCCGGTGCGGCAGACGAAAGATGCCCGTGCTGTGCTGATGTTCCGCAGCGACACCACGTCACAGCCCGACCACCGTGATGTCGCCGCGCAACGTGAGTTGGTTCGAAAGACGTACGCAGGGCAAGAGTGGGAGCTGCCTCGCCTGCTTGCCGCGATGGACGACGCCGACGACTTCTACCTCGACACCATCAGTCAGATTCGCATGCCGTCGTGGTCGCGGGGCCGGGTCGTGCTCGTCGGCGACGCGGGTTACTCGCCGGGCCCCGCCGTGGGCGGCGGGACCACGCTGGCGATGGTCGCTGCCTACGTACTGGCACACGCGTTGGAAGAGGCGGACGGCGACCACGCGAATGCGTTCGCGGTCTATGAGTCCCGTATTCGGGACTACGTGCGACTATGCCGCGACGCCGCGCCGCGCGTACTGCGCAACGGTGTTCCTCGCAACCGAGTTCACCGCGCGATCGCCGAGACCTCCCTGCGTTTGCTGCCACGATTGCCAGATCGAGTGCGAAGCCGGATATTGGCCGGCGGGATCAGCGGCGCGTTGTCGTCGTTCGCCCTGCCGGAGTGACCGCCGATCCCGGCATCGGCACGATTCCCACCACCGACGAGTCCGAGCACCGATCCCACCACCACCTGCGCGGTGGTGTGGTCCTGCAAGCGCACTCGGGACCATCCCACCGCCCCCGCCACGAGCAGCAACGACCACAGCCACGGCGTGTACGTCACCGCCAGGATCGCGACCGCGCCGGCGGCGACGGCGGCGTGCATCGACACCTTCCACCAGACCGTGATCGCGCTCGTCACCACCAGGCACACCAACATGGCGATGTCCAGCGCCACCACCAGCCACGGGGCGTCCAACACCAGAAGCAACGCGAGCCCGAGTCCGCTCAATGCGATCAGTGTCGACAGCGGCACCAACCTGCCCTCGCGGTTCCGTACGTGGTGCCCGTCCCAACGTCCCCGCCGAGCGCCCCACACGATCACCCCCATGGGGATGACACTGCTGGTCAAAGCGACCAGCAGACCCCACGCGGCCGCGGCGGGCAGCGCATGCGTCGCCTCCCACGCGACCGTGCCCGACAACACGATCACGATCACCCAGGGGGCGAATACCTCACTCAGCACCTTCGCCCACAACGTCTCGGTGGTGGGCGTGGCATCCGTTCGAACGCTCACGTCTTTTCCCGTCAATTCGTAGCGGTGCTGTCCGATGCCGGCATGGGTCGCCGTCGCATCGCGCGGGCGATGCGACGCAGCCACGCGACCTCCCCGTCGAGATCGTCCATGGTGCATGCCGGTTCGGGAACCGTGTCCAGCACCGGGTCGGAGCCGGCCGTCCATCGGGTCAGGGCGGTGGTGATCGACGCGGCCTCCTGCTCCGCGTCCGTATGGTCGCTGTTCACACCGTCCCGGTACGGGGCCAGTATCAGCAGTGCGTCGAGGATGTCGACGACGCGCGCGCTCAACTTCTCGTGGATGGTCCGACCCGTCGCGGGGACGGGTCGGACTTGGGTGATCACCGGGGACAGCGTCGTCCACAGGGTCGCCAGGCTCCGGTACTGCCGGTGGCGTTTCGCGCGAAGCAGCAAGTCGGCCACCGCGGGCGCTCCCACCGGGATGCAGATCCCGACGGCGATCAAGGTGACGCAGGTGGCCGGGAGCGCTGACGCCAGAAAAGCCGAACCGGGGTAGGACGAGCCGACGAGGAACACGGCCGTCGACGCGACGACCTTGTGCACCGCCCAGGCCACCCCCAAGCCCGCGCCGATCTGCATGGTGCGCATCCCGACCTGGAGCCATCGACGGTCGGTGAGACCGGCATATCGACCCATGAGCTGGACGAACCGCACCATGCTCCACCCGACGTAACCGCTGAACAGCAGCAGATACCCGTACACCTCGGGCACGTCGGCGAACGCGTCGAGGAAGTCGGGGCGATACGTCATCTCGGCCGACAGGAAAAGCGCTGCCATGGCCGTGATCACCACGAGCAGCACCACCGCTTGAAGCCGCACCGCCGCGCGAGCCCGCGCGGCGTCGTCGACCACCAGGTGGATGAGCAGGCTGTGGGCGCACCAGGCGGCGACCATGCCGATGCAGTTGACCAGCAGCCGAGTCACGTTCGGATGCGGTTCGACGTGGGCGGCGGCGGCCAGCACGGCCGGTGCCGACAGCGCGGCCGAGAGGCCCGCGGCGATCACCCCGCCGCACATGTATCGCGTCGCCGGGGACGGACGTCGGCGCGGCCACACCAACCGCGCCGAACCACCCACGATGGCCGCGAAACCCGCGACCAGGTTCACGATGCTCCCCATCACGGCTCGCCGAAGGTGGCTGTCAACCGGGCGACCAGGGAAGCGGTGGTGCCGTCCTGCGGGGGCCGGTAGTTCCGGGGAGGGGGCACCGATTGCGCGGTGACCCGCGCGTGCAGGATGTGCGCGAACTGCTCGGCCTCGTACTCCTCGACGGTGCCGTCACGGTGGTCGAGCAGGTGCGCGAACGCGTTGGCGTCGAGGTCCGGCGCGATACGGCGCGCTTCCTCATAGGACAGCGTGCACCGGCTGGAGTGTTGGAACAGCATGTGGCCGATCTCGTGGAGGATGATGTGGTTCTGGTGGTAGCCCGAGGTGTTCGCGGGGTAGGCGATCACGTCGTGGTCGTCGCGTGGTTGCCACGCCCCCGTGGCGTCGCCGGGTTTCCAGGTCAGGGCGCACAGATCGATGCCGCGGCCACGGGCGCGTTCCAGACAGTCCAGCCACTCGTTGATGTCCCAGGGCTGTGGGATGCCGGTTTGGCGTAGTACGTCGTCGACGAGCGATTCGCAGCGGTGTCGCACTTCGGCGTGGTTCACTGTGTCGCCCCCTCCCGACGGCGAATTGGCCGGACACGCTATTGTCGAAGACGTCCGCGCACATCGGGACGGGATGCCCCGTGCGCCGAGCCCGTCATAGCGATCTTGGCGCATGTGTCCAGGTCATCCCCGGTCGGGTGGGGCCGGTTTCCGGCGGACACGTTGACGGCGTGGGGTCTGCTCGTAGGAATGGAGTTCGTCCACGACCGTGGAGACGACTTTGCGTTCGTCGGCGGAAAGTCCCAGGATCCGTAATGCCAGCCGACGGAGTTCGACGTCGTCCCGTGGATCGTTCTCGGCCTGTGAGGTGTCGCGCGCATCGATGAGGTCCTGGATCTGGCGCATCACGGAGACGGTGGTGTCGTCGTCGACGAAGTAGTCCTCCGGCACGCCGAAGAACCGCACGATCTTCATGGCGATGGAGTGTCGGGGTTCGGCGCGCTTTCCCGTTCGCAGCTGCCACACGTACTGTCGCGACACGCCCCAGGCCTGTGCGAGTTCCCCGTCGTCGTACGGCCCGCGGGAAGCTGGATGCATCGTCTCGATGAGAAACGCCAACTTCTCGGCGAAAGTGGTCGGGGTTTTACTCATGTGGGGCTCCGAAGCTCACTCAGCAGCCAGGCAGCACGGCACTCTACTGACTCCGTCAATGAGTAACAACTGTTGACGGGGTGTGTAACAACTGTTAACACTATGGTTGGAGGTCGTGCCGAAGGGGGTACGTGACCGCGTCCGATCGCCTGCGGAGCCGTTCGGTCACGTGGCGCGGCCTTCTGCAACGCTTCGCCGAGGTCTTCGATGGTGGTGTGGTCGAAGATCGGATGCCCGGGGTCTGGACCTCTGAGGTCTGGACCGCCGAGGCTGTCGCCTCGAGAACGATGCGACAGCCTCGGGCGAGCGTAGTCAGTCGTCGAGGGGGCGTCCTTCGCCCATCTTCCGTATGCCGAGTACGGCGCCGTCGTCGTCCATGACGATGAGGCCACTCCAGCCGTCCCGGATGTGTCTTCGTTGAGAACGCCATCGGCGGAGCGCGGTGATCCGTGCCGTCTCCCAGTTCTCGAGGTCCTGGTCACGCAACGTCTCGTACAGTTCCTCGGGTAGCGCGGAGAAGACTTCGACCCGTTCTCCGTGGAACCGGAAGACGTGGTCCGTTCCGACGAGTCGGAGGTCGGCGAGTGTGATCCCGGTGTCCCGGTGGACGCTGGCGCCCGGTCGGAGGAAGTCGTCACCGATACGCGCGCCCTGTCGTTCGGTCAGCAGTCCTTTGGCGGAGGAACGATCACCGGCGAAGGCCAGGAGGCTGGCGGCGGCCGACCGGACGAGCACACGGGAGAACCAGGGGTAGTACTCCGGGGGCAGGTGGAACCCCGGCCGCGTACATGTCTTCCCGTCGTCCTGCGGGACCGGGATCTCGCCGTAGAAGTTCTGTTGCTCGACGGGGCGGTTCAGCTCCACCGTGCTGGGGTGGACGAGTACGCCGTCACCCTCCGGGTCCAGGATGTGCACTTCGATGCCGCTCTTGCCGTCCAGGGCGGTCGCGGTCATCAGGCTCGGCGCGGGTTCGGGTGCGTTCTTCGGTCCCGTCGCGACGGTGTAGACCTCTTCGGTGGCCCTGGCGAACTGGTTGAGGCGGGTGCCGGAGCCGGTGTGTTCCCCCTTGCATCGGACGGCGATGAATCGCATCGGTTTCCTGTCGTGGAGTCCGACGAGGAAATAGTCCGGTCTGTCCCTGGTTTCCAGTCGATATTCTGACTTTCCTCCGCGAAGGGTCCAGCCCGCTTCGAGTGCGAGATCCGCCTGGGCGATGGTGAATCGATATCCGGGATGGCGTCTTCGCGCGATGTTCAGTACGGTCGCGAGTCCGAAGGCGGTTCCTAGTTCCTGGGCTTGTACTGATTTGCGGAAGAATTCCCTGCTTCTTCCCTCCGCGGACAGCTCCAGGTGGCCGTGTGGATTCTCCCTGAAGGCGCTGAGGTACTTCAGGCTGTTCCAGTGCTGTGACAGTGCCTGGGAGGCCCCCTGGGAGCTGAGGAGCATCATGACGTCCCAGGGTGAAACGTCGATGCCGCCGTCGTGTTCGGAGTGGGGGACCGGGGTGACGTCGATCTTGCGGCGAGGACAGTAGTCAGGTTTTTCCTTCTCGCGTTTCTTGTCGACCTGGCGGATGTGTTCTTTGACGTCCTGGACGAGCTTGTCACTTGAGTGGGTGGCGACGTGGGATCTGGTTCCCAGTCGTTTCATCAGCTCTTCGATGTCCAATTATCGACCTCTCCGGAGCTCGTTCCGCCTTCCTGGGGTTTCCGATGTGTACTTTCTTTCCGAAACGATTGTTTCGTCTTTTCCGTCGACTTGTTCCGATTCTTCATCTTGGGGTGTCGGCGGTTTGTCCGTCTTCCGCCGGGCGAGTAAAGAACGGCACGTGGGACTGACCGTCCGTGTTCGGCGGTGGGTTGTTCGCGTGATCGACTCGGGCGGTGGGATGACTGTTGACGCCGTGCGCATCGGCTTGCTACCCATATATCAGTAACCCTGATAACTAACGGAGGTTCGCGATGGGGCAGAGCGCCGAGGAACCGTGGGGCAACACCGTTCTCGTCGAGTTCGACGAGGGCATCGCGTGGGTGTCGCTGAACCGCCCGGACAAGCGCAACGCGATGAACCCGACGTTGAACGACGAGATGGTCCGCGTGCTGGACCATCTGGAAGGGGACGACCGCTGCCGAGTCCTGGTGCTCACCGGTGTCGGTGAGGCCTTCTCCGCCGGTATGGACCTCAAGGAGTACTTCCGCGACGTCGACGAGGTCGGCGACTACACCTTGCAACTGCGGGTGCGGCGGGCGAGCGCGGAGTGGCAGTGGAAGCGATTGGCCAAGTGGAGCAAGCCGACGATCGCCATGGTCAACGGCTGGTGCTTCGGCGGTGCTTTCACTCCGCTCGTGGCGTGTGACCTGGCCTTCGCCGACGAGAACGCCCAATTCGGACTGTCCGAAATAAACTGGGGCATCCCCCCGGGTGGTGTGGTGACACGTGCGCTCGCCGCGACGATAAGCCAGCGTGACGCGCTGTACTACATCATGACGGGGGAACGGTTCGACGGTCGCAAGGCCGAGCAACTGCGCTTGGTGAACGAAGCGTTGCCCACCGAACGACTGCGCGAACGCACCCGTGAGGTGGCGTTGAAACTGGCCGCCACGAACCGGGTCGTGCTGCACGCGGCCAAGATGGGCTACAAGGTGGGCGGCGACATGCCGTGGGAACAGGCGGAGGACTACCTCTACGCCAAGCTGGAGCAGTCCCAGCTGCTCGACCGGAACCATTCGCGGGCCAAGGGGCTCAAGCAGTTCTTGGACGACAAGTCCTACCGTCCGGGGCTTGAGTCCTTCGATCCGGCCAAGTGAGCGCGTTCTCCGGCGGAAGGAACAGGCATGCTCAATCACGGTTTGGGCTCTTGGCCGGCGCGTCGTGCCCGCATGACGCCGAGCAAGATCGCCGTTCGATTTCGCGACCGCAGCCTCAGTTACGCCGAACTCGACGACCGGGTCACCCGTGTGGCGGACGGGCTACGCCGTCTCGGAGTGCGATTCGGTGATCGGGTGGCCTATCTGGGGCCGAATCGGCCGGAGTATCTGGAGTGTTTGTTCGCCGCCGGAATGCTCGGCGCGATATTCGTGCCGGTCAACGCCCGGCTGACCGCGGCCGAGATCGACTACGTCTTGGCCGACTCCGGGGCGAGCGTGCTCGTCTACACCGGTGAGCACGGGGACACCGTCGCCCGGACCACCACGGCACGCGACCTGCGGTTGGTGGTGGTGGACGGTGCCGAGGGCTCGGCCCGCGGGTACGAGGAACTGCTCGACTCGACTCCCACCGTCGGAGGTCATGAGGCCGTCGGGCTCGACGACGTCTGCCTGATCATGTACACGTCGGGCAGCACCGGCAGGCCCAAGGGGGCCATGCTCACGCATGGCAATCTCACCTGGAACTGCGTCAACGTCCTCGTCGAAAGTGAACTCACCAACGATGAGGTCACGCTGGTGGTCGCCCCGCTGTTCCATGCCGCCGCGCTGGGCATGAGCTGCCTTCCGACCCTGCTCAAGGGCGGTACCGTCGTCCTGCAGGAGACGTTCGACCCCGGGGCCGTGTTGGAGGCGATCGAGCGGGACCGGGTGACGGGGATGTTCGGCGTGCCGACCATGTTCAACGCGCTCGCCGCCCATCCCCGGTGGCCTTCGGCGGATCTGTCGAGCATCCGGACCCTGAGTTGTGGTGGGGCACCCGTGCCCACCGAGACCATTCGACGCTATCTCGACCGGGGGTTGAGCTTCGTCCAGGGCTACGGGATGACCGAAGCGGCGCCCGGGGTCACCATCCTCGATCGGGAACACGCCGAGACGAAGATCGGTTCGGCCGGTGTGCCGTCGTTCTTCACCGACGTCCGGGTCGTCGACGGGAACGGCGAGGAGGTCGAACCGGGACAGCGGGGCGAGGTCGTGGTCAGCGGCCCCAACGTGATGCGGGGTTATTGGGGGAAGCCGGAGGAGACCTCCCGGGCGGTGCGGGACGGCTGGTTCCGCTCGGGTGATGTGGCCACTGTGGACGACGACGGCTATCTCTACCTCGTCGACCGGATCAAGGACGTGATCATCTCCGGTGGGGAGAACATCTACCCCGCCGAGGTGGAGAACGAACTCTACGGCTACGGCGGAATCGATGTCTGTGCGGTCATCGGAGTCCCCGACGAGAAATGGGGCGAGGTCGGCAAAGCCGTGATCGTGCCGTCCGAGGGGGCCGAACTGGTCGTCGACGAGATCGTCGCCTATCTGAGGGAGAGGTTGGCCTCGTACAAGGTGCCCCGGCACTTCCAGTTCGTCGACTCCCTGCCGACCACCGGTTCGGGCAAGCTTCTCAAAGGCAGGATCCGCGAACTCTACGGGTGATCGGTCGAGGTCCGTCGACGGCGTGATTTCGGTGCGGTCCCAAGCTGCGCACCCTGGACTGTCACAGCTGTGACCCCGGCCTGTCACACCTGTGATAGTCTGGGGTGCGCTCAACCGCACACCCTCATGGCCGCCGCTGTCGGACGAACCGGCTGATCCGGAGTCCCCACTGGGCCTCGGTTTCGTCGGAACCCCGCTCGCGGTCATCCGACCGTCGATCACCTGGAGGACACGGACGTGCACCGGGCGCCCGCATGGTTGTTCACGCTTCTTTCGGCCACATTCGTCCTCTACACCGACGACTACGTGATCGCGGGCATCCTCCCCGAACTCGCCCACGACCTGAACGTCAGCGAGGGGCAGGCGGGCCAGCTGGTCACCGTTTTCTCCCTCACCGTGGCAGTCGCCGCACCCGTCGCCGCGGTGGCCTTCGCGCGTCTGCCGCGCAGGCCGCTGTTCGTCGTCGCGTTACTCGTGTTCGCCAGGGCGAACCTCACCGCGGCGGCGACCCCTTCGTTCACCGTGTTGCTGGGGCTGCGGGTGGTGGCCGCCGCCGCGGCGGCGAGCATGACCCCCGCGGCCTTCGCCTTCGCCGCCATGCACGCCCCGAAGGGACGCGCCGGCAGGTACATCGCCGTCGTCTCCCTCGGCGTCACCGGTTCCATCGCCGCCGGCGTCCCGTTGGGAACGTGGATCGGCGGTGCTCTCGGCTGGCGGGCCACCTTCGTCACCGCGTCCGCCGCGGGGCTGTGCGTCCTGGTCGCGGCGCTCGCCACGCTTCCCCGACGGCATCGGCTCGAGGACGTGCCCCGCCTCGGCGAACAGCTGCGAACGCTGCGTCGCCCCGCGATCTCGTTGGGGCTGCTGGCGAACACGGCGTTGATGACCGGCTCCATGATGATGCTCACCTACCTCGCGCCCTACCTGGCCGAGGCCGCCGCCGCTGGGGTGAACGAGCGGGCCTTCGTGTTCGGCCTCTCCGGCTGTGCCGGAATCCTCGGGATCTGGCTCGGAGGCAGTGCCACCGATCGCTGGGGACCCGATCGCACGCTCACCTTCGGCATCGGTGTCTTCCTCGCCACCATGCTCGGTCTGTGGGGCCTGTGGCTGCTCCGACCGGCCCCGGCGCCGCTGATCTACGCCGTGGCGGCCGTGTGGGGAGGGATCGCGTTCTGGAACTCCCCCGCGATCCAGGCACGGCTGCACATCCTCGCCGGTCCCGTCGCGCCGCAAGCCCTGGCGTTGAACACCTCCGGTACCTACCTCGGCGTGGCCATCGGTGGAGCGGTCGGCGGCACCACGCTCGCCTCGGTGGGCGTCGGGGCGCTTCCGCTCGTGGCCGCGGTCTTCGGGACATCGGCGATCGTCCTGCTCCTCTCGGCGAATCGAGCGAGCGATCCCCACGACAGCCGTACTGCCTCCAGGCAGTACCGGTGACCCGCGTCGCGACACCTCTTCACCGGAACATCCCGTCGAACGCGGACGCTCTGCGGTGGCCTCCCGCTCCGGGCGGCCACACACCGGGCCCGCGCCCCCACTCAGCCGGTCGCCTCACCACGCGATTTCGTGCCGTGTGCCAGTGCTCCGAGCGCCGAGATACCGCGTTCCAGGCTGTCCCGGAACAGGTGCCGCTCACCCGGATCGAGCTGGGACAGCAATCGTTCCTCCAATTCGAGCACCAAGGGCTCACACCGCGCGAGAAGCGCCTTGCCCTCGTCGGTGAGATTGGCGAGGAGGACGCGCCGGTTGCGGGGATCGCGTTCCCGGCTGATCAACCCGCGCTGTTCGAGGGTCAACACCATCTCGTGCATGGTCTGCGGGCGGAGGAACGATCGGCGCGCCAGTTGAGCCGAGGACAGTCCACCACGTCGCTGCAGCACGCTCAGCGCCGTGTACTGCAGTGTGGTCAATCCGAGCGGGCGCAGAGCGTCGTCCAGCAACGCGCGCACGACGAGTTCGAGTCGCTTGACCAGATACAGCGTCAGAGGAGGCTCCGGCTTCGGAGACGGTGTTCCGGTGGTGGGACGATCCGCTGTCACACCATCATCGTCCCACCACCGCTGACGGCACCCGCGTCAGAGGGACAGTGGCCACCCGGTGTAGGCCTCGGCAAGGTAGGTCGAACCCGCGACACTGCTGGTGACGGATTCGAGCTCTCCGAGCTGACGCCGCAGGTCGAAGGGGCTGCCGTGCGGGTCGAGGTGCAGCATCGAAGTCATCCACCAGGAGAAATGCTGGGCCCGCCACACACGGCGCGATGCGGTGGCACCGTAGTTCTCCAACCGTTCGGTGGACCCGGTCGAGTAGAAGGACTCGAGGGCCCGCGCCAGGACCAGCACGTCGGCGACGGCGAGGTTCAGTCCCTTCGCACCGGTGGGTGGGACGGTGTGGGCGGCGTCCCCCGCGAGGAACAGCCGTCCGTACTGCATGGGTTCGCAGACGTAGCTGCGCATCGGGAGCACACTGCGCTGGAAGATGCGGCCTTCGATCAGCCGGAAACCGTTCCCGGCCACGCGCTTCTGCAGTTCTTCCCAGATGCGGTCGTCGCTCCAGGCTTCGGCGTCCTCCTCGGGGTCGCACTGGAAGTACATCCGCTGCACTGTCGGCGTTCGCGTGCTGATCAAGGCGAACCCGTGCTCGGAGTGGGCGTAGATCAGTTCGGGGGCCGACTGCGGGGCCTCGGCCAGGATGCCGAACCAGCCGAAGGGATAGGCCCGGAAATGATCGGTGCGGACGGAGGCCGGGATACTCTTCCTGCTGATCCCCGCGGAGCCGTCACAGCCTGCGATCACGTCGCACTCCAGCTCGACCCGCGTCCCGTCGGCCTCGGTGAACGCGATCACCGGCCGGTCGGACGTGACCTCACGAAGCTCGACGTCGGAGCATTCGAACCGGATGTCGGCACCCGCCGCAAGACGCGCGGCGATGAGGTCGGTGAGCACCTCGTGCTGCGGATACAGCCACACCGACCGCCCCACCAGGCCCGCGAAGTCGATCCGATGCCCTTCCCCGCGGAACCGGAGCTCGATGCCGTCGTGCCTGGCGCCCTCGGTCATGGCCCGGTCACCGACGCCGCACTGTTTGAGCAGTTCCACCGTGCCCTGTTCGAGGACACCCGCACGAATGGTCTGTTCGATCGCCGTGCGGCTGCGCGCCTCGACGATGACGGAGTCGATACCCCGTTCCGCCAGCAACAAGGAGAGCATCAGACCGGCGGGGCCGGCTCCCACGATTCCGACTTGCGTTCGCATGCGCCTCACTCAACGACTCACAGCACCGACCTGACCAGCTTTGACTTCCACTCAGTGGAAATGCCCACCATGGTGGTCGACGTCCCGGTGGCTACAGTGTGGCGTCACACCGGGTGTCGGAACGCGGTGACGAGGGGAAGGGCAGAGATGGCGGGGAACACCGGCAAACCGGGTGAGTCGGTGACCGGCCGGGTGTTCGCTCTCCTTGGCGCCTTCGATTCGGCTCATCCGCGCCTGTCGTTGACCGAACTCGCGCGACGGGCGGGGCTGCCGCTCGCGACGGCGCATCGACTGGCCGGGCAGCTCGAACGGCAGCGTGCGCTCGAACGCGACGAGGACGGCCACTACCGGATCGGGTTGGCGCTGTGGGAGATCGGCTCGCTCGCACCCGTGTCGAACAGGCTCCGCGAGACCGCGTTGCCGTTCCTGCAGGATTTGTACGAGGCGACACGGGAGAACATCCACCTCGCCGTCCGTGACGGTTTCGACGCCCTCTACGTGGAGAAACTCTCCGGGCACAGATCGGTGCCGACCATCTCCCGGGTCGGGACGCGGCTTCCGCTCCACACCACCGGCGTGGGCAAGGCACTGCTCGCCCACGCCGACCCGAACGTCATTCAATCCTATGTGGAAAGACCTTTGGTGCGGCACACGCGATACACGATCACCGAACGGGGAAGGCTGTTGCGGGAGTTGCGGGCGACGGCCGTCCGCGGCTACGCGCTCACGAACGAGGAGATGACCCTCGGTTCGTGTTCGGTGGCCGTGCCGATCCCGGCGGAGTCGGGCGAGCCTGCCGGTGCGATCGGAGTGGTGGTGCACTCGGTCCGTGCCGACCTGCCCAAACTCGTTCCCGACCTGCGCGCCGCGGCCGACGGCATCGCCCGCAGACTGCGGGAGGACGCCGACGGCCCGACCCCGGCGGTTCCGCCCAATCCACCGTCGCGGCGGAGCCGTTGACGTCTTGCGTCAGCCGTCGCTCAGGAGTAGGTCCTCCAGCTCGTACACCGCGACGGTCAGGTCCTCGGCGAACGCGTACATGTGCTCGGCGACCGGTCGAGGTGTGCTCAGGTACAGGTTGACGCGATCGGGCAGCAGCACGTAGGCGACCCCGATGCAATGGCTGCTGGTGGAGCCGAACCCGAAGTACTGGATGTTGGCCGAGGGTGCCGAACTGGTACTCAGGTAGTCGTCCCGCATGATCAACCAGCCCGGCGTGTCGTAGAGGGGGAGCTGATCGGTGACCCCGAGTTCGGCTCCCCGCCGTTTCGCGATGAGCTGCAGTTCCCACAGGTGCTGTTCGGGAGCTTGTCCCAGCCGGCATTCCTTGGCCCGGGCCACGTGTTTGGCCGCCGCGGCACGGAACGCCGCAACGCGTTCGGCGGGGTCGGCGTCAGGGCTGTCCATGACGTCGACGAAACGCAGCACCTCGGGGGTCACCACGCGCATCGCCTCCGTGCGCCCGTTCTGATATTGACGGGTGGCGATCGATTCGTAGGTCGCGCCGGTGAAGCCCTTGGCGCGTTTGTGCGCGAGTTGGTAAGCCAGTTGCATGAACGCGTCCGGTGACACGCCGAGTTCCTTGATCCGGGTGGAGCCGATGTCGTCGAAGGACACGGTGGTCGTGGCGGTCGCGGCGGCGTAGTCGGCGAACGCGGTGCCCGCGGCGCGGATGTCGTCTCGCAGCGCGTCGTCGAGGGTGAAGGAGATCGGACTGACGGCGGGCGTGCCCTTCGACTCGCGGGCGGGCGGCTGCGTGGTGAGCACCGTGTCGACGAACGACAGCACGGTGGTGCCGTCGAGCCCGCAGTGCTCGATGTTGATGCCCGCCGTGCCGTCGGCGAACACGATGAACGACACCGACTTGTCGAACCACCGGTTGCCGCTGTCCCCGTGCAGCAGGTGGTCGCAGGCGTCCTTCTCGTCGGCCGGGGTGTGGTCGTCGAGGCAGACGCAGAACAGCGCGGTCTCCAGAGCGTCGAGTGCCTCGGCGTTGCCGTCGAGCCGGCGGAGGGCGTCCCGGCTCTCGGCCCACTCGGCGCGGGCCTTGGTGGTGAGGTGCCCGACGGGGAACTCGGCGCGGGTGGCGCTCGCGTCGACGATCGCCCGCAGTCCGGCCTTCAGATCGGCCACCGACAGCGGTTCACCGTCCTCGGCGATGACGTCCATACGGAAGAGGTGGCCTCGGTGGAACACGGCGACGTGCCGGGCGCGGGAGGGACCGGGCTCCGCGTCGCTGTAGGGGGCGCGGACGGTGTCCTGCCGGGGGCCGGGGATGCGCGTGGTGGAGAACAGGTACCTGACCTGCTCCATGGACAGCGGTTTGCCCCGCTGGACCACCGGAGGGATCTCCTCGGCGTCGAGCCGCAGTTTGTAGTCCACTGTGGATGAAATGAGGCGGGCGGTTGCGGTGATCTGGTCGTGCTCGGACTCGCGGAACAGGAAGAAGAAGTTGGCGTTGAGCGCGATGCGGTCGCGTCTGCCCAGGTAGCGGGAGGGCCAGAAGAGATCCAGCCAGCTACGCACGCCGTCGGAGGCGTCGAACTCCTCCAGCGCGGCGTGCAGCGTGCGGGCCGGGCTGTCGGGACGCAGGAACTCGGCCACCGCCGCTTCGGTGACCGACCGTTGCTCGTCGGTCAGCAGCGGGGCGCACCACTCCAGGAAGCGGTCGCAGGTCTCCTCCAGTGTCGGCAGGGGGACACGGGGGAGCCGATCCTCGTAGGCGAAGGTGGATGTCGGTTCGGTGTGGGTCACGGGTGGTCCTCGAAAAGGTCGGTGTTCTCGGTCAGTCCAGCAGCGAATCGCTCCGCACGGCTCGCCCCTCGGCGGCCAGGTGCGCCTCGGTGACCCGGCCGAACAACTGCCGCGTGCGGGCGGTACTGCCCACCACGCCGGGTCGCGCGCTGTAGGCGAAGATCGCGGTGTGCCGCTCGGTGTTTCCTTCCGGGGGAGTCACCCGGTGCAGGGCGAAGCGGCCCCGGAACAGTTGCAGGTCGCCGGTGCGCAGGGTCAGCCGTCGCACCAGATGCCGTCCCTCCCCCGTCAACACCGCGCGGACGTCGGCGAAGTTCTCGTCGGTCTCCGAACGGATGTTGGGGCAGTACTCGAACACGCCGCCGGACTCCGGGGCCTGCGTCAGCAGCGAGACGGCGAACTCGTTGGTGTCGAAGTGCCACGGGTGGTCCATGCCGGGGCGTACGACGTTGAGCACCAACGCGGCCAACGGATCGGCGAGTTCGTGGATCTCGGGGAGTCCGACGCACGCGGCGAGGAAACGTTTGAAGTGTTCGTCGGTGTAGAGGTGGCGGATGAGCGCGTCGGCGGGGATGTGGTCGTAGGCCACGAACGCGTTGCGCTTGTGCAGTCGGATGCGGGCCGGGTGGTCCTCGGGCAGGTCCGCGTCGACGGGGATGTTGTAGGCGTTGACGACCTCCTCGTCGTCGTGGGCGCGCGGCGCCATGCTCGCGCCTTCGCGTCGCAGGAGGTCGTGGTAGGCCGGGCGGACGAAGTCGCTCAACACGCTGCAGCCGTCGCGGGCGAGGTCTGCTCGCACCTTCTCCACCGCGGCGTGCCACGCCTCGCTGCCCGGCCGGAACAACGGGTACCGCTCCGTGTCGACCACCTGTTCGATCGACGGGGCGACAGAAGTGTTCATGGGTTCCTCCACGCGCCGATGCCGTTGGGCAGCTCAACGAACTGTAGACCAATCGGTTACCGAGTGTGGTGAAGGCAACGGCCTCAGAGGGCGAGGACGAAGACCTCTCCACCCACGACGACACCGGGCACCGTTCCCACGGCGCCTAGTTCGGCAGCTCGCCGCCCGCACCCATGTGCTGCCCTGGGACCGAGCGGCGGTCACTCCAGGGGCAGGCGATAGTGCTGGGTGGTGACGTGGGCGCCCGACGGGGTCGTGCTCCGCTGGGGTTCTCCCTCGGGGTGGAAACCGGCGGCCTCGAGCGTGCGGCGGGACGCGGTGTTCTCCGGGTCGGTGCGGGCGGTGAGGGAGCGGAGTCCGAGTCGCCGGGCGAGCCGGGTCGCCGCGGCCAGCGCTCGCCTCGCCACGCCGTGGCCTCGGGCGTGCGGGGAAAGCCAGAAGCCGACTTCCGCCTCGTGTTCTGTGACGTCGAACAGCACCAGGCTGCCGAAGAACGCCTCGGTCGTCGCGTCGAGGATGCTCAGGACCGCGAGACGTCCACTTTCCAGTCCTTTTCGGACTTCGCCGCGCGCGAGGTCGCGCACGGTCTCGGGCGTGTACTCGGGCAGGGGCAGATGGGCGTAGCGCCGCACGGTGGGGTCCTTCGTTCCGGCCGCGTAGGCCTCGGCGTCGATTTCGGCCAGCGGGCGCAACAGCACTCCGTCGTGGGTGACGGGCAGGGAGTCGGTGATTCCCACGGCAGCTCCTAAGCGAACGATGTTCGTTTAACTAGGATGGTGCCATGTCCTACTGGCTGGCGGAACCGAGGGGACGGGTGCGCAGGCGCGTGCTCACCGGCACGGCGCTCGCCGACGCGGCCGTCGAGATCCTCGACGGTGAGGGGCCCGAGGCGTTGTCCATGCGGCGCGTCGCCGAACTGCTCGGTGTGGCACAGTCCAGCCTCTACGGCCACGTGAGGGGACGCGACGATCTCCGCGACCTGGCGCTCGACCGCGTGCTGGGGCGAGAGCTGGACGGCCTGCTCGCCGACGCCGGTGACGATGTCGTGGCCCTGGCGGTGAACTGGTTCGATCACCTCGTCCGTCATCCGTGGGCGGCCCCCCTCGTGTTGGAGCGCACCCCCTTGGGGCCGTCGTATCTGGCCCTGGCCGACGAACTGTGCCGTCTTCTGGCCGAAGCCGGGGTTCCCGCCCATGAGGTGCTCGGACGGTCCTACTCGATCACCGCGTTGGTGGCCGGACACGCGATCGCCCACGAGAACGCCCGCAGGGCACGCCGTGCCGGTCTCGGTTACGAGGCGGTGGAGTTGTCCTCGTCACCCCACCTCGCCTCGGCCGTGAGCGGGTTCGCGGGGGGCTGGCCGGACGTGGTGCGTCGCGGTGTGGAGGCCCTGTCTCGGTGTGCCGTGGGTCCAAAGCAAGTCGATTGACGATGGCGACGCGGGTGGATCAACACGAACACCTTGTGCTCTAGATCACTTTCCCGTGGTCGTCTCTGGCGGTCGCCTCTCTGGTCGGATTCGACGGGCGGCGCTGACGTCTCGCCGAAAACGGGGACTGGCGTAACTCGCCTGGCGTGCAGGTTGCCCCGACCGTTCGGAGGCTCATCGGGCCGGAGTCGGGCAAAAGAGGAGACTCGCATGATCGTTCTGGGGTACAACGGTTTCACCCGAACAATGACGAGTACAAGGTGATGGGGTTGTCGGCCCACTGCCAGACACCCACGGGTCGCGACATCATCGACCGGTTGATCACTTTGTGGGAAGACGGTCGTGTGGAATTCGCTGTCACCACCGACGGTCAGCGGCACGCCGTGCGGCAACGCGAAGTGTGTTCCGCCGTACCCCCGTTTGTGATCATCACGTCGACTTTCGGAAGCAGGTGTGTGTACGGGAAGAACTCCGCCACAGAGCGTCGGCGGGAATGCCGGGCGGCGCGGGGGTTCGACCGGTCGTCGACCCGGTGATGACGTCGATGCCGGCGAGCGCGTAGCGTCGGCATGATCGGTCAAGACAAGTCGTTGTTGTCGACAGTCCCTTGCGTGGCCAGCACGACCGGCTTGTCGGAGTCCGGATCGGACCATCAGAAGGACGGGCCCAACGTCTCGGGCGGAGTGGGGATGGCGGAACCGATGAGACTGACCACTCCCGGCGGGAGGTCACTGGACGCCACGGTTCCCTGGTCGCGGCCGCTGCGGTGACTCCCGCCGTGGTGGCGGTCGGCGTGCTGGTGTTCGACCTGGGGCTCGGGGCAGCGTTGTCGGTGGCGGGGTTGGTTCTGCTCGCCACACACGACTGGGCCCAGTCCGCCATCGTCCGTGGCTTCGGTGCGATCGACCAAGCCGCTGTCGAATCGGCAAGCCGGGTGGTGGAGTTCGCCCAGCGTCAGCCTGTGTTGCGAGCCTTTGGCCGCACGGGTGAGAGCAACCGGTCGCTGGACGACGCGTTGCTCGGTCAACGTCGAGCGTACGGCGAGATGAATCGCAACGCGGTGACGGCGGGGAACACGGCATCGAAGGCGTCCCATGCGGTGCGGTCTTGCGAGAGCCGTCCGATGACCCGGGAGCTGAGGTGCTGGATCGATCCCCGTCCACGCACGGTCATGAAATTCTCGGCAGCGAGCGATTCTGCTACGCAGACACGCCCGAGGTCCTCCAAAGCGGATTTGACCGAGATTGCGTGCTCGTAGATCTCTTTGGTTTCGCGGAGTAGGTTCTCTCGCAACAGTGCGTTGTGCGCGTCGTTGTCAGCGAGTGCGCGGGTTCCCGCGAGCACGTGGATCGCCGTCCATCCGTTCGCGGTCGTATTCAGCACGGTGTCCGGGCTGAATCCGGTCGCCTCGATCCCACCGAGTCGTAGCAGGAACGCCCTCGCCGGTGTGTTTCCACGGTGGCCGGCGAGGGCGTTCCTGCGAGTTCGATATCGGTGTGGAGTGGAATTCTTCGGGAGGGGATGACCTTTTCCGGGGGACCACTTTCCATTCTTTGGACCGCGTGTTCCATCATTCGACGGTATTGTTCTTCGCCCTGCTCACGTACGCGAACCAGCTCTCTAGGGGCGCCGAGGTGTTTGCCGTGGTCGAGTAACGCCGACTCCGCCATTTCGATCTCGTCGGGATCACCCGAGGCGATCTGGGCATACCCGTCGCGTAGTCGGACCCGAGTCCGGGGAATGGTCGGGTGGAGTACGCGCTGATCGTGACTCAGGGTTCCGGATACCGCCGCGGGCGGTTACGTCGCCGATGTCATGTCTTCCTGGAAGAGCGGTCCGGCGAACCGACGTAGTGCGTCGACGAGTTCTTCGGTGGGATGCGCCAGATCGCTGAGCAGTACGACGGGAATCCCCACGGCATCACCCCGTCGTATCGCGTTGTCGTCCGGGAGTCCGGGGATCGGTCCACGCGGCCAGACGACGAGGTAGGGCCCATCGTCCGGCGCGTCCGGTGTGGGTTCGATGGTGACGGCGCTGAACGCCTGCCACGGCACCGGGGTCGACAGGTTCACCCGTGTCCGCTTGTTGCGGACACGGATGCCGTACCGGTCGACGTACACGCTGAGCGGGGTGAGTGTGGCGATCAGTCCGATGAGACCGATGAGGAACACCAACGGGGAGAGGATGAGAATCACGATGTGGCGGCGTCCGGCGTCGCTGAACAACCATCCGCCGAACAGAATCGTGCCGAGCGCACCGGCGACCATCAAAGCCACGGAAAACCAGGTCAGTGTGTACGATCTCCGGAATTTCACGCATCCCCCAGTCGTGCGTTTTCCTGTCAGAACGGCGTGAGTCACGGAGGATTCTAGAGGCTTTTTTCGAAAAAGTCGGTGCTTTGACGTGATCGTGCCGGTTCGCTCGTCCACGGCCGTTCGAGTTCGCCGATCGAAGGCGATGCCGATTCGCACTGGTCCGAGCCGCTCACCCGCCGCGATGCGAGGAAGGAGAACGCCTCCCTCGGTGGGGGGGGGAGGCGTTCTGTCGGCGTCGCTGTCGCCGAAGGCGTCGGGCGGGATCGTGGAAACCGGAGCCGACACCGAGGGCCCCGAGTATTCCGGTGCCGGCTCCGAGCCACCGACTTCACTGCGAGCGCAGGCTCCGGTGACCCCTTCACCCGTGATCCCGACTGGGTCCTGTGTCCTCAGTAGACTCAGTGGGTCGGCCGAGCGGTCCCCTGCGCGCCGTGAGTGCGTCGCCCGATCCCCACCGTGCCGGTGGGAACGTCGTGTCGGGTCCTTTCGGCTACCCCTTGTGCATCTTGTCCTGCGCGACGCCGGCCATCTTCTCCATGGTGTTGGGCAGCTCCGTGGTGCCGTAGAGCCGCGAGTCGGGATGCGTGATGGGAGGGAACGGGGCGCTGGTGGTGGGGCCGTCGTGGTAGGTGAACTCGCCCTTGCCGTCCGGTGTGGGACCGGATGCCCAGCGCCCCTCGGAGGCGCGTTGCCCGTCACTGAAGTTGAGGTACTGGTACGACACCTCGGTGTGTTCCTTGCTCTGCGGGAAGTTGCTCGGCGTCGGCAGTTTCTCGGCGCCTTCCTCGCGTAGTTCCTCGATGGCGGCGAGCCATTGGTTCTGGTGCATGGTGTCGCGGGCGAGCAGGAAGGCCAGCATGTCCCGCACGCCGTGGTCGTCGGTCATGTGGTACAGCCGGGAGACCTGGACCCGTCCCTGCATCTCGGCGTTGGCGTTCGAGGTGAAGTCGGCCAGGAGGTTCCCGCTGGCGGTGACGTACGACCCTTGCCAGGGGTTTCCCATGCTGTCGACCGGCCGGGCACCGGCACCCGACACGATCGCATGCTGCAGGTCGGTCCCCCCGATGACGGCCGCCACCGCGGGGTCCGACTGCACCGCCTCCTCCGTCACGCCGATCGGCGACTTCTCCAACAGCTGGGCGATCATGGTGGCCAGCATCTCGACGTGACCGAACTCCTCCGCGCCGATACCGAACACGAGGTCGCGGTACTTGCCGGGAATGTGCATGTTCCACCCCTGGAACATGTACTGCATGGCGACGGTGATCTCGCCGTACTGGCCGCCGAGCACCTCCTGCAGCTTGCGGGCGTAGACCGCGTCGGGCTTGTCCGGGGTCGCCTTGTACTGCACTTCCTGCCGGTGAAAGAACATCGAGAAACTCCCTTGAGGTCCGCTGCGTGTTATTCGCGACGCGGACACCGGCTTCCCGGGGGAGGGGCGTTCAAACGGGCCGTTGGTCCCGGCCGGGCGGCGACACAGCGCGATTCCACCGTTGGGGGACGGGCGCGTGGGCGGCGGGGTTTGTCAGTCCTTTTCGCGCACTCGCAACCCGTCGAACGCCACGGCGACGACGGTGTCGGCCAACGCGTCGGCCCCGACCCCACCACGCGGCCGGTACCACTCGACCAGAGAGTTGACCATGCCGAACAACAACCGAGCGGCGGTCGCCGGATCGACGTCGGGGCGCAGGTCACCGTCCGCGGCGGCCTCGCTGACCAATTCGGAGACGATCCGGTCGAACTCCCGGCGCCGGGCCAGCGCGTCCCGCTCCACCTTCGTGTTGCCCCGCACCCGTAGCAGCAACGTCACGAACGGCAACTGCTCGACCAACACCCTCACGCTCGCGCGCACGAGGTACTCGAGTTTGTCGATCGCGCGTCCCTCGACCTCGTCGAGCTTGTCGACCTCGGCGAACAGGCCGTCCAAGCCCCGGTTGACGGCCAACCGCAGCAGCTCCTGCTTGCTCGGCACGTGGTGGTAGATGGCCGACTTGGTGATGCCGAGCTTGCGGGAGAGGTCCTCCATGCTCGTGCCGTCGTAGCCGCGCTCGTTGAAGAGCTTGACCGCCACCCCGAGCACCGTCTCCAGGTCGTAGCCCGGCCTGCCCCGTTTGGCGGGTCGGTTCGGAGGTGTACCGGTCATGGGGCCATTATCCCAAGTCGGTTCAGTCACTCGGACGTCGGTCGATCACCCGACGGAACTTGCCGACCGAGCGTTCGACGGTCTCGGGGTCGACGACCTCGACGTCGACGGTGACGCCGATGCCGTCCTTGATCCGGGTGGCGACCTCGGTGGCGGCCACGGCACGGCGATCCGCCGAGGCGTCGGCGCGTGCCTCCACGACCACCGTCAACTGGTCCCTGCGGTCCTTTCTGCTCAACCTGAGCTGGAAATGGGGGGAGAGCCCGGCGGTGTCGAGCACGATCTTTTCGATCTGGGTGGGGAACACGTTCACCCCGCGCAGGATGATCAGATCGTCGCTGCGGCCGGTGATCTTGTCCATCCGCCGATAGGCGGGGCGTGCGGTGCCCGGGCGCAGCGCGGTGAGGTCGCGGGTGCGGTACCGGATGATCGGCAGCGCTTCCTTGGTGAGGGAGGTGAGCAGCAGTTCACCGGTCTCACCGTCGGGCAGCACGGTCCCCTCGACCGGGTCGATGACCTCGGGGTAGAAGTGGTCCTCCCAGACGTGCAGTCCGTCCTTGGTCTCGACGCATTCCTGGGCCACGCCGGGCCCCATCACCTCGGACAGCCCGTAGATGTCGACCGCGTCGAGGTCCAGACGCTCCTCGATCTCGGCGCGCATCCGTTCGGTCCACGGCTCGGCGCCGAGGATGCCGACCCGCAGTGACGTGCTCCGGGGGTCGATCCCCTGACGTTCGAACTCGTCGATCAACGTGAGCAGATACGACGGGGTGACCATGATGATCTCGGGTTGCAGATCGTTGATGAGCTGCACCTGGCGGGCGGTCATGCCGCCGGAGGCGGGGATGACGGTGCAGCCGAGTTTCTCGGCTCCGTAGTGCGCGCCGAGGCCGCCGGTGAACAGGCCGTAGCCGTAGGCGATGTGGACCTTGTGCCCCGGCCGGCCACCCGCGGCGAAGATGGACCGGGCGATCAGCGTCGCCCACGTGTCGATGTCGGCCTCGGTGTAGCCGACGACGGTCGGTTTACCCGTGGTGCCGCTGGAGGCATGGATACGGCGCACCCGTTCCGGGGGGACGGCGAACATGCCGAACGGATAGGTCTTTCGCAGGTCGTCCTTGGTGGTGACGGGGAACTTCGCCAGGTCCGCGAGGTCGGTGCAGTCGTCGGGATGGACTCCGGCCTCGTCGAACTTCCGGCGGTACAGCGGCACGTTCTCGTACGCATGACGCAGGGTCCAGCGGAGCCGCTCCAGCTGGTGGGCGCGCAGTTCGTCCACGCTGAGCCGTTCGGCGGGGGACAGCTCGGCCGGGCTCGGTGCGGTTCCCAGTCTCGTGGCGCTCGGCACGTCGTTGTGCGGGATGGCCATGCGGTGACTCCTCGGTTATTGAACTTGTCCGACGGTGCGGCTGCGTCCCCGGAATTCCGCGATGACCTCCCGGCCTGTGGGGGTTTCGCGGTGCACGGTGACGTCGTAGATGCCGTTGCGGCCGTAGCGGGTGCGCTCGGAGGCCGTGGCGACCAGCTCGTCGCCGAGTCGGGCGCTGGTGATGAAGGAGATCTCGGCCCCGGCGGCCACCGTCACCGGTCCGTGGCTGTTGCAGGCGCAGGCGAAGGTCGTGTCCGCCAGCAGGAACAGGAATCCGCCGTGGGCGATGCCGTGTCCGTTCACCATCCGTTCGGTCACGCGCATCCGTGCGACCGCGTGTCCGTCCCGGGCTTTCACGACGTCGATGCCGAGGGAGGCCGAGGCGGTATCGGCGTCGAGCATGGTCCGCGTCGCCTCCGCGATGTCGGGATCGGAGTGTGACACGGCAGCCCACCGCCTTGCTTACTGACCGAATGGACGGTTACTAATGGGCCTCAGTAAAACGAGCGCGTCGCGCGGGTGTCAAGGGGTGGACGGATCGGCGGGATCCGGCCCGGAAACGGAGGAAGCGGTGGCTGCGATGGGAGTGCCCGGCTCGGTCGGGGTGATCGGCGGTGGGCGCATGGGCGCCGGCATCGCCCAGGTGTTCGCGACCCACGGGGCAGCGGTATCCGTTGTGGAGAGTGATGAGTCGGCGGCTGTCGCGGCGCGGGAGCGGATCGCCGAGGGACTGGCCAAGGCGGCCGAGCGCGGCAAGCTGTCCCGGCAGCCCGACGTGATCCTGGAGCGGGTGACGGTCCTCGGTGATCTGACACGGCTTCCCGCGGAGGCCGAACTCGTCGTCGAAGCGGTGCCGGAACGTGTCGAGCTCAAGATCGACGTACTGACCCGCGCCGAGTCCGTCGTGTCCGACCACGCGGTCCTGGCCAGCAACACCAGCTCGTTGTCCATCACCGAACTCGGTGCCGCCCTGCGCGAGCCGAGGCGTTTCCTCGGGATGCACTTCTTCAACCCGGTGCCGCCGTCGAAGCTGGTCGAGGTGGTGACCGCGCCGCAGACCGACGAGACGGTGACCCGCCGGGTGCGGGACTGGGTGCGGGCACTCGGCAAGACCGATGTCGTCGTCCGCGACTCGCCGGGGTTTGCCACCAGTCGGCTCGGGGTCCTGTTGGGACTGGAGGCGATCCGGATGCTCGAGGAGGGGGTCGCCGACGCCGAGGCCATCGACAACGCGATGGAGCTCGGTTATCGCCACCCGATGGGACCGTTGCGCTCCACCGACCTGGTGGGTCTCGACGTGCGATTGGCGATCGCCGAGTACCTGCATTCCACCCTGGGGGAACGCTTCGCGCCGCCGCGGTTGCTGCGCGACAAGGTCGCGGCGGGCGAGTTGGGTCGTAAGACGGGACGCGGTTTCTTCGAGTGGCGGTGATCGGACGGCGCGAGAGGTTCGAAAAACGTCCGTGAGCACTCGGAAAGCGTCCGAGAGGCGTTGTCGGCGCTTCCTTCCCGCGGGACGGCGCGTTATCCTAACTTCCTGAACGTTCGGTTGGTAATTCGAGGGAGGCGTGATGGAGCGCGCGACACCGTTGTTGCGAAGCTACATAGGCGGTGGCTGGCGCACCGCCGAGGACGAGGGCACGCCGTTGCGCGACGCCGTGACCGGTGACCAGGTCGCGCGCATCTCCTCGAAGGGCATCGACCGCGCCGCCGCCCTGGACTACGGCCGTCGCGTGGGCGGTCCGGCGCTGCGGGAGCTGACCTTCCACCAACGGGCCGCGCTGCTGAAGGCCCTGGCCTCCCACTTGCGGGAGCACCGCGACGAGCTGTACGCGTTGTCGGCGCGAACCGGTGCCACCCAAGGGGATTCGAAATTCGACGTCGACGGCGGCATCGGCGTGCTGTTCTCCTACGCCAGCAAGGGCAGGCGCGAACTGCCCAACGACACCGTCTACCTCGACGGTGCGGTGGAACCGCTGGGCAAGGGCGGCACGTTCGTCGGCCAGCACGTGTGCACCCCGCTGCGAGGCGTGGCCGTGCAGATCAACGCGTTCAACTTCCCCGTATGGGGGCCGCTGGAGAAGTTCGCGCCCGCGTTCCTGGCCGGCGTGCCGAGTCTGATCAAACCCGCGAGCCAGACCGCCTACCTCACCGAGAAACTCGTGGAATTGATGATCGACTCGGGACTGTTGCCCGACGGCTCCCTGCAATTGCTGTGCGGTGACGCGGGTGACCTGCTCGACCACGTGACCAGCCAGGATCTGGTGTCGTTCACCGGTTCGGCGGCCACGGCGCAGCGGCTGCGCGCGCATCCGACGATCGTGCGCAACGCGGTGCGGTTCAACGCCGAGGCGGATTCGCTCAACTGCTCGATCCTCGGTCCGGACGCCACGCCGGGCACGCCGGAATTCGACCTCTACGTCTCCCA
>SMEZ01000103.1_pt1 | contig 36373 bp, 28 predicted proteins | sample 2456351 | NCBI WGS metagenome assembly SMEZ01 (sample SAMN10132605, study PRJNA489261) | soil metagenome | isolation source: day120 antibiotic-loamy sand soil ammended with composted manure from dairy... | place: USA | collected 2015-04-01 | reverse complement strand
CCGGCACTCGACTCCTCGAAGCGAACGGCGATGTCTTCGCCGTGTACGACCCCTACGGTGATCTCCCTCCGCAGCGACAGCTGCCTTGGGCCACCATCGTCACCTCCGATACCTACGACACGGCTTCCCGGCTCGACAGGCCCGGGGTGTTCAGGCTGAACCTCGGATTGCCGCGGGCTCGGTTCCAGGAACTGATCGACCCGGCACACGAGTACGACATGACGGCCCTCGACGTCCTGTTACCCCACCCGGTCTATGCCGGGCAGCACTGGGTATGCGTGCTCAATCCACGGCAGACCTGGCCGGTGGTCCGTGGACTGCTGGACGAGGCGGCCGCGTTCGCCGTCCGCAAGTACGACAACGCGAGGCGGCGAACCCACTCGTGAAGCACTGTCCGCGGACGTGACACCACGTGTGCGGAGGCCGTCGCGGACCCTCGGGGTGTCACGTGTTGCGGGCACGGACGCGGCCACCGAAGGGATCGTTGGTATCGCGTCCGCGAAAGCGGGTCATTTCCGCACACACCGTACGGTCAGAAAGAAGGAAAGGAACCGCCCGAGCATGCCCGGGGTCGCGGTCACCCCGAAATCGGTGCGGTCGACGCTCGCCGTGGCGTGGACGGTGAAGGAATCACCGTCCACGACGGATCGCCCCACGACGAGCGTGGCCGGTTTGGCGATGTCCCGTACCGTCAGCGTGCCCGTGAGGGTCTCGCCGTCCCACCGTTGCGATGCGAAGGTGCTCGTCGGATACCGATCGGTGTCGAGGTACAGCCGTGAGCGCACGACCGTGTCCCGCAGCGGGGTGAGGGTGCGGAAGCTGGCCATGTCGATCTCCGCGTGGACCGTGGACTCGGTGATCGACTCGGCGACCTCGACGGTCCCGCGGGAGACGGTGAACGTCCCACGCACCGGGAGCAGTCCGAACAGGTGGGTCGTCCGGAACGCGACCGTGGACCCTGCGGGGTCGATCTCGTAATGCCCCGGCCGAGGAGATGTCGCGATAAGGTCCGGCTGCCCCGATGTCATGATCGTATTCAACCGCATCGGGTGTGCCGGGTGACATGGTCACCGCGCCCAAATCCGACGTGGAGACGCATGGTCCGATCCGGCGAACCTCACCCGCGTCGGTGGCGGACCGTGTTCGCCGAGGCGTGAGCCGACCCGATTCCACTTCTCACGCTTGGTGGGAAGGGGAGCACGACATTACCCTCGATGCGTGCTGTCCCGGATGAGGAGAGGACCGACGTCCCCATCGGAGGTCGAAGTGACGGGTACGCAGTCTCACGATGTGCGGGTGAAGCACGCGTGACCACACCGCGCGTGGCGCTGTTCGCGACCTGCCTCACCGACACGCTGTATCCCGACACCGCCAAAGCCGTGGTCCGGCTGCTTGAACGGCTCGGCTGCGAGGTCGATTTCCCGCTGGGCCAGACGTGCTGCGGGCAGATGCACTACAACACCGGTTACCACGACGAGGCCGCACCGCTGGCCCGCCGCTACGCGGAGGTGTTCGACGGCTACGACTACGTGGTGGCCCCCTCCGGTTCGTGCGTGGGCATGGTCCGCGAGTTCCATCCCGGTCTGTGCGGGACCAGTCCCGCCGTCGAACGCACCTACGAACTCAGCGAGTTCATTGTGGACATCCTCGGGGTCACCGACGTCGGTGCGTACTTTCCGCACCGGGTGACCTACCACCCCACCTGCCACTCGCTTCGCCTGCTCGGCGTGGGCGACAAGCCGTTGCGCCTGCTGCGCGAGGTGAAGGGTCTCCAGCTGGTCGAGTTACCGCAGGCGGAACAGTGCTGCGGTTTCGGCGGCACGTTCGCGTTGAAGAACGCGGAGACGTCCACCGCCATGCTGGCCGACAAGATGCGCTGCGTGCAGGACACGGGCGCACAGGTGCTCACCGCGGGCGACAACTCGTGTCTGATGCACATCGGTGGTGGTCTGTCCCGACTGCGCACCGGCGTGCGAAGCGTGCACCTGGCGGAGATCCTGGCGAGTACGGAGGAGCAGCCGTGGGTCGCAACCCCGTGACGTGGCTCGGCAGTCCGACGTTCCCCCGCGCGGCGCACACCGCGCTCGGTGACACGCAGCTGCGCACCAACCTACGCAAGGCGACGACCACGATCCGGGCCAAACGTGCGGAGGCCGTCGCGGAGCTGCCCGACTGGGAGCGGTTGCGTAAGGCGGGGCAGACCATCAAGGACGACGTGCTAGCCCACCTCGACACCTACCTGGTGCGGTTGGAGGAGGCCGTGACCGCCCGTGGCGGCGTGGTGCATTGGGCGCGCGACGCCGAGGAGGCCAACCGCATCGTGCTCGACCTCGTGCGTGCCAAAGGGGTCGACGAGGTCGTCAAGGTCAAGTCCATGGTCACCGCCGAGATCGGTTTGAACCCCTACCTGGAGGCGGCCGGTGTTCGGCCCGTCGAGACCGATCTCGCCGAACTCATCGTGCAACTCGGGAACGACCGGCCGTCACACATCCTCGTGCCCGCCATCCACCGCAACCGCGCCGAGATCAGGGAGATCTTCGCGCGCGGGATGTCGGAGGTGCCCTCCTCGGACGATCCGCGGGAACTGGCCGAGGCCGCACGCAAGCACCTGCGGCGTAAGTTCCTCTCCGCCAAGGTCGCGATCTCGGGTGCCAACTTCGCCGTCGCGGAGACCGGTTCGATCGTCGTCGTCGAGTCGGAGGGCAACGGGCGGATGTGCCTGACCCTGCCCGAGACGCTGATCACCGTGATGGGGATCGAGAAGCTCGTGCCGACGTGGCGGGATCTGGAGGTCTTCCTGCAACTACTGCCACGTTCCTCGACGGCCGAACGCATGAATCCGTACACGTCGGTCTGGTCCGGTGTGACGCCGGGGGACGGGCCGGACGAGTTCCACCTCGTGTTGTTGGACAACGGGCGCACCGCCGCGCTGGCCGACGAGGTGGGTAGACAGGCGTTGCGGTGCATCCGCTGCTCGGCGTGCCTCAACGTGTGTCCCGTTTACGAGCGCACGGGCGGCCAAGCCTATGGATCGGTGTATCCGGGTCCGATAGGGGCGATCCTCACGCCTCAGCTCGTCGGGGACATGGGCGACGAGCAGGCCGCGTCGTTGCCGTACGCGTCGTCGCTGTGCGGTGCCTGCTACGAGGTGTGTCCCGTGCGCATCGACATCCCCGAGGTACTGACGCACCTGCGGGCGCAGGCGGTGCGGGCGAGGTCGAAACGGAACCCCGAGGCGTTGGCCATGGCGGGTGCCGCGTGGATGTTCCGCGATCCACAACGATATGAGACGGCTCAGCGGATCGGTGCGCTGGCACGGTTTTTCACCGGAGGCGACGGCAGGATCAAGCGGTTGCCGTGGCCTGGTTCGAAGTGGACGGACAGTCGGGACGTCCCGGAGGTCCCGAGGGAATCGTTCCGCGCGTGGTGGAGGCGCCATCGTGGCTAGTGCGAAAGAGGAGATCCTGGCGCGGATCCGCGCGGTGTCACGGCCCGAACCGTCGCCGGTGCCGAGGGACTACGAGCAGACCCGCGCCGTGGTCGACCCCGTGGGGCTGTTCGTCGAACGCGTGGCCCACTACAAGGCCACCGTCCACCGGGTGGACACCGAGGGACTTTCCACGCGGATTCGGACATGCCTGACCGAGCGAGGAGTGGAGACGATGGTGGTTCCCGTCGACCTGCCCCCGGGTTGGCGGGTGGACGGAGTGCGGTGGCTTGCGGACGACCCGCCCCTGGAATTGTCTGAAGTAGATGCCGTTGACGGGGTGTTGACCGGGTGCGCCGTCGCCATCGCCGAAACCGGGACCATCGTGCTCGACGCGGGTGTGGCACAGGGCAGGCGCATGCTCACCCTGGTGCCGGACTACCACCTGTGCGTGGTGCGTGCCGAGCAGATCGAGGTGAGTGTTCCGGAGGCCCTGCGGAGGCTGGACCCCGAACGTCCGCTGACCTTCGTCAGCGGCCCCTCGGCCACCAGCGACATCGAGCTCGACCGGGTGGAAGGCGTACACGGACCCCGAACGCTCGAGGTGCTGGTGGTCGACGACTGACGGCCCGCCGTCTCGGGCCGTGCGGTGAAGGGTCCGGAAGGCCAGGGTCCGGAAGGCCACTGCCGAGAAGATGTCCGACCGGGTGATCCCGCGTGGGACCACCCCAGTCAGGGGAATCCTCCGCCGCTAGCCGAACACCTCGTGCGCGGGGGCCGGTTTGCCGAGGTGGAAGCCCTGCGCCTGGTCACAGCCGAGTTCACGCAGGATGGCGATCTGGCGTTCGTTCTCCGTCCCCTCGGCGACCACCGTGAGCCCCATCGAATGAGCCATCGTGATGATCCCCTTGATGATCGCCTCGGCGTCGGGATGGTTGGGCCCGTCGAGCCCGGCCACGAACGAGCGGTCGATCTTCAGTGTGTCCAGCGGTAACTTCCACAGCTGCGCCAGCGACGAATACCCCGTACCGAAGTCGTCGATCGCCAGTCTGACACCGAGGTCCCGTAGCGCGGTGAGCACATCGGCCGCGGCTTCGGGCTCCTGCATCAAAGCGCTCTCGGTGATCTCCAGGCACAGCTCACCCGGCGGTAGGCCCGTCGCGCGGAGGGCCTCGTTCACGGCGGACACCACCGAACCGTCGTCGAGTTGTCGCGCCGACACGTTCACGGCGAGTTGAGTGCGCACACCGCTGTGCCTGCGCCGGGAAGCCAGTTCCCGGGTCGCGGTGCGCAGCATGTGCCCGCCGATCAGGTTGATCAGGTCGCTTTCCTCCGCCAGCGGGATGAACTCGCCCGGGGAGATCCGACCGTGCACGGGATGGTCCCAGCGCAGCAGCCCCTCGACGGCCACCCGCTGCTGGGTGCGCAGATCCACCACGGGCTGGTAGGCCACCCACAGTTGACCGCCGCGTACGGACTCCCGCAGGTCCTGCTCCAGACGCAGTTGCCGTTGTACGCGTTCCCGCAACTCGACGTCGAAGAACTCGTACCTGCCCCGGCCCCGGGTCTTCGCCTGGTACATGGCCACGTCGGCGTCCCGCAACAGGTCCTCGGCCGAGCGTTCGTCGTCCGCGTGTGTCGTGACCACGCCGATGCTGGCGTCGATCCGCAGTCGACGACCCTCCACGACGACGGGTTCCGTCAGTGCCCGTCGAATGCGGCCGATCAGGGCCTGGATCTGGCTGTCGTGTGCCATATCGGACGCCACGATGGCGAACTCGTCACCTCCGAGCCTGCCGACCAGGTCGCCCTGTCGTACACAGTTCTTCAGCCGTTCGCCCGCGATACGCAGCACCTCGTCGCCGATGCCGTGCCCCAGCGAGTCGTTGATGACCTTGAACTTGTCCAGGTCGATGAAAAGCACGCACACCGGGCGTCCCCCAGAACGCCGCAGCATCTCCTCCATCCGTTGGAGGATCAACGTCCGGTTCGCCAGGTTGGTGAGCGGATCGTGGGTGGCGTCGTGTTCGAGTCGTTCGCCGATGGCCCGCCGTTCGGTGATGTCGGTGAACGAGACCACGACCTCGTGAGGTGGCGTCTTGTCCGAGTCCAACGGTCGGCAGCTCATCGACAGCCACACCCACTGGCCATCGGGGCGTCGGGCCCGCAGCACACGGCCGTGTGACGCGTGGCCGGTGCGCCTCGTCAGCGCCGACGGGTATTCGCTGGGCGGGACCCGAGCGCCGGACTCGTCGTACAGCGGGAACAGGGCCGGCGAGCAGCCGATCATGGCCTCGACGGGCAGACCGAGGATGCGACCCGCCGCCGGATTCGCCGATCCCACGAGTTCGTTTTCGTCGATCACCACGACACCCTCGTCGAGTGCCGTCACCACCGTGCGGTAGCGGCGCTCGACCGTCCGACGTGCCGTTTCGTCCGCGCACATCAGCACGTAGCCGTCGTCCATGGGAGAGGCCGACACGCGCACCGTCAACGCGGAACCGTCGGCTTTGCGGTGTTCCGCCTCGACGACCCCACCCTCGGCCACGATGGTCGCCGGATCGAGTGTCACGCCGACGAGTTCGCTCACCGGCCTGCCCAGTGCCTGGTCCTCGCTGTGGCCGTAGACGGTTTCGGCCGCCGGGTTCCAGCTCGTCACCATGCCGTCCGACGTCGTCGCGATGATGGCGTCACTGGCATGGCGGACCAACGCCGCCTGGTAACGCAGTGCGGCTTGAGCGGCCTTCTGGGCGGTGATGTCCCGCATGATCACCTGGTAGGCGGGTTTGCCCCGCCACGTGATGCGCACCGACACCGACTCGATGCACAGCGAACCACCGTCGAGTGTGCGCAGTCGCACCTCGGTGGGCTCCGTGGCCTCACCGGGTTCCCGCAGCGACGAAATCCGGCGCAGCAGTTCCGGCACCGCGGCGGGGCGTACGAAATCCGTGATCGGTCGGCCCAATAACTGCGTGGGGCTGGCGGCCTTGACGAATCGGGCCGCGGCCGGATTGATGTACACCAGTTTTCCGTCCTGGTGTACACAGATTCCCTCGGGACTGAGTTCCACCAGCAGGCGGTAGCGATCGGCGAGATCGTCCAGTTCCCGTGTGTTGTTGAACCGTTCAGTCACGTCCGTGGCGATTCCCACGAGCCGTTCGACCTTTCCCGTTGCGGCATTGCCTTGAGCGCGGGCGAGAAAGCGCGTCCATCGGGTTTCACCGCCAGGTGTCGTGTGACATTGCTCAAGATCGAAATTGTGCCACACCGGATAATTTCTCGCTGCGACAGTCAACGGCTCGAGCAAATCCAGTAGGCGTTGCCGGACGGCGTCCGCGTTCTGGGTGTCCACTCCGAGAATCTCGGCCAGCCGGGGGCTCCACGTAACGTCGTAGTCGAGGAGATCCACCGACCACGCACTCGCGGTGCTGGCGGCGAGCGCAAGGTCGGTGATGTCCTCCCGGTCGCATGACGCCCAGGTGGACAACTCCCCGTGGATGTGTGCCTCCATGCTTAGTCCATCCGCCGCGCGTTTCCAGGTGTTGATTACAGCATGAAATCACCACTGGGCGAATAGGAGGAATTGTCTCGCAGTTGTCGACGCGTGCATCTTGAGCCCCCTCCTGCGGCCATCACCCAAGTAGGCGGTTGTTTCGGACCGGTTCGTTTGGTGGTTCGGAGCCGCCTATGTCAGGAAACCGGACAAAAGTGAGGGGGTATCGTGAGCCCACGAGGCGGAATCGAAATCTGTGGAGTCGGAGCGGTCACCGGCTACGGTTGGGGTCGGAGAGCGCTGTGGGAGGGTTTGCGGTCGGCGAAACCGGCGGCGACACTCACCCGTGGTTACGGTTTTGACCACTTCGACGACGCCGATGTCGAAAGTGGCAAAAGCGACAACAGTAGCGACAACAGTACAGTCTCGGGAGAGAACTGCGGTTGGGTCGCTCGGGTGCCGCACGGAGGCGATTCCGCGGACGGTAGAGGACGATTCGCCCGTGCCATGCGAGCGGCGGCCCGAGAGGCCATTGAGGATGCGCTGCGGCGCGGCTGGTGCCGCGGGCGTCGCGTGGGTCTGCTCCATGCCGTCGTGCTCGGCGAGGTCGACCTGTGGAAGGACTTCTACCTCGCAGAACGCGGCGATCTCAAAGCCAGGGAGTACCTGGCGTTGATGCCCTCGACGCCGGTGTCCACTTTGATGCAGGAGTACGGCTTCCACGGGCCTGCCATGAACGTCTCCGCCATGTGCGCTTCGGGCAACGCGGGCCTGCTCACCGCCAAACTGTGGTTGGACGCGGGGATCGTCGACGACGTGGTGTTCGTGGCCACCGACCTGTCACTCACCCCGGAGAACGTCCGCCATTTCGTGCGCCTGGGGGTCACGGTGGTGGACGCCGAGCCCCTCGACGGATGTCGACCGTTCCAAGAGGGCAGCCGCGGATTCGTGATGGGTGAGGCGTCCGTGGCGTTCGTGCTGTCCCGGAACACACATGCCGGGTACGCCACGGTGTTGGGTGGTGCCATGTCCCACGACGCCTACCACGTGACGTCGATCGATCCCGAACTGTCGCAGGTGCGGCGGTGCCTCACGGAGGCGCTCGACGACGCGGGTGTGTCGGCGGGTGACATCGGATACCTCAACACGCACGGACCCGGCACCCGACAGTGTGACGCGGCGGAATCGACCCTCGCCGACGAACTGTTCGGAGCCGATACGGGGATGTACTCGGTCAAACCACTGGTGGGGCACTGTCAGGGCGCGGCGGCGGCCGTTGAGTTGGCGGTCACCGCATTGGGTTACGAGTACGGTTACGTCCCCGCACCGCCCCGGGTGGCCCGGGCCCACCCGAAGTTGCGTAACGGCGTGGTGGACATCGACGACCGACTCACCCTGAAGTCGTCGTTGGGCATGGGCGGCCACAACTCGGCCGTCGTCCTCGCCCCGCCCGAGTGATCGGGCCGTGCTTCGCCGGTGAACCGCAGGTCAGGCCAAGGACGCGTGGAGGGTGATCGTGGTGCCGGCGAGCGCACGACTCACCGGGCACGTGTCCTTGGCCTTCTGGGCGATCGTGCTGAACCGCTCCTCGTCGATGCCGTCCACCGAGGCGCGCAGGGTGACGTCGACGTTGTTGATGCTCAGTCCACCGTTGCTGGGCTCGACGGTCACCGAGGCGTTCGCGTCGATGGAGTTGGCGGTCAGTCCCTCCTTCTCCAAAGTGCCCGCGAGATTCATCGCCAGGCAGGACGCCTGGGCCGCGGCGATCAGCTCCTCGGGACTGGTGGTCCCTTCGGGCTCGCCGATTCGACGGGGGAAGGAGACCGTGAACCGTGCCGAGTTGGACGAGTCGAGTGTCAACGTGCCCGTGCCGGAGTTCAGTCCACCGGTCCAGTGAGTGGTCGCATCGCGTGTGGCCATGTCTGCTCCTTCGGCTCCTTCGACGGCGGATCGTCCGTGCCTTCGCCGTCCTCGCCGTTCCATGGTCCCGCCGGTACGGGGTGGTCGCCATTCGTGCGGGTGGCCACGAGGCCGACGAAATCAGCCGCTCGTTCGATCGTGTGGTGGAAGAACGCGTCGACCGGATCGAGGGTTCTCGCGAACTGTCCCGTCAGTTCGAAGCCGATCATGCCGAACAGTTGGGTCCATGCGGCGAGCCCTCTCGCCAGGGTGGCGGCGGGTACACCGTCGCCGAGCGTCGCCGCCACGGTGGCGAGTTGGGTGCGCAGCGAATCGACCGGTTCCACGGTGGCGAGGACACGAGGCACGCGGCTCGCGGGCGGGATCGTGTCCTGCGGGGCGCGGTAGCCGGGGACCGGGGTGCCGTAGAGCAACATGTACTCGTGGGGATGGTGCCGCGCCCAGTCGCGGACGGCGTGGCAGACGGTGATCCACTGGTCGCGTGGCCGCCTCGCGGGATCACGGGCGTTTTCGGCCGCTTCGCCCAGTCCGTTGTAGGCGTCCACGATGAGCGCGGTCAACAGGGCGTCCCGGTTGGGGAAGTAGCGGTACAACGCGGACGACACCATGCCCAGCTCCCGGGCGACCGCGCGCAAGGACAGTGCTTGCGCACCGACGCGTCCCAGTTGTCGGCGGGCTTCGTCCTTGATCGCGAGTGTGATCTCCGCGCGAGCGCGTTCCCTGGTCGTGCGATGCACCGGCTGCGAAGGCGTCGGTTCCTGAGGCCCCGGGGGTTTCGTGGGCATGGCGTCCAGTCTGTCACGGCCACGCTCAGGCGAGAGCGCTGATCCGAAACGAGAGCACTGCTCTGGTCATTCGACGGTGAGTGGTGTTCACTGCTCTCAAAGGAGAGCAGCGCTCTTCTCTCGGGCTCTTCTCTTGGGCCCTTCCGATGAGTCCTCGCTACGGAAAGGACGGACCTCATGGCCGCTTCCACGTGGTACCTCGCCCCCGGGCGTCCGACGAGGTTGCTCAACCACGTCGTGCAGGCCCTCACCCGAATCGGGGTGAGCCTGTGGGGAAGCCGAGTGCTCTCCGTGAGAGGACGTAAGTCCGGAGAATGGAGGTCCACGCCCGTCAACGTGCTGACACTCGACGGCGAGCGATACCTCGTCTCGGCGCGTGGCAACACGCAATGGGTGCGTAACCTCCGAGCGGTCGGCCGCGGCCGTCTCACCGTGGGGCGTCGGGTCGAGCCGTTCGAGGGCGTCGAGGTGACGGACGATGCCGTTCGAGTGGCCGTGCTCCGTTCGTACCTGCGCCGATGGGGTTGGGAGGTCGGTGCGTTCTTCGGGGACGTCACCGCCGACTCACCCGACGACGTCCTCCGTCGGGCCGCGACGAGACACCCCGTGTTCCGGATCGTCCCCGGCACCGACGAATGACCGGCACCGACCGACGAACCGGTGTGGCGGGAACCGGAACGGGCTCAGGCTGAAGCGGTGTCGGCTCGAAAGTTCAGTGCCGCGAGCCGTACCCCTGGACGGCGGGCTGGGCGAGATCGAACAGGTGCGGAGCTTCCCGCCGCACCACCTCGGCGAGTTCGTCCATGTTCGGATTGACCAACGCCCGCTGTCCGACGAACACCGTGGGAACGGTCTCGTCGCCACCGGTCACCGAACGCACGCGCGCGGCGGCCTCGGAGTCCTCCCAAATGTTGATCTCCCGCACCGGCAGGCCGCTTTCCCGCAGCCGGCCACGCAGGATCGCGCAGAACGGGCAACCCGGACGCCAATAGAACTCGATCTCGTCGATAGCCAAGATTTCTCCTCCCTCCCCGACACCGTAACCATGACAGGACATGGTCCCTTCGCCCGCCCTGGGGAAACCTGTGACCATGTCCGAGAAGCCTGCGACCAAGTATTTCGACGCCGTGGTCGACGAACTCTACGGCGTGGAGCCCGGAGAATTCGTGTCACTTCGGAAGCGATACGAGGCCCAAGCCCGGCGTGAGGGTGAGAAAGATCTCGCCGAGCGCATCCACCGGCTCCGCAAACCCACCACCGCCGCCGCACTGGTGAACCGGTTGGCCCGAAAACACACCGACGAGCTCGCCTCGTTGGTCAAGCTCGGACAACGGCTGCGCCGGGCCCATCGCGACCTCGCCGGGGGACGGCTCCGGGAACTGACCCACGAACGCAACGAGCGGGTCCACGCCCTGCTCGACCGGGCACAGGCGCTGTCCCGAGGAAGGGTCGGCGAGCCGGTGCGACGCGAGATCGAGGCGACGTTGGAGGCGGCGGTGAACGACGGGGAATCCGCCCACGCCGTGCTCGAAGGCCGACTGACCACCGCACTGTCCCCACGGGACGTGTTCGAGTCCGCCTTACTCACGGGCGGGTCCGGGACCGAACCGAAGCGTGCACCGACCACGCCTCGACTCTCCGAGCAGCAGGAACGACAGGAACGACAGCGGGCCCGCCGCGACGCGGAGGCACGGGCCCGGCAGGCCCGAGACGACGCGCGTAGGGAACTTCGTATCGCCGAGCGGGAGGAGGCCAAGGCGCGTCGCCGCACCGAGGCGGCCAGGGCCGCGTTGGAAGCGGCGGATCAGGAGGTGCGCCGGTACACGCGTTGAGGCGGCCACGAGCCTCGGTCATGAGCTCAGGGCCAAGGCCAGGTACTTCGTGTCGAGGTATTCCTCGATGCCCTCGTCGCCGCCCTCGCGACCGAAGCCGGACGCCTTCACCCCGCCGAACGGGGCCGCCGCGTTGGACACCAGTCCGGTGTTGAGACCGACCATGCCGGTGGCCAGCCCTTCCCCCACCCGCACCGCGCGATCCAGGTCGCGGGTGAACACGTAACCCACCAGCCCGTGCTCGGTGTCGTTGGCTTTGCGGAGTGCCTCCTCCTCGGTGTCGAACGTCGTCACCGGGGCCACCGGTCCGAAGACCTCCTCCTCCAGGATGCGGGCGTCCACGGGCACGTCGGCGAGCACCGTGGGGTGGTAGAAGTACCCGTCCCGTTCCGCGGGACCTCCCCCTGTGGTCGCCCGTGCGCCACGTCCGACCGCGTCCGTGACCAGTTCGGACACCTTGTCCCGTTGCGTCTCGTCGATGAGCGGTCCGACGGTGACGTTCGGTTCCGTGCCGTGCCCCATGTGCAACCCCGCCATCCGTTCGGTGAGCCGTTCGGTGAACTCCTCGGCGATCGAGGACTGCACGAGGAAGCGGTTGGCCGCCACGCAGGATTCGCCGTTGTTGCGCATCTTCGCGGTCACCGCCCCGGCCACGGCGGTGTCGAGGTCGGCGTCGTCGAAGACGAGGAAAGCAGCGTTCCCGCCGAGTTCCATGGACATGCGCTGGAGATTCGGTGCGCACTGTGCCACGAGCTTGCGACCGACCTCTGTGGACCCGGTGAACGACAGTTTCCGCACGCGGGGGTCGGCGAGTACGGGGCTTGTGATGCTGCTGGCCGAGGTGCTCGGTACGACGTTCAGCACACCGCCGGGCAGTCCCGCCTCGGCGAGCAGGTCGGCCAGGGCGAGCATCGACAGCGGCGTGAGCTGCGCCGGTTTGACGATCATCGTGCAGCCCGCCGCGACCGCGGGGCCGATCTTGCGGGTGCCCATGGCGAGCGGGAAGTTCCACGGTGTGATCAACAGACAGGGACCGACGGGTTGGCGGGTGACGATCATGCGCCCGCCACCGTCCGGAGCGCGTTTGTAGACGCCGTCGATGCGCACCGCCTCCTCGGAGAACCACCGGAAGAACTCGGCGGCGTAGACGACCTCGGCGCGGGACTCGGTGAGGCTCTTGCCCATCTCCAACGTCATGAGCAACGCGAGGTCGTCGGCCCGGTCGATCATCAGTCGCCAGGCGCGGCGCAGGATCTCCCCGCGTTCCCTGGGCGGCGTGGCGGCCCAGGTGTCCTGCGCCTCGACGGCGGCCTCGACGGCGGCCTCCGCGTCGGTCCCCCGTCCGTCGGCGACCTCGCACAGCCGGGAACCGTTGCCGGGGTCGTACACCTCGAACACGCCGTCGTCGGAATCACGCCAGGTACCTCCGATGAACAACTGTTTCGGAACCCGCTCGATGACCTCGCGTTCGTCCATACCGCGGGACTACCCGTGACTTGTGGAGGTGACACCCGATGCAACCCGGTGACGGGTTCGTCCCGTCTGAACCGGCATGCGTGCTCTTACCGTCCTCGTCCTGCTGCTCCTCGCCGGATGTGCTGTTCCAGGGGGCGAGGAACGACATTCCCCACAGGATGGCCCCCGAGCGGAGGTCTACGCGCCCGCCGGGGTGAGTGTGGACATCGCGCCCGGGTTGGACGCCGGGTCCGTGGCGTTGGAGGTGTGCTGGGACGGGCGGTGCCACCCGGTCGACGTCGAACTCCACCCGGCCACGACGGTGGACCCGTCCCCGTGCGAGGGCACCGACCCGGACGACGTCTGCTCGGCCCAGGTGCGCGAAACGGGTGGTTTCCACGGTTTCACGGAGCTTCCCGAACTCCCCGAGGAACCGGTACGGGTGACCCTCACCGTCTTCGACGAGGCGGGTGAGAAGCTCGTACACCACACGGTGGAGAGCACCCCACAGCCGGTGCATCCGAACGGGTTCGACGGTGACTCGGCCGGTCCGCAACTGCGCCTCGACGTGGCCGCCGACGGCAGCGTGACCCCACGCGGGTGAACTACCCGAGGTCGCGACGTCGGAACCCGACGACCCCCGCCGTGACCAGCCCGGCCGCCACCAGCGTCAACCACAGCATCGGGGCCGCGGTGAAGTCCTCGCTCGGCAGCTGTGGCACATGTTGGAACGGCGAGGCGTTCAACACCGCCTGGTCCAACTGCAACACCGGGCCGAACAGGCTGAGCAGGAGGAACGCGGCGGCGACCGCCCACGCTCCAACGGTGTGGGCGGGAAGGAGCCCGAACAGCACCACGGCCACGCCGCCGACGACGAACACGGCGGGGATCTGCGACAGACAGGCCAGCAGCACGTCGGGCGTCTGTGCCCCGACGTCACCCACCCGCACGCCGTGCGCGAATCCCATACCGAGACCCGCCGCCAGCAACAGCGCGGCCCCACCCGCGAAGACGAGCACGAGATGACCGGTGACCCACCGCAAGCGGGACACACCGGTGGTCAGCAGCGGCTCGGCCCGTAGCGCGGTCTCCTCCGTGCGTATCCGCACCGTCGCCTGGACCACGAAGAGCGCGGCCACCATGCCGAAGATGTCCGCCGTGGCGGCCAAGTAGGCGTCGACCATGCCTCGTCCGCCGCCCAGCTCGGCCAGCATGTCGCGCATCCGCTCGTTGTCACCGACGATGTCGCCGATATCGGAGGCCAGCCAACCGAACAGCACACTCAGGACCGCGAAACCGGCGACCCAGCCCAGCAGTGTCCCCCTGTGCAGACGGACGGCGAGGGCGAACGGCGTCCGCAGTCGGGGTGCGGCGGTGGCCGGGCCGAGCGGGGTGGGCAGCAGTCCGAACCCGACATCCCTTCGGCGTTGTAACAGGTAGGCGGTGACGGCAAGGGCGGCGGTCACGACCACGGGGATGAGCAACACCCAGAACCGGTCCCCGGCGAACGGGCGCACCCGGGTGGCCCAGCCGAGCGGCGACAACCACGACAACCACGAGACCTCCGCCGACGAGTCGCCGACGGCCCGCACCGCGAACGCGATACCCAGCACCGCTCCGGCCAGGCCGTTGGCGGTCCTGGAGTACTCGGCCAGCTGTGCGGTGACGGCCGCGACACCGGTGAACACCCACGCCACCGACGTCAATCCGAGACCGAACGCGAACGCGCCGGATGCCGACGTACCCGCCGCGATCAACGCCGACGCCGTGGCCAGTCCCGTGAGCGCCGCGAACGCCGCGCACACCACCGACGACGCGGCGAGGAAGGCGTAGCGGCCGACGACGGTGGACGACAGCAGTTCGTACCTGCCCGTCTCCTCCTCCTGCCGCGTGTGTCTGGTCATGGTGAAGACACAGACCAGCGCGAGGAGCAGTGACAGCATCGTGCCGAAACGCCAGGCGGTGAAGCCACCCGCCGTGGACAGGTCGTAGGCGGGGCCGAGCAGCAGGGTGATGGAGGGGTTGTTCGCCATGCTCGCCGTCAGCGCGGCGCGCTCGGCCGGGTCCGGGTACAGCTGTTCGTAGGCGCCCGCGCCGGCGGTGGTCAGCAGCACCACCACGACGATCCACAGCGGCAGCACCAGGCGATCGCGACGCAGTGCGAGGCGAATGAGCTGTCCGGTACCGCTGAGGTTGCCCGCTGTTGGGGTCGTTTCGGACGGTTCCCCGGTCGATTTCGGACTCCGAAGTGTTCCGGAGTCGGCCGGGGTACGCGCGTCGTCACCGGTCATGACGCCCTCGCCTCGTCGCCGGGTCCGTCGGTGTAGTGACGCAGGAACAGCTCCTCCAGCGTCGGTGGTTGACTGGTGAGGCTGTGCACGCCGATGGCGGCCAGAGCGCGCAGTGCCTCGTTCAAAGCGTCCGTTTCGACGGCGAAGCGCACCCGGCGCCCTTCGATCCGAAGGTCGTGCACGCCCTCGAGCCGGGTGAGGCCGTCGGGCGGTCCCGCCAGATCGGCGGTGACGGTGGTGCGGGTGAGGTGCCGCAGCTGCGCGAGCGTGCCGGACTCGACGGTCCTGCCCGCTCTGATGATGCTCACGCGATCGCACAGGTCCTCGACCTCGGACAGGATGTGGCTCGACAGCAGCACCGTGCGTCCCCGGTCCCGTTCCTGCCTGATCTCCTCCCGGAACACGGCTTCCATCAGCGGGTCGAGTCCGGAGGTCGGTTCGTCGAGGATCAGCAGTTCCACGTCCGAGGCGAGCGCGGCCACGAGCGCCACCTTCTGCCGGTTGCCCTTCGAGTACGCACGCCCCTTCTTGGTGGGGTCGAGGTCGAAACGTTCGATGAGTTCGGCCCGTCTGCGCGGATCGAGGCCGCCCCGGAGCCTGCCGAGCAGGTCGATGACCTCGCCACCGCTGAGGGTGGGCCACAGGGCCACGTCGCCGGGTACGTAGGCGAGACGGCGGTGCAGGCGGGTGGCGTCCCGCCACGGATCGCCGCCGAGCAACGCCACCGATCCGCCGTCGGCGCGCAGCAGACCCAGCAGGATCCGGATGGTGGTGGACTTGCCGGAGCCGTTGGGGCCGAGGAAACCGTGCACCTCGCCCGTGGCCACGGAGAGGTCGAGGCCGTCCAGAGCGACGGTGGGTCCGAACGACTTGCGTAGCCCGGAGATCGAGATGCAGTGGTCCATGTCCGGGAAGTTACACTAATTTCACAAAATTCTGAAGACTCAGAATGTTCTGAAATTTTTCGGCCTGAGTAATGTCGGGTCGAAAGGAGTGTGATCACATGTCCGCCAGGCCGCAGTCGCCGCGGGAACCGGGCGAGACCACGGACGAGGCAGTGCGTGTCTACATCGAGAAACTCGCGCTGACACTGACCGAGATGGGCATACAGCGCACTGCAGCGAGGGTCTTCGCCGCGCTGACCGTGTCCGACAGCGGCACCATGACCGCCGCCGAACTCGCCGGCACCCTGTCCATCAGTCCGGCCGCGGTCTCCGGCGCGGTGCGGTACCTGGAGCAGCTCGGGCTGGTCTCCAAGGAACGCAAACCGGGCGAGCGGCGTGATCACTACCGGCTCTACGACGATCTGTGGTTCGCCTCGTTCTTCAAACACGACCGGACGCTGCGCATGTGGCGTGACGTGACGGTCGAGGGGGTCGACGCGGTCGGCCCCGACACCCCCGCGGGGCGGCGGCTGACCGAGATGGCCGATTTCCTGGATTTCCTCCTCGCGGAGATCCCGGTGTTGTTCGACCGTTGGCACCGGGAACGCGCGCGACGCGCACACACCTGACGACACGCGGAAGCGGCTGGACGGGCCGTCGGCTGCCGCCCACCTCGTCGACCCGAGGGACATGACGATCTTCGGGGGTTCTCGCGAGCGAGCTGCGGCGGCAGCGGTGCGTCAAGATGGCCACGTGGACCCGTCCGACGACCGTGCAGGCAGAGTCATCCCACGGTGGCTTGTGCACCTGTTGCGGACCAAACCCGTGCCGATCCACTGGTCGCAGCTGGTGCGTGCCGCCGTGGTGCTGTCGGCGCCGATCGCGGTGGGTTATCTGGTCGACCACATCGGCTACGGGGCATTGGTGTCGGCCGGTGCCTTGCCGTCGATCACGGCGGACGTCGTCGGTGCGTATCGCTCCCGGGCGAAACGGTTGTCCGGGGCATTGGGCGCCGCCGTGTTCGGCTTCGCGCTCGGAGTCCTCACCGGGGCCGATGCGGTTCTGTCCGCGCTCGTCGTCATCGGGATCGCCGCCGTCTCGGCGCTGATCAGCGACGCGGGTAGTAACGCCTCCATCGCCGGACTCCAGCTTTTCGTCTTCACCGTGCTGGGCACCGGGCAGTCGACCGCGGGCGTTCCGGCGGGCATCTCGCTCACCTGCTTCGCCGTGGGCGCCGCGTGGGGACTGTTCGCCGCGTTGGTGGGTTGGACCACCCGGGCCACGGTCCCGGAACGCAGTGCCGTGGCCCAGGTGTACCTCGAACTCGCGACGATGCTGTCGGCCGCGGCCGCGGATGACGACGAGACCGCGCTCGACGCCAGGTATCGGCTCACCCAGGCCCTGAACACCGCCTACGACCGGTTGTTGAGTGCGCGGTCGTGGTTGCCGGGGCGTGACGACACCTACCGGAAGCTGCTCAACCGACTCGTCGCCAGCACACCCCTCGTCGAGGCCGCGGTGGCCGCCGTCAACGAGGGGGTCCGGCCGCCGCGTGAGGTGATCGCACACCTCACCGATCTTTCGACGGCCGTGCTGTCCGGTGCCCCGTTGCCCACGCCGCCGTCCCTGCCGGACGATCGTCCGGAGCAGCCGCCGGCGGTGGCGGCGCTGTACGCGGCGTTACGGGACCTCGACGCGGAGAAGGAACAGCTACGACGGGCCCGTCCGGCCGCGTGGCGGCGGGTGTGGGAATGGTTGCTGTCGTTGTCCTCCGGTCCGTTGACCTGGTTGGCGGCCGCCCGACTGACCGTGTGCGTGACCCTGGCCGAGCTCACGCGTTTCTACGTGCCCAACGACCGGTCGTACTGGATCACGCTCACCGTGGGCCTGGTGCTCAAACCGGACTTCGGTTCCGTGTTCGGCAGAGCCGTTCTGCGCGGGGTCGGCACCGTCGTCGGTGCCGGCGTCGGGGGAGCGGCTTTGGCGTTGACGCCGCACGCGGCGCTGTTCATACCCCTGGTCGCCCTGTTCGGTGTGGGGCTCGCCTTCGGCAAGGGGCGACACTACGGACTGCTGAGCGCGTTCGCGACACCGCTGGTCCTCATCCAGATGGCACTGTCCTCCGGAGACTACGAGGCCGCTCCGGAAAGGGTGGTGGACACCATGGTGGGGTGCGCGCTCGTGCTGGTGTTCGGGTACCTGCTGTGGCCCGGAAGCCGCAGGCCCGTGCTCGGGAGAAGACTCGCCGATGTGGCGGAGGCGATCTCCTCCTACAGCGAGTACGCGCTCCGGCCCGCGAAGGACGCGCAGAGGCGTAACGAACGGTCCCGGCGACGACGCAAGGCCTACCGGGAGCTGTCCGACGTGCGGACGGCGTTCCTGCAGAACGTGGTGGAACCCTCCGCCGCGGGACGGCAGGCGGTGGCGTGGTGGCCCGGCATCGTGGCCCTCGAACAGCTCGTCGACGCCATCACCGCGGTAGCCGTCTCCCTCGATCGGAACGTGCTCGAACCACCCGAGGAGAGCGAGGTCCGTAAGGTCCGCGCGGCGCTGGCGGAGTTCTCCCTCGCGGTACGCACCGGCATCGAACCGCCTCCTGTAGACCTACCCCAAGGCGATCAGCTCGCGGGGGTGAGGAGCCAACTCGCGATGGCCCTGGACGTGATCACCGGGCCGGATCTGCACACGTTCCGACACGTACGTTGAGCGGATCGGGGTGACACTCGCGTTGCACGATGTCGCCGATGCTGGTGCATTGGAGGTATGGCTATCAACCTTCACCAGCTCAAGACCATGGCTCAGGACATGCTGAGCAAGAACAGCGACAAGATCGAACAGGGCCTCGACAAGGCGAGCAGCATGGCCAAATCGCGGTTCGGCAAGCAGTCGGACAAGATCGACACGGCGACGAGGAAGGCGAAGTCCTTCCTGCAGAAGAACGCGAGGGGAAACGGTCGGCCCGGACAGTCGGGGCGGTAGTCCCGCGGCCGTGACCGCGAACGCGTGGTCCGCGAACGCGTGGTCGTAGTGGCCGTGGTTGTCGTGGCCTGTGAACGCGGTTCGTGAGCACGCTGCCGGAGAAAGGAGGGCCTCTTCCGTCAGGGGACCTCGGCAAGAGCGACGTCGCCGTCGAACGCGGTGATCCGACCTCCTCGGTCACCGACGGCGAGCAGAGCCTGTCGGGCATCGGAAGCCGACAGTCGCACGGACCTGCTCGTTCGGTTCGCACGACGGTGTTCGGCCACCCGGCGTGCGGCCGTGTGCCCGGCGTCGATGGTGGCGGCGAGGCCGCCGGTCGACGCGAGCGAACCCCGCGCCGCCCCGAGCGCCCCCAACGCCTCGTCGAGAACGGGCAGCAGCGCGGCCCGGTTCCCCTCGGTCATCGCGCGCACGAGCTCCGGCCTCGTACCCGCCACACGGGTACCGTCGGTGAACGAACCGGCCGCGAGTGCCGCGGCGACCGGTCCGCCGGCAGCGCCGATGGAGGCGAGCACCGCCGCCAGCAGGTGCGGCAGGTGCGAGATGCGCGCCGCTGTCTCGTCGTGGACCTCGGCGTCCAAAGGCACCACGTGTGCCCCACAGTCGAGCGCCAACGTCGCCACCTCGCGCCAGGCGGCGAGGTCGGTGTCCGATTCCACCGTGAGCACCCACGCGGCGCCGTCGAACAACCCGGACGTCGACGCCGCCCAACCGGACTCGGCGCTGCCGGCCATCGGGTGGCCGCCCACGAACGTCACCGACGGTGCCGTGGCGCGCACCGAGTCACGTACGGGGACTTTCACGCTGGTGACATCGGTGAGCAGGCAGTCGGGCGCGTGTTCGGCCACGGCGGTGAGGACCGATCGCAGCGCGGTGAGCGGCACGGCGAGTACCACGAGGGCGTCGGTGGCCGCCGCCTTGCGCAATGCCCCGGCCACGTCGGTGGACGCGTCGAAGCCGTCGGCCACCGCCGCTTCGGCGTCCGATGTGGATGCCGTCGCACCCCACACCGTCCGGCCCGCTCTCGCGGCGGCCCGCAGCACCGAACCACCGATCAGCCCGAGTCCGATCACACACACGTCCCGCACAGCGCCCATCCTGCCTGACTCCCCGGATCAGCCGCGCAGCGTGTCCAGCGCGTAGGCGGCGTACATGGCGACGCCGTAGGCCAGTGCGTCCTCGTCGTAACGCACCCGGTTGGAATGGTTGGGTGGAGCCTCCTCCGGGGCGAGGTCGGGTGGGCACGCACCGAGGAAGGCGAACGCTCCCGGCACCCGCTGCAGGACGTAGGAGAAGTCCTCCGCCCCCATGATCGGGTGGGACATGCGCTGGGAATACGTCGCGCCCAACACCTCGGCGGCCAGGTCGAGCACGCGTTGGGTCTCGAGCTCGTCGGTGACGGTGACGGGGAAACCGGGCCTGAGGTCGGCCACGACCCGGCAGCCGTGCGCCTCGCCGATCTTCTCGCAGACGTCGGGCACCTCGGTGCGCAGGAAGCTGCGGGTGTGCTCCGACAACGTCCGGATGGTGCCCTCCAGTTCGGCGGACTCGGGGATCACGTTGTCGGTGGTGCCGCCCGCGATGCGCGTGACGGTGACGACCGCGGGGTCGAACACGTCCACCGTCCGCGTCACCCGGCTCTGCAGGGCCGTCACCATCTCGGCCACGGCGGGGATCGGGTCCACGGCGGAATGCGGCATGGAGGCGTGTCCGCCCTTACCGATCACCTCGACCGCGAAGCTGTCCTCCGAGGCGAGCACCGGACCGGACTTGGTGGCGATGACGCCGGTGGGCAGATTGGCGAACGTGTGGATGGCGAACGCTTTCTGCACGCGCATGCCCGCGGCGTCCAGCACCCCCTCGTGGATCATGTGCCGCGCGCCGTGATGGCCCTCCTCGCCCGGCTGGAACATGAAGACGACCGAACCGGCGAGTTCGTCGACGTGGTCGGCGAGCAACCGCGCCGCCCCCACGAGCATGGCCACATGGGTGTCGTGGCCGCACGCGTGCATGACCCCCGGGACCTCGGACGCGAATTCCAACCCCGTGTCCTCCGGCATCGGCAGCGCGTCCATGTCGGCTCGCAGCAGCACGGCCGGGCCCGGTTTGGCCCCGCGCAGTACGGCGGTGACGGACGTGGTCGTGGTGCCGAGCGTGGTCTCGACGGGTAATCCGTCGAGTGCGTCGAGCACCGCCTGCTGGGTCCGAGGCAGTTGGAGGCCCACCTCGGGGTGGCGGTGGATCGCACGGCGCAGGGCGACGGTGGTCTGTTGCAGCGCCTTGGCCTCGTTGAGCAGTCCGGCGAACCGGGCGTCGGGTAGGGAAGGTAATTCGGTGGGTCCCGTCATGGAGTCGATAGTGGCATGCTCGACCACTACATCTCGTCGGCCATCGGGGGCCACGTCGGTATACGGTGGCCTTATGACGGTGGAGGGGCCGGTCGAGGGATTCGCGGTGGCCGTCGTACGAGAGGACGGCCGATGGCGTTGTGAGCGACTTGACGACGCTGTGTTGAGCGAGCTGGACACCGCCATCACCGAGCTGCGGAAACTGCGTTCGCCGGGGGCGGTGTTCGGGCTACTCGCGGTGGACGACGAGTTCTTCGTCATCGTGCGGCCCGCGCCGAGTGGCGTGGCGTTGTTCCTCTCCGACGCGTCCGCGGCACTGGACTACGACATCGCCGCCGACGTGCTGGACCTGTTGCGGGCCGAGGCGCCCGATGACGACGACGATGTCATCTGGCCGGTCGGGGATCTGGAGATCCTGTCCGACCTCGGCATGCCGGCGCCGGAGCTGGAGGTCATCGCCAACGAGATCGAGCTCTACCCGGACGAGCAGTTGCAGATGATCGCCCAGCGGTGCGGGTTCGCCGATCAGTATTCGGCGGTGCTCGACGAGCTGTGAGACCTCATCCGACTGATGTGGACGCGGTGCGCGTCGCCCTCGGCTTCGCCGAGCGCGCCGTCGGGACGGCGGACGTCCCCATCGGCGCCGCGGTGTTCTCCCCGGACGGAAGGCTGTTGGCCGGCGCACACAACGCCCGGGAACGGTTGGGGGACCCCACCGCGCACGCCGAGGTGCTGGCGCTACGGGAGGCCGCGCGTGTGCACGGTGACGGCTGGCGGCTGGAAGGGTGCACGCTGGCGGTGACGGTGGAGCCGTGCACGATGTGCGCGGGCGCGCTCGTGCTGGCCCGGGTGGCGCGGGTGGTGTTCGGGGCGTGGGAGCCGAGGACGGGTGCGGTCTGTTCGCTGTGGGATGTGGTGCGGGACCGCAGGCTCAACCACCGTCCCGAGGTCGTCGGAGGGGTGCTGGAGTCGGAGTGTGCGGCGCTGCTGAACGACTTCTTCGCTGATCAGCGCTAAGGGGCGGGGGTATCGACGCGAATCGGCGGACCCGTCGTCGAGGCATCGAGGCCATGCAGTATCGTATCCAGCGGTAGCGTGTCCGAGCGGCCGAAGGAGCACGACTCGAAATCGTGTGACGGGCAACCGTCCGTGGGTTCAAATCCCACCGCTACCGCCACGAGGACGCCGGGTGATCCGCACAGGATCGCCCGGCGTTTTGCGTCTTGCCCCGATGGGGAGCGGGTTCGCTCGAACGTGCGCAGCTTTTCCCTCGAAGAGGTTCGGAATTAGCTCAATCGGTGTGTCGGCGGAAACGTCCCCGCCTCGGACGTCGAATGTGACGGTATGTGTTCTGGTCGAAACCGTCCGTTCTCACGTTTGGCGGCCGTCGTCGCCTCGACGGCCCTGGCGGCGAGCCTTGTCACCGTGTTCGCGACGACCGTGGGCAGCGGCGCCGCCCTGGCCGAGGAACCCCGGGTACCCGAGGGATTCGCGCTTCGGGAATCGCCGAGTGGACAGTCGCCGGGGGATTTGACCGATTTCGCGTACCTGCCGGACGGCAGCGTCCTCACCACCGGCAAAACGGGGAAGGTCGCCTGGGTCTCGACCGACGGACACAGCCGCGTCCTCCGCAGTCTGTCCGTGGAGTCACAGCAGGACATGGGGCTCGTCGGCCTCGCCGTCGCCTCCGACTACGAGACGTCGCGCCACATCTACCTCGCACGGTCGGTCCCCACGGGCGGCGGCTCCTACGACCTGACCCTGGCCCGGTGGGAGGTCACGGGTTCCCCGGAACCGACGGGGTTGACGAACGAGACGGAACTGCTGCGGCTGCCGGGGGACGCCAACGTGCACGGCATCACCGGCATCGTGGCCGACGAGGACGGCACCATCTGGGTGTCGATCGGTGACGTCGCCAGCTACACCGAGGTGGACGCGCGTGCCCTGCGGGCCCAGAAACCGTACGCGCTCCAAGGCAAGGTCCTGCACCTCACCGCCGACGGTCGGGGTGTGCCGGGGAATCCCTTCTACGATCCGGCCGATCCGGACTCCGCCCGCAGCAAGATCTTCGCGAGTGGGTTCCGCAGCCCCTTCCGGCTGTCGCTCGACCCTCGCAGTGGATTGCCGATCCTCGGGGACGTCGGCTGGAACCGGTGGGAGGAGATCAACCTCGTGCAACCCGGCCGGGACTACGGTTGGCCGTGTTGGGAAGGCACCGAAGGCACCCCCGGGTACCGGGAGCTGCCCGAGTGCGAGGACGCGCCGAACACGGCTCCGTTGGTGCAGTTCCGCCACGGCCGGGACGTCGACTCGGCCAACAGCGTCACCGGTGGCGTCGTCTACACGGGCACCAGTTATCCGGAGGAATACCGGGGTGCGTACTTCTTCGGTGACTACACCCACCAGAAGCTGTGGTCACTCCGCTACGACGACCAGGGCAGACTGGTCCGGTCCCCCGAGAGCCCCCCGCTGGGCACGCACATCGGGAGGCCGGTGAAGTTCGACACCGCGGCCAACGGCGACATCGTGTTCGCCGACATCGGGTCGGGGAAGCTGAAGCGGCTCACGTACACACCCGGTAACCAGCGGCCCGTCGCGAAGGTGAGCCTGGAGACCGATCCCGAGACCCGCACGGTGACGTTCGACGGGGGTGAGTCCTTCGACTTCGACGGCGACCCGTTGACCTACCACTGGGATTTCGGCGACGGGACCTCCGACACGGGTAAGCGGGTCGAGCACGTCTACGACTCCTCCGAGGAGCGTTTCACCGCCACGCTCACCGTCACCGATGCGGCCGGCGCGAGTGGGACCGCCGAGGTCACCGTGGTCCCGGGTAACCACACCCCGCGGCTGCGGGCCCGAACAGAGGAGGACCGCACCTACGCGGTGGGTGAGACGGTGTCGGTGAGCGTGTGGGCCGAGGACGACGAGGACGGTTTGCTCGACGTGAGCTGGCAGGCCACGGTGGTGCACTGTCCCGAGGACGCCACCTGCCACTCCCACCCCTCGGAGTCGGGTGAGGGCACGAGGTTCTCCGTCCCGTTCACCGATCACCCCGACTCGCACATGGAACTGACGGCCACGGCCACGGACAGCGAAGGAGTGTCCAGTTCCTACACCTTCACGGCGTTACCGCGCGAGCATCGGCTGACGTTGTCGAGCAATGTCCCCGCCGCCGTGGAGATCGCGAGCGAAGGGGACGGCGACACCTCGACCAGGGGCGGTACGGCCATGGTCACCGCGGGTGCCACGGTGAGTGTGGCCGCCGCGGGGACGGCCGCCGACGGCGAGTCGGTGTTCTCCGCGTGGGAGAACGGCGCCTCGGAACGTACGCACACGTTCACGATGCCGGACGAGGAGTTCACCCTCACCGCGCTGTACGCCACGCCCGTGGAACAGCGGTACGCGAACGAGCCGGGACTGCGGGACATCCTGGGCGAACCGACCGGCCCCGTGGTGATCGACGGTGATGTGTACTACCGCGAACACGCCGACGGGCGGTTGTACTGGTCGGCCGGGACGGGGACGCACGAGGTGCACGGTCCGATCGCGGGGGCCGTCTCCGTGTACTGGACCCCGGAGACGGGCGCGCACGCCGTCTGGGGTGAGATCCGGAAACGCTGGGCGGCTCTGCGCTGGGAGCGCGGACCGCTGGGTTACCCGACCACGGATGAGAGCCGGACCCCGGACGGCATCGGTCGTTACAACCACTTCAGCAAGGGTGGCTCCGTCTACTGGACGCCACGGACCGGGGCGCACGCCGTCTACGGCGCGATCCGCCGGCACTGGGCCTCGCTGGGGTGGGAGCGTTCGTATCTCGGCTACCCGGTGTCCAGCGAGTACTCCGTGACCGGCGGTCGCAGGAACGACTTCCAGGGCGGGTACATCGAGTGGCGCGCGGCGACCGACCGGACCGTGGACCGACGCGTCAGCCCGTCGTGACGAGTGTGCGTAGCCGAGCCAGCAGGTCGGGCCGGCTGGTGGCGCCGAGCCGCTGCCGCATGCGGGCCATGTGGTGTTCGACGGTTTTGGCGGAGATGAACAGCCGGTCACCGATCTGTCGGTAGGTCAGGCCCGACACCACCAATTCGGCCACCTGGCGTTCCCGTTCGCTGAGGACGGCCTCACCCGGTGAGGCCGTCGGTTGCCGCTGGTCACTCGTGGAGGAGGGGCCTTGCAACGTCCGTGCGCGTTCCAGCAGCGTCACCATGGCCGTCCGGTCGGTGGTGCGGATGGCGGCCTGACCCGCCAACCGCGCGGCGTCCCAGCGCAGCCCCACGGCGTGCAGTCGGGTGGCCGCCGATTCCACGCGGTCGGCCCGGACGTTCCCGTTCAGGGTGTCGAGCCAGCATGCGGCCGCCTCGGCCATGGCTTTGTGGAAGGAGCTGTATCCGTCCCAGCCGGTCAGGGCTCGCGCGTGTTCGGCCACCTCGTCCCTCCGGTCGGCCGCGATCGCGGCGTGCAAGCCGGACCAGTGCGCCATGGCCGTCCACAGTGGTGGGTCGCCGAGCGCGTGCAGCAGTCTCCGGACGCGGTCGAGGTGGTGGGTGAGGCGATCGTGCTCTCCGACTCGTGCGGCCACGACCGCCAGCTCACCGAACGGCATGATCGTGAACAGGTCGGCCCGCAGCCGGATGACGGTTTCGCGTGCCTCGGCCCACAGCGTGCGCAGGCGGGCCGAGTCGCCGGTCCTGCGGGCCACCCCGATGCGCAGGGCGATGGCGAACAGCTCGTCCCGGGGGCTCAGTCGGTCGCCGGCCCGCTGGAGGGTGCGTGTGGCCGTGTCCGTGTCCCCGGTCAGCATGGAGATCCAGGCCGACAGCAGCAGGTGCCGGGTGCGTCCGGCCAGACCTCCGACCTCGGTGTCCACGGCGCGTTCCAGCAGCGACCGGGCGAGGGACAGCTCACCGCAGTGCATCCCGACCAAGGCACCGACGGCGGCGGGGGTGTCGGGAAGGAACAGCGAGCGTCCCACGGGTTCCAGCATTTCGGCAGAATCGGCCAATGTGGACAAAGCGGTCGTGGGGTCCTCGGTCACCGATTGGATCACGCCGCGGACCAGCGCCGACATCGCACCGGCGAACAGCGTGGGAGGGGCATCGGAGGGCTGAGCGGCCAACAGTTCCGTGGCCTTGTCGAGCTTTCCCTGCTGGAGCGACACCAAGGCGGCATGCACCCGGGCCGGCTGGGTGTCCGCCCACAGGTACAGTTCCCCGGCGCGATCCAACTGACCTTTGTAGACACAAGCGGTGGCGGCGGTGCTCGCGGCGTCGGCACGTCCCTCGGCCTCGGGGTCGGTGAGCACCTGGTCGGCCAGACGCAAAGCGGTGTCCAGGTCCCCAGCGCGCGCGGCGGCCTCGGCCCAGCGACGTCCCAGCGCCCGTTCCGACCGTCCCGCGCTGGCCGCGGCCGAATACAACTTCGCGGCCAGCGCCGGGTCCGACTCGGCGGCCTCGTCGGCGGCGGCCTCGAACGCCTGGGCCGGTTCGGCGCCGCTGAGTCCGCTGCCCAGAAGCGGAAGGACCAGGTTGAGCACGGGTCCCTTGCGGTCGAGTTGCAGCCGGACCAGCCGCTGCGACACCGCCAACCGCTGTTCGCTGGGCACCAGGGCCTTCACCGCGTGGGCCACCAGCGGTAACGGGGTGCCGTCGTGGTCCAGCAGCCCACAGGCCCTGACCGCGTCGATGGCGCGCGCGACACCGTGGCGGTCCGTGTCGAGCAATCCGGCCAGCAGATCGACATCGGGGCCTGCCCCGGAGACGGCCGCGAGCAGGAGTGACAGCGCCTCCCCGGTGAGTCCGTCGAGGTCGGGGCGGAACTCCGCGAGTACTGACGCGGGCAGGTCCGTCGAATCCCGCGGCGGGTCGCCCGCCTTGCCGAAGGCGGTGGCGAGTCGCACGGCGAACCCGGGGATGCCCAGGGTCTGGGCGTGCACGAATTCGGCCAACGCCGCGCGCTCCCGTCCGAGCAGGGCCGCGATCCTGCGGCGGTCGAGGGGGCGCAGTACCACCTGTCCCCGCAGTCGGGACAGCACGGCGTTCAGTGTCGTGGGGCGGGGCCACGGTCGGGCGGCGACCACCAGCCCCCTGGTCTCGTCTTCGGCCAGTGCGTGCAGTTCGGCCAAGGCGGCGTCGGGGAGGGTGTGGGCGTCGTCGACGAGCACGAGGTCCGCGGCATCGTCGTCCTGGCCGAACCACGACACGGTGGTCCCGTGTCGTTCGCAGCGACGTGCGAGGTGGTGCAGTACGGCGGTCTTGCCGTGCCCGCCGGGGGCGACGACGGCCAGTCGCGCGGGCGCGAGCGTGCCCCGGGCGATGTTCGCGCACAGTTCCCGGGTGGGTTCGTCGAGAAGCGGTTCCGGACTCGTCGAGGAAAGTCGCGGGGGACGTGGGGCCGCTGGACGTGGTGACTCGGTGGCGTCGGTGCCCGTACGCGGCATCAGCGCTCCTCGTCTCGGTCATCGGTCGAGTTGCTCTTGCGGGCCAACGCGAACCGACGGCGGGGTGGCTGCAACGGCGTGATCTTCACGGGGGGTCGTTGCGGTGGTGGTTCCTCGTCGTCGAACGAGGAGACGTCCGAGCCATAGCCTATGGGTACGTCGAGTGAGTTCGCTTCCTTCGCCGGCCATGCTTTCACGGCGTCCGTCGAGATCAGTGTGTCCATTGTGTCCATCATGTCCGCCATGTCCGACCCGCTCGCTTGGTCCATCTTGGACTTGGAGTCCTGGGTCGGCCGGGGGTTTCGAGGCCTCGGGCGTGCCGACAAGGCCGCGCCCCGACACAGGGCCGTGCCCGGGTCGTCGTCGACCACGACGGGGCACGGGAGCATAGTGCGAGCCAGCGCGGAGACAAGGGGGATGCGTGCGCTTCCTCCGGCCACAAGGGCCGCGGCGAGCTGTTCGGAGGGGACCCGGGAAGTCAGCCGGCGCAATCTCCCGATCGCGACCTCCAACACCGGCCTGGCCAGTTCCTCGAACTCCTGCCGGGTCACCGACACGGTGTCGGTGACGAACACCTCCGGTGTCGTCGACAACCGTTCCTTCGCCGCGATACACGCCGCGCGTAATCGGCTCATCGCGAAAGGATCACCGGTGTCCGTCTCGGTGCGTTCCGCGACGTGCCGCACCAACAAGTCGTCCAAGCGACAGCCCGCCTCGTGTTCGTCGGACCCCTCGTGCGCCAGCAACTCGAGACCGAGTGGCGACCTGCGGAGCAAGGCCGTTTCGACATGCACGCCGCCGATGAGGCACACCGCCAGCAGTCGTCCCGGTTCGACGTCCTCGACTTGCTGGCGGGCGAAGTGGTTCTCGGCGGCCGCGATCGGACTGGGCAGGGCCAGTACGCCGGGGAGTTCGGCGGCGTCGAGTGCCTGGTGCAGCAGTCCTCTGCGGTAGGCCGACCAGCCCGGAGGGTGTGTCACGACGATGCGTTCGGCGTGGGCGGTCTCGACCTCGGCGACGCGGTCGGCCACCCAACCGATCATCCCGGCGGCCAACGTCTCGGCGGGATAGGTCGTGTCACCGAGCACGAACGGAACCGGATCACCGGTACGGTGCAACGGGGCTCTGGCCACCCGTTCGGGTTCTGTGGCGGCGTGTCGCAGCGCGGCTTGTCCCACGAGGAGGTCACCGTGGGCGGACACGTGCAGCACGGAGTCCGTCCAGGGGGTGGTGGGTCCGAGGGGGACCACCTCGGCCTGTTCCCACCGGCCTCGGCGATGACGACACACGGCTGCGGTCACGCGGGTCGCACCGAGATGTATCCCCAGGACATAGCGCATACGTAACGCTTCCTCACGACGGTCACGGTGATCTCTTCCGGCGCGGAACGCCCCGGTCGAAAACGGTGCATCCTTTCGTACCAAAGTCATACGTCCGGATGACATCCCCGAATCGGCTGTTCGGCCTATCCCCTAAAGCCCCTAACGCGGCCGCCGCCTTGAGTGGGGAAGAACTCGGGCTCTTCCCCGATGCCCACGCGGCGGTGTCGTCCCTAGCGTCGGGCTCGCCGTCGCGCGCGGCGATGAATGCCGACAACGGACGTATGCCTGACTGGAGGGAAGAACCTTGATGCGCACACAGGGGGAGCCGGAGCCGCAGCACGGGGCCGCCGTTTCCGAACCCGCAGTTCCCGAGTCCGTGAACGCCGTCCCGCAGGAGCAGACGCTGCACGACTTCGTGCTGAACCTGCTGTACGACGCGTCCGCGCGGGAAGCCTTCGCGCAGGACCCGGCGGGGACGTTGGAGTCGGCGGGGTTGGACGACATCACGGCCGAGGACGTGCAGGACGTGTTGCTGTTCGCCGTGGACTCCGGTGAACACGTGGTGTCCAGGGGCGGCCTGGTGAACACCGACCTGGGACTCTCCGACGACCTGCAGGGTATTTCCAACGACCTGGCGGGTGCCATCGAACGGCTGAAGAGCGTGGCCGAGTCCGCGGGCGCCGGTAGGGCCGACACCGGCCAGGACCTGACCGGCATGACGAGTCTGCACTCGGAGGCCGGTGGGGTCGCCGTCGGCGGCACCCTCGGCCACGACGTCGCGTCCGGTAAGGGGTTCGTCGAATCCGAGCACCTGGACGCGGCTCTGCTCGGCACGGCCAACACGGAGGCCTTCAGCGGCGGCGTGGGGCTGCGCACCGACTCGATCAGCACCGAGGCCACCACCGCCGTGTCCGAGGACAAGCTGGTCCTGGGCGGCTCGTCCGAGACGCCGCTCGGTAACTACGGCTTCGAGTTCTCGGGTACGCCGACACTCGACGAGGTCGAGATGGGCCCGGTGAGTGTCCAGGCGGACACCCTCGACGCCGACACGCTCACACGCAGCAGTGAGTTCACGGCCGGCGCGGTCGCCAGCTACGTGGCATCCGAGGGCGTCGCTCTGCCCGAGGTCGCCCGTTCCGCCGTCGAACAGCCGGCCATGGAGGTCCCGCAGGTGCCGGCCGACGTCCCCGTCGAGGCGCCCGCCCAGACGGCGCCGGCTCCGGCCGAAGTGCCGGCCGTGGACGAGCAGGTGCTGTCCGAGGAGCCGAGCGCTCTGCCGCAGGTCGATGAGGCGGTGCGGACGACCGAACTCGACGGTGGTCTGTCGAATGTGGGCGGTGCGGTGCAGGACCTGGCGTCCGACGTGCGGGAGAACCTGAGCTCGGTGTCCGATCAGCTCGGTGCGGACCTGCCGGAGCTGCCGGTGGCGAACCCGCTGCCGCAGCCCATGGGGGATGTCGTGCACGGTTTCGAGGAGACCGCGCGCATGGCCGACACGGTCAGTGGCAGCCCCCTGGGAGGCATCGCCGAGAAGGGCGAAGATCTGCTCTCCGGAGGCTCCGGCATCAGCGATTTCGACCTCGGACACTGACTCCGGGTAATATCGATCAAGTAACAGGCCGGGCTCGGTGATATTACGAGCCCGGCCTGTACTGCGTAGGTGGAACCAGGCACACTGTCCGAGCGATGAAGGCAACGCCGTGGCTCGACGTATTGGACGAGGCCATCCGGTCGTGCGCCGTGCACGACCGCACCGACCTCGGACGGCTCCTGCGTGCCCGCCGTGCCGAGCTGGCGGGTCCCAAGATCCGCGTCGTCGTGCTCGGCGGATCGGGACAGGGCAAGAGCCAGTTGCTCAACGGTCTGCTCGGGTCCACCGTGTGCGCGGTGGGCGACGACCTCACCACGACCGTGCCCACCGTGGTCGAGTACGCGCCCTCGCCCGTGGCGAGACTCGTCCCGGGTGATCCGGCTCCACTGCTGGAACCGGTGCTGCGGGACAGTCTGTTGCTCGAGGCGTCCGGACACGACACTCCCGCGTTGACGAGCGCTGAACGCGAACCCGTTCCGGTCGAGTCGGCCTCGGCGGAGGGGAATCGTCGCAACGGGATAGCGAGGGTCGAAATAGGACTTCCTCGCAAACTTCTCGAAAGTGGACTGACCCTGATCGACACGCCACCCTGCGGCACGGACGGCGACCACCACGGCGACCACGCCCGGGCCGCGCTGTCGACCGTGTCGCAGGCCGACGCCGTACTGCTGGCCAGCGATGCGACTCGCAGTTTCTCGCCCGCGGAACTGGACATCGTGGAGCGGGCGTTGACCGTGTGTCCGACGGTGGCCGTCGTCCTCACCAAGACCGACCTGGTGCCGGGGTGGCAACGGGTGGTCGCGCACAACCGTGCCCGGCTCGAACGTCGGGGGCTGCCCGTGACGGTGTTTCCGGTGTCATCGGCCTTGCGGTTGTTGGCCGCGCGGACGAACGACACCGGGCTGAACGACGAGTCGGGCTTCCCCGCCCTGATCTCCTACCTGCACCACGAGTTGATGGGCAACGCCGACGTGCTGCGTCGCCGTTGCGCGGGTGCGTTGACCCGGCTGACCGTGGACACCCTGGTGGAGCCGCTGCGGGAGCGGCTCAACGACCTGAAGCAGGGCGGCGACGGTGGACTCGTCGCACGTTACCGTCGCCTGACGTCCCGGTTGGAGCAACTGCAACGGGAGTCGGCGCGGTGGCAGACCATGCTGTCCGATGAGGTGGCCGACCTCACCGCCGACCTCGACTACGACCTGCGTGACCGAACCCGTCGCATCCTGCGGGAGGCGGACGAGTACTTCGAGGTCGCCGACCCCGCCAAGGACTGGCCGGAATTCGAGGAATGGCTCCGGGAGAACCTGCGGGCCGCGGCCGAGGCCAATTCCGGTTGGTTGCTCGACAGGTTCGAGTGGATCACGCGTAAGCTCGCGAACGCCATCTCCCCCCGCCGGGACGACGTGTTCGCGCCGGATTCGGTGCTGTCCGACCCACCGGCCGGGGAGTTGGACAAACTGGGCGCACCGAACGTCGAGCGGTTCACGGTCGGGCAGAAACTCTTCGTCGGTATGCGTGGTTCGTACAGTGGGTTGTTGATGTTCGGGCTCGCGACGACGTTGGCCGGGATGAGTCTCATCAACCCCATCTCGATCGGTGCGGGGGTGGCGTTCGGCGCCAAAAGTGTCCTGGACGAACGCAGTACCCGACTCAAACGGCGCCAGGCCGCGGCGAAGACGGCCGCCCAGCGATACGTCGACGACTTCTTCCTCGCCTACGGCAAGGAGAGCAAGGACACCGTACGGCTGATCCACCGGGAGCTGCGTGACCGGTGCACGGCCGTGGCGCACGAACTGCGCACGGAGATCAGTGACGCGGCCCAGCGGGTGAAACAGGCCATCGAGGCCGAGGCGGCCGAACGGAACACGGCCGTGCGGAAAGTGGCGACCCGTGTCGAGGAGCTGGAGCTGTTGCGTCGGCGGGCCGACGCGCTGGCTCCCCAGCCGGTTCCGCGAGGCCTGACGGCATGAATCTGGCCGACCGGGCTTGGTCGTTGCTGACTCGTGCGCAACAGGTGTACGCGGACAGCCCGCGGGCGACGAATTGGCTGAGACGACATCTCGCCCGGATGGAGGAGCCGCTGCGGGTGGCCGTGGCGGGCGCGCCGGGAACGGGGAAGACGACCCTGGTCTCCGCGCTCGTGGGGGAGGTCGGCGAGGGTCGGCGGACGTCGCCGATGTCGTGGCACCACGTACCGGGCGACCAGGTGTGGCCGGAGCTGCTCGTCCTCGACACCTCGCAGGCCCAGCAGGACGGAACCGCGCGCGTCGCCGATCTGATCTGCGCGGAGGCCGACGCGGTGCTCTACCTGGCGGGGCATCCACACGACGCCGATCTGACCTTGTTACGCGCGGCGCAGGACCGTGCCGTGAGCCACATCGCGCCGGTGAACGCGCTCATGGTGTTGGCACGTGCGGACGAGCTGGGCGGAGGGCGGGTGGACGCCCTCATCTCGGCCCGCCAGGTCGCTCGTCGATGGGCGCGGAACCCGGTGACCACGGAAGCGTGCCAGGACGTCGTCGCGGTCTCGGGGCTGACCGCGCGCGCGGCCCGGACGATCCGCGAGGACGAGTTCGAATTGCTGGCCGCGCTCGCGGCGGTGCCGAGGTCCGAACTCGACCCACTGCTGTTGTCGGCCGACCGGTTCGGTGGCGATCCGGAGCGGGCCAGGCTGTTGGACCGGTTCGGGTTGTTCGGCGTCCGTCTCGCCACCACGTTGCTCAGAGGGGGTGCCGACACGCCGCGAGCGTTGTCCGCGGAGCTGTGTCGACGCAGCGGTCTGGACGCGTTGGGTGAGGCGGTGACGGTGTACTTCGCCGAGCGGGCCGCCGTGTTGAAGGCTCGGTCGGCGCTGCTCGGCCTGGGTGTGGTGCTGCGCCGGGAGCCCCGACCGTCCGCCGCTTCGCTGGTCGCCGAATGGGAGCGCACCCTGACCGGTGCGCACGAATTCGCGGAACTGCGGTTGTTCGCCGCGCTGCGCACGGGCCGGGTGAGTCTTCCCGGGGAACTCGCCGACGAGGCCATCCGGCTCATCGGCGGCTACGGCGTCGCCCCACAGGTGAGGCTCGGAGTCGGCAGGGGGGAGCCCGGACTGCGGCAAGCCGCCGTGAACGTCCTGCGGCTGTGGCGGTCGTACATGGAGAACCCGGTGCTGGGTTCGGCGGAACGGCATGCGGCCAGCCGAGGTTCGCGACGGCCTCCGTCAGGTTCCGGTAGGCGGAGCGAAGGCCGTCGACGTAGTGGTCGACCTGGTCACCTCTGGCCGAGTTGATCGGGGAGGGTTGTTCGCCCGGCTCCAGCCACGACAGTCGGTCCACGTTGTCGCAGGCCATGCGCCACCAACGGAGCGCCCGCTCCTGCACGGCGGTTTCCTGTTCGGCCGCGGCGTCGAGTCGCCGGTCGGCCTCGGCGATCTTCGATTCCAGTTCGACGATGCGTTTGCGCTCCCAGTCGCGCAGGTCCTCGGCCGCCTTGCGGGCCAGGCCCATGATCTCCTTGTAACGCACGGCGGCCGTGGGCTCGTCATACATCGTCGGCCTCCGGTCGATGGAACGGGATGGTGACCTCCGGACTCGCGTGTGTGCCGCGGTCGAAGAACAGCGCCCGACCCGGCCTCGGTGACCAGTGCACGACCTGGCCGGCGCAGAACGGTGCGAGTTCGCTTCCCTGCACGTCCAGGGCGACCCAGGCGCCGATGTCCTCCGTGCCGTTGAAGCCGAGTGTGTCCTTCAGCCGGGCCACCCCACGCCACCAGCCCAGTACGTGTACCCCCTTCGAGGGCCCCTGCTTGAGCAACGTTCGCAGGTGGTCGAGTCCGCTGGGTTTGCCGAGCTCCTTGTGTTCGAGCGCGGGGAGCACCGCGTCCACGCCGTACAGCATCACGAACGTCCTTCCGTCCGAATGGGACATCCGCTCGGCGAGGTCGGCGAAGAGTGCGGGCAGTTCCGCCGCCGTCACCACGGCCGCCTTGTGCCCGTGCTCGGCCAGGAGGTTCGCCAGGGCGTCCACCTCGTCGAGACAGGTGTCCACCGCGCAACCGAGGAGGAACTCCGCGGTACCCGCCTCGAACTGTCGGGCCAACGACCGGGCCGCCGCGTCGAGTACGGACAAGGCCTCCGTCCTGCTGCTGCCCAGGACCGCGAGGTTCCGGCCCGGTGCGGTCGGCAGCTCGATGCCGTGGGCGTTGTCGGCGACCTCGATCGACTGACCCACCAGAGCGCGGGGTCGGTCGGTGCCCGGTGCCAGCGTGCCGAAGGCCGTCGACTCGCTCAGCCGGGGCGCGACGGCACCGTCGAACAGTCGTGGCCGGCCGTGCGTGGCGTACTGCTGCCACAGTTGGCGTTGCAGTGCGGGGAACGTGTTTTTCGCGCTGGCGTCGGGGATGTGGGCGAGTTGGTTCCCGTGCGCCACCCCCGACTCGTGGTTGATGACGGCGTGCCAGCGCGGTGCGGCCACCGCGGCCTGGTTCGCCTCCGCCAGCACCCTGCGAGCCTTGGGCATCGCGATGCGCAACGTGCACTGTTCGAACACGGCGGGTTTGCCCCAGAACGCCTCGATGCCCGCGATGTCCTGGCTGGCGAGGATGAGGTGGATGCCCTGTGACCGACCTCGCCGGGCCAGGTCCTCCAACAGCGCCGTCGCCATGGCCGTCACCGAATCCCGTTCGGCGAACAGGTACTGGAACTCGTCGATCACGGCGACGATCCGGGGCCAGTGCCCGTCCGGGTCCTGCTCACGGAGTTCCGCGATGTTGGTGACCTCGAACTCCTTGGCCGCGGCCGAACGACGGCGCAACTCGTCGGAGAGGAACCGCAGCAGCGCCAGCCCGAACTCGCGGTCGGTGTTGACGTTCACGCCCACCAGACGGGCGTGCGGGAGCCAACTTTCGTCCTTCTTGCCCGGCGCGAGTCCGGCGAAGGAGACCCCTTCCTTGAAGTCCAGCAGGTACAGCGCCAACTCGTCGGGCGAGTAGCGGGCCGCGAGACTGCCCAGCAGCGCGTAGAGGAAGTTCGTCTTGCCGGAGCCGCTCGGTCCGCCGATCAGGGCGTGCGGGGTGGCGTCCCCGATCACCACCTCGACCGGTTCGCCCTCGTGAAAACCGACGGGAGCTCGCAACTCCCGTGCCGAGGACTCCCGCCCGAACTCCGTCGGCAGCAGGTCGGCGAACGAGCGGGGCCCGCCCTGCTTGGTGACGATCGCCTCGGCGAGGCGGGACGCCGCGTTCGCCACCTGTCCCGAGGGCAACGCCGGGTCGAGTCGTACTTCGACGTTCGGTCCCGTCATCGACGTCACCGCGCGGCGATCGTCGAGCAGGGAGATGGTCTCCACCGAGCCGCCCAACACCGTGGGCACGTCCACGAGGACGAGCGAGATCCCCGCGGCGAGGGCCCCGCTGGCCACGCGTTTGAGCGCCCGTAGGTGTTCGGTCGCGAGCTCCTCGCCGTTGCCGTACAGCACGGCGATCCGCCACGGCTCGACACGCTTGCCGGTGGCTTCGCGCATCGCGCGCAGGGACGGGTAGCCCGCCTGCAGGGTGTAGGCGTGGATGCGGCGGATGTGCCCGGCGAGTTCGTCGAGCAGGTCGACCAGCCGAGTGGGGTCGTGCAC
>SMEZ01000209.1_pt1 | contig 36999 bp, 30 predicted proteins | sample 2456351 | NCBI WGS metagenome assembly SMEZ01 (sample SAMN10132605, study PRJNA489261) | soil metagenome | isolation source: day120 antibiotic-loamy sand soil ammended with composted manure from dairy... | place: USA | collected 2015-04-01 | reverse complement strand
GGAAGGGACAGGCAACCCTCCATGACCTCGTGCTTCTCCTCGGACAACTCGACGAGCTCGGGGTTGAGCACGTAGCCGATGGAGCCGTCCACGTTGTAGCTGAAGGCGCGCAGTCCCACGCCGATCTGGGGCGCCGCCAGTCCGGCCCGACCGGGGAGGTTCACCGTGTCGAGCAGGTCGTCCACCAGCGCTCGAATCGAGTCGTCGAACGTCGTCACCGGGTCCGCGGGCGACTTCAGCACCGGATCGCCGAAGTATCGCAGGTCACGCATCACCATGAAGCTGTTCCTCCCTGAGCGTCGCTGGAGCCGAGCTTAACCACGGGCCCACGTCGCATCGGGTTCCGTCATCCCCGCAGTCGCAGTCCTTGTGGGGTGACGCGGAACCCCACATCGCGAAGCACGTCCGCCAACTTCGAGGTCAGGATCTCCTCGCCGTCGGCGCGTCGCACCCGTAGCTGCCCGAGCCACCCGTCGCGCACCGCCGTCGCCAGCGCCTCGGCGGCGACGTGCAAAGTGAGCTCGTCGTCGGTGAACGACAACAGCGACCGGCCTCCGCGTTCGGCGTAGAGCGCGGGAACACCGTCCACGAGCACCGTCAACGCACCCGCCTTACGCGCCGGTCGATGGGTGGTGGTGCCCACGACGGCAGGCCACGGCAACGCGGCACCGTACGGTTGAGCCGGGTCGGCGGCGGCCAGGACCACGGCCCGGTGTTCCGCTCGCCACCCACCGGCCTCCGAGAACGCTCGTACCCGATCGATCGCGCCTCGCGCCGCGAATTGAGCGGCCCCCAGCCCCTCGACGACGTAGCCGCGCACGACCTGGCCCGCGTCCTCCATCCCGCGCAACACCTTGTAGATGCCGGAGAAACCGCCGTCCACCCGCTCGGTCTCCAGCGCTCCCCGGGTGAGCACGCCGTGCCGTTCCAGGAACGACTCGGTGCGGGCGTGCGCCCGGCGGGTCGGGTCCGTCTCGCGCGCGGGGGCCAAGTCCCACCGCCCGGCCACCGTCGGTGGTCCGGTACGACCGGGCATCGTGGGACGAGCCGCCCGTAGCCGCGCATACCGTCCGCGCGGTGCGGATCGACGGGGCCTGTGCGCGACACCCCGCCCGGCGACCTGGGCGCGGAGAGGTGCCAGCGTGTCGTTCGACACCAGCCCCGCCCACACGAGCTCCCACAGGGCCGTGATCACGTCGGCGTCGGTGCACGGTTCGTCCAGCATGGTGGCGACACGATCGACGAGCTGACGGAAGAACAACCCGCCACCGTCCAAAGCCGACACTATCGCCGCGTGGAGTGGGCCGTGGGTGGACGTGTCCTCGGGGTCCGGCAACAACAGGTCGGCCACGTCGGCCGGGGCCAGGGCCACCCAGCCGTCACCACCCGACAGTGCGCCACAGCCGCACCACGTCACCTCCCCCGCCACCGTCAACTCGTCCAACAGCGCCGGGTGATAGCCCGGCAGCCGAGCGGGCAGGATCAACGACTCCAGTGCACTCGCCGGCAACGGGGCCCCCGCGAGCTGCTCCACCACCGCCAACACGTCGTCGGGGGTGGGGGCCGAATCGGCACGGCGTCGCTGCGCGCCGAGGCCGTGCCAGCTGGGCAGGAACCGACCGAACGCCGCATGTTCGACCGGCTCCACCTCAGAACGCAGTCTCGCCAGCGACGCCCTCCGCAGCCTTCTCAGCACCGCGGCGTCGCAGTACTCCATCCCCGCCTCATAACCCGGCGCACCCTGTGGCCGCAGCTCTCCTCGCACCAGCGCGCCCTCGGCCGTCAACCGGTCCAGGACATCGGTGACCACCGCTGTGCCGAGTCCGAACCGCGTCGCGGCCTCGTGCGCCGAGAACGGGGTATGCGTTCGCGCATAGCGCCGCAGCAGATCCCCCAGGGGATCGGCGACCGGTTCGGTGAATGACTCGGGCACCCCGACCGGTAACGCCACCCCGAGCGCGTCCCGCACCCGACTCGCGTCCTCGATGGCGAGATAGCGTTCCTCGCCGGCGATGCGCACCACGATCGCGCGCCGTTCGGCCACCAGCCGCTCCAGCCATGCCGGCCGGACTCCGCGTTCAGCCGCCTCCTGCCGCGTCAGGCCGCCGAGGGAACGCAACAGGTCGGCCGTCTCCTCGACCCCGCGGGCGTGCCGTTCGGGAGTGAGCCGTTGCAACGAGCGTTCCATCCCGGCGACGACATCGGCGTCGAGCAGTTCCCGAATGGCCTCGGTGCCGAGCAGCTCGGCCAACAGGGTCGAATCCACCGACAACGCCGCGGCACGTCGCTCGGCCAGCGGCGCGTCGGCCTCGTACAGGAACATGCCGACGTAACCGAACAGCAGGCTGCGGGCGAACGGTGAGGCTGACGGTGTCTCCACTTCCACGACCCGTACCGATCGAGCCGCGATGTCACCCATCAACTCCCGCAGACCGCCCACGTCGTACACGTCCTGCAAACACTCCCGCATGGTTTCCAGGACCACCGGGAACCGTTCGTACTTCGCCGCCACGGCGAGCAGTTGCGACGCCCGTTGCCGCTGCTGCCACAGCGGGGTGCGCCGCCGCGGGTCACGGCGTGGCAACAGCAGGGAACGCGCCGCGCATTCGCGGAACCGTGCCGCGAACAACGCGGAGCCACCCACTTCGGCGGCGACCAGGGACTCGATCTCGTCGGGGTCGAACAGGACGTCCTCGGCGCCGATCAGCACCTCCCGTCCCTCGTCGTCCAGTGTGTCCGGCAAACGCAGGACGATCCCGTCGTCCGAGTGCACCACGTGTGCGTCCACGTCCCGGTGCTTTCGCAGCCGTGCCGCGATGGCCAGCGCCCACGGCGCGTTCACCCGCGCGCCGAAGGGGGAGTGCACGACCACCCGCCAGTCACCCAGCTCGTCCCGGAAACGTTCGAGCAGGATCGTCCGGTCACTCGGCACGTGTCGGGTGGCGGCACGCTGCTCGTCCACATAGGCCAGGAGGTTCCTTCCCGCACGCTCGTCCAGACCGGCCTCCGTCATCCGGCGAAGTGCCTCCTGTTTGTCTGCAGTGGACAGGAAGCGGAGGAAACCTCCGACTGCGCGACCCAGTTCCGCCGGCCTGCCCGGGGTGTCGCCGCGCCAGAACGGCATCCTCGCGGGCTCGCCCGGCGCGGGGACCACGACCACGCGGTCGTGGGTGATGTCGGTGACCCGCCACGACGACGTGCCCAGCAGCACGGTGTCGCCGACCCTGGACTCGTAGACCATCTCCTCGTCCAGTTCGCCGACCCGCGACCCCGGCCGCTCACCGTCTCCCGGCGTCATCACGGTGAACAAACCACGGTCGGGGATCGTGCCACCCGAGGTGACGGCGAGCCGCTGTGCGCCGGGCCGGCCTTGCAGTACACCGGTGATCCGGTCCCAGGTGATGCGGGCGCGCAGCTCGCCGAACTCCTCGCTCGGATAGCGGCCCGCCAACATGTCGAGTACGGCGTGCAACGCGTCGTCGGGCAGCGAGGCGAACGGAGCGGCCCTGCGCACGGTCGTCGCCACATCGTCCACCGTGCGGGGCTCCACGGCCACCATCGCCACGATGTGCTGGGCCAACACGTCCAGCGGGTTACGGGGGAAACGCACCGCTTCGATGGCGCCTTCGGCCATCCGCTCGGCCACCACGGCGCACGACACGAGATCGCCCCGGAACTTCGGGAACACCACCCCCCTCGACACGGCCCCCACCTGGTGGCCCGCGCGGCCGATCCGCTGCAGCCCGGAGGCCACCGTGGGTGGGGCCTCCACCTGGATCACGAGGTCCACGGCTCCCATGTCGATGCCCAGCTCCAGCGACGAGGTCGCCACGACGCACGGCAGCCTGCCCGACTTCAACTCCTCCTCGACGCGGGTCCGCTGTTCCCGTGACATCGAGCCGTGGTGCGCCCGGGCCACCACGGAAGCCGTTTCCGGGAGCGCGCCGACGAACCCGGACTGGCCGATCGCCTCCGCGGGGAAGCGTCCCGGTACCTCGATCGTCCCCGCCTGTTCGGCCGCCAACTCGTTGAGCCGTGCCGTCAACCGTTCGGCCAACCGCCGCGAATTGACGAACACGATGGTCGACCGGTGTGCGCGCACGAGGTCGAGCACCCGCTCCTCCACGGCGGGCCAGACGGACCTTCGGGGCGTGGTTCCTCCGGTGACCTCGGTGCCCGCTGTGGGATCCGCCTCCGTGGGCAGCGGCGCCGGTTCAGCCGGTTCCGGACGGGACCGTGCGTCGAGCTCCCCCAGGTCCTCGACCGGAACCTCCACCCGGACCTCGACGGTCTTGTCGATCGCGGGTTGGACGATGCGGACGGGTCTGCCGCCGGCCAGGAACGTGCTCACCTCGTCCACCGGACGCACGGTCGCCGACAGTCCGATCCGCTGCGCCGGGCGGTCGAGCAGGTCGTCGAGCCGTTCCAGGGACAGCGCCAGATGGGCTCCGCGTTTGCTCCCTGCGACCGCGTGCACCTCGTCGACGATCACCGTCTCGACTCCGCGCAGCGCTTCCCGGGCTGCCGAGGTCAGCAGCAGGAACAGCGATTCCGGCGTGGTCACCAGCACATCCGGAGGGGTTCGCGTGAACGCGCGGCGTTCGGCGGGCGTCGTGTCCCCCGTGCGGGTGCCCACGGTGATGTCCGGTGCCGGCACACCCAACCGGAGGGCGGCTTGCGCGATCCCCGTCAGCGGCGTCCGCAGGTTGCGTTGGACGTCCACCGCCAACGCCTTGAGCGGGGACACGTAGAGCACCCGACACCGCTTCCTTCCTTCGGACGGAGGAGAGGTCGCCAGCCGGTCGAGCGCCCACAGGAACGCCGCCAGCGTCTTGCCCGAGCCGGTGGGCGCGATCACCAGCGCATGCTCCCCGGCCCGTGCGGCCCGCCACGCCCCCTCCTGGGCGGCCGTGGGGCGCGCGAAGGCACTGGTGAACCACTCCCGGGTCGCGGGGGAGAACAACTCGAGCACGTCACCGCTTGCGTTGTCGGGCACGTCTTCATCATGCGTGCCTCACCGACATTCCGGCCGCTCACGCGATTTCGGACGACGAATCCGGCGGGTGCGTCTCCGCGGCGACGGCGAACGTGAAAGCATCCTTCGCGGATCTCGGGAACTCGACAAGGGAGAACTGGTGGGGATTCTGTCCGTCGATCTCGGTACGTCCAATACCGTAGCCGTACTCGCGGCACACGGAAGGCCACCCAGGGTCATCGATGTCGACGGCTCGACCACGATGCCCTCAGCGGTGTTCGCCGAGGAGGAAGGCGGTCTCGTGGTCGGTAGGGACGCCGAACGCCGTGCTCGGCTCGATCCGACCCGTTTCGAACCCAACCCCAAACGCAGGGTTGACGAACAGACCCTCCTCCTCGGCACCGACGTCGTGCCCGTCACCGAGGTGTTGGCGGCCGTGCTGCGGCGTGTCTACGAAGAAACGGTGCGTCAGCTCGGCGGGGAACACCCCGAGGAGGTCCGTCTTTCCCACCCCGCCCAATGGGGGCCCGTCCGTCGCAATGTGCTCCTGTCGGCCGCACGGCTGGCCGGGATGGGCAACACGATCACGCTCGTGCCCGAGCCCGTCGCCGCCGCGGCCCACTTCGCGTCGTTCCCCGGCAAGGCGCTCGTCCCGGGGCAGACCCTGGCCGTCTACGACCTGGGAGCCGGCACGTTCGACGTCGCGGTGGTCGGTGCCACCCCGAACGGCTTCACGGTGTTGGCCGAGGACGGTCTTCCCGATCTCGGCGGTCTCGACGTCGACCAGGCCCTGCTGGTGCACGTGGGTCGCGAGGTGTCCCACACAGATCCGCAGCGTTGGCAGCGGCTGCTGCGGCCCGAGTCGACCGCCGATCGCCGTGCCCGCAGAGCGCTCCAGGAGGACGTGAAGGCGGCGAAGGAAGCCCTTTCCCGGCTGCCGCAGACCGAGGTGCCGATGCCGGAGCCGTTCTCCGACGTCCTGGTGACCAGGGCCGAGCTGGAGGCACTCGTCCGCCCCATGATGCTGCGCAGTGTCGAGCTGCTCGCCCGCACCGTCCGCTCGGCGGGGCTGAGCCCGGACCAGCTCGCCGGCATCTACCTGGTCGGGGGGTCCAGCAGGCTGCCACTCGTGGGCAGTCTGCTGGCCGAGAAGCTCGGCATCGTGCCCTCCAGTCTCGATCAGCCCGAGACCGCCGTCGCCTTCGGTGCGCACCATGTGAGCCCCGACGGCCTCACCATGCGCACCCAGCAGATCGAAGGTGACATGGCCGGTGCGCAATCCGGGGCCCATCCTGTCGCCCCGCCCCCGGTCACGGGGTCCGTGGCAGCGCCCACCGCGCCCACCGCGCCCGCCGCCTCCGTCACCGGCCCGTATTCGCCCCCCACCGGCCTGACCCAGCAGTCCCCGCAGTACGCCCAGCATCCGACGTCCGCGGCGTACCCGCCGAGTGGGCCGGGGGCGGTGGGCGCGGTGAGCCCGACACAGGAGACCGCCCAGTTCCCCGCGGTCCCGAAGGACCGCGGGGAGAAGCAGAAGCGGCGTAAACGCACCGGTTGGCTCGTCGCCGTGGCCGTCGTGGTGGTGGCCGTACTCGGTGGTGGGGCGGCGTGGCTGTTCTGGCCGTCGTCGTCGGTCACCACCTACTCCGCGGAGGAGTGCAAGGAGCCGGGCGAGACCGACGAGCAGGGGTTCACCGGGTGCATGCGCCAGCTCGCGGGACACGTGGCGCAGAACAACGAATGCGCGCCCGGTACCGGCACGGGTGCCGCCGCCGCGGCGAACGAGGAACAGCTGGGGGCGACGGTGACCTGTTCGGCGCCGGGGTTGGCGGGGGCTCAGATCACGTATCTGCACGCGAGCTCCACCGACGTCATCCAGGAGTACACCGACGGTTTGATCAGTCGCACGGGCGGTGGCGATCTGGTGCAGGCGGCGTGGAAGGGCAACGGTCTTTCCGGCCGTTACACGGCGTCGGGCGGGCGCACCGCGTCGGTCATCGTGTTCACCGTCGACGATCGACCACTCGCCGGATTCGTGTACCAGATCAACATCACCGGGGAGGGCGGTGCCACTCCGGCGAACGATATGGCCGACTACTTCGAGCAGGTGGTGCAACCCGGCGAGTGAGTCCGGCTCATCTCCTCCGCCGCACGTTGATGATCAACACGATGAGGGCGCTACCGACGACGGCGATGGAGGCCAGGGTGAGTGCGGTGGACTCGAGGTCGGAGAACGCCTGTGCGAACGCCATGCGTTTCACCCTACGGGGAGTCGCGTGACTACGCTGAAGCCGATGCGAATCACGGTATTTCGGCGGCTCATGGCGGAGGAATTCGGTGCGACACGGGCCGCGATGCTGGCCGCCGATCACGTGTTCAGTGGTCTCGGTGGGCGCACCATCGACCAGGCGCTCGATGACGGGGTGCCCGCCAAGGAGATCTGGCGTGAGGTGTGTGCGGAGTTCGAGGTGCCAAAGGAGCGGCGCTGACATGGCGCTTGCGGTGCCGAGGCGGCGTGGGGCTGTGTTCAACCGTTCAACCGTTCAACCGGTTCAACCGGTTCAACCGTTGAATTCGTTGAATCCACCGAATCCGCCGAGCCCGCCGAATCCGTTGAGCCGCTGAACCGGCGCGCATGGGTGGGGGATGCAGTAAGCTGGATGCCGTTTCGACATCGAACAGGTGTTCGGCTATTGTGTTGTCCACAGCCAGGCTTATCTGTGGACAACACGCCGGTCGGACCCGCGGATTGTCGGAGGCGAGTCGTACCGTCGGACTCGACAAGCACACATCCCACGGACCCGATACCAGTCCGATACCTAGAGCCAATGAGGTGGATTCCATGCCAGCAGCACCGGACAAGGGCAAAGCGCTCGATCTAGCCCTTGCCCAGATCGACAAGCAGTTCGGCAAGGGATCGGTGATGCGTCTCGGCGAGGAGAGCAGGCCGCCGGTCGAGGTCATCCCGACTGGAGCCATTGCGTTGGACATCGCTTTGGGTATCGGAGGGTTGCCTCGGGGCCGCATCGTGGAGATCTACGGCCCGGAGTCGTCGGGTAAGACGACCGTCGCCCTGCACGCCGTGGCCAACGCGCAGAAGGCCGGTGGGATCGCGGCGTTCATCGACGCCGAACACGCCCTCGACCCCGAGTACGCCAAGGCGTTGGGTGTCGACACCGATTCCCTGCTGGTCTCCCAGCCGGACACCGGGGAGCAGGCGTTGGAGATCGCGGACATGTTGATCCGCTCCGGCGCGCTGGACATCCTCGTGATCGACTCGGTGGCGGCCTTGGTGCCCAGGGCCGAGATCGAGGGCGAGATGGGTGACTCGCACGTCGGTCTTCAGGCACGGTTGATGAGTCAGGCGCTGCGCAAGATCACCGGTGCCCTGCACAATTCGGGCACCACGGCGATCTTCATCAACCAGCTCCGCGAGAAGGTCGGGGTCATGTTCGGCAGCCCCGAGACGACGACCGGTGGTAAGGCGCTGAAGTTCTACGCCTCGGTGCGTCTCGACGTGCGCCGTATCGAGACGTTGAAGGACGGCGGTGAACCGGTGGGTAACCGGACCCGGGTCAAGGTCGTGAAGAACAAGGTCGCGCCGCCGTTCAAGCAGGCCGAGTTCGACATCCTCTACGGCGTGGGTGTGTCCCGCGAGGGTTCGCTGATCGACATGGGCGTGGATCAGGGCATCGTGCGCAAGTCCGGTGCCTGGTACACGTACGAGGGCGACCAGCTCGGTCAGGAGATCAAGGAGAAGCTCGGTATCGGGACACAGGGTTCCGATGACAGCGCGTCCGCACCCGTCGACTTCTGACGGTTTCCGTGCCGATGCCCCCTGAGCCGACACGCGAGCTGCCGCCGGAGGAAGCGTGGCGTAAGGCCAAGGAGGTCTGTTTCGACCTCCTGGCCGCCCGTCCTCGGACGAAGGAGGAGCTGCGCCAAGCCTTACGACGAAGAGGTTTCGCCGACGACGTCAGTGAGCGACTGCTCGGCAAACTCGATGAGGCGGGGCTGGTGGACGATGTCGCGTTCGCCGAGATGTGGGTGCGCTCGCGTCATACCCACCGTGGGCTCGCGCGTCGTGCGCTGGTCATGGAGCTGAAACGTAAGGGCGTCGATCCGGAGATCGCGGTGGAAGCCGCTGATGCGATCGACCCGGAGGACGAAGAGGAGCGCGCTCGGCAACTGGTGCGCAAGAAACTGCGCACCATGGTCGACGTCGACGAGCAGAAGGCCACGCGTCGCCTGCTCGGATTGCTGGCCCGCAAAGGGTATCCGCAGGGACTGTCCTATCAGGTCGTTCGCGAGGAACTCCGGGCAGCGGGGGCCGAATCGACCTTGCTTGACGAGCTCGAACCCTGATACCGCGGGATGTCAGACGGGCACCGGAGTGCCGTCCGGTCCCAACCGGCAGGTGCGTACCACGCTGCCCACCGGTCTACGTACCCACCATGCTCCGGTCTCGGCACGTTCCGCCGGGGTGGTGAACCGGTAGTGGAACAGTCGTGCCCGCACATATTTCGGTGCGCTTCCTTCGAAGGGGTCATGCCGCAACAGTCGGCGTATCCGGTCGTCGCCGGTGAGTAATTTCGTGACCAGTACGGGCAACCACTGGCCTCCGTACCGGGAGGACAACGACAAGAACCACAGCAGCCAGTCCAGCCGTAGGTGGTACGGCGCGATCTGCGGCGGCCTGCGGTACGGGTCACCGGGTTTGCCCTTGAACTCGTACTCCCGCCACGTGGTGTACAGGCCGATGGTGTCCTCGTCGGTGCCTTCGAAGATCACTTCATAGCGTTCGCGGGTGACGGTGCCGAAGGCGCCGTAGGTGTTGACCAGGTGGAACTGGTTGAAGCTGTAGTTCATCACCTGCTTACGCCTGAGGAGATTGCGCACGGGCCAGTAGCTCAACACCACGACCAGGGCCGTGACGGCGAGGACCACGGCCCCGTACCACGTCGGTGGTGTGGCGAGTTCGTCCGGCGGGGAGGCACCCACCAGCGTGCCGTCTATCGCGGACACAGCCAGGGTGATGGCGAGGAAGTTGAGCCACGAGAAGTTGCCGCTGAGTACCAACCAGCCCTGGGTGACGATGACGACGCCGGCCGCCACGCTCGCCACGGGCTGAGGCGCGAACAGGGCGAACGGAACGATCAGCTGGGTGATGTGATTGGCCACCACCTCCGCTTTGTGCGCCCAGGGAGGAAGGTGGTGGAAGTACCAGCTCAGTGGCCCCGGCATCGGTTGGGTCTCGTGGTGGTAGTGAAGAGCCGTCAGGTCGCGCCAGGCCCGGTCGCCGCGCATTTTGATCAACCCCGCGCCGAATTCGAGGCGGAACAGCAACCACAGCAACAGCCACAACACCAACACGGGCACGCCCGTGTGCGCGGGGCCGAGGAAGATCGCGATGAAGCCGGTTTCCAGCAGGAGTGATTCCCAGCCGAACGAGTACCAGATCTGGCCGACGTTGACGATCGACAGGTACAGCACCCAGGGCAGCGCCCACAGCAGCAGGCAGGCCCAGACGGGCAACAGATCGGCGACGCCGACGAGCAACGAGACCGACACGGCGATGCCCGTCCACGAGACCGCGGCGAAGAACCGGTCGGAGTAGTGCAGCTGGAAAAGGCTCGGTGCGCGGCGGAAAGGCGTTCCACGGAGGAACTCGGGTATGGGCGTCAGTCCGCGCTCGCCGAGTAGAGCGCGGAACTGGTTGAGCGCGCAGATGAACGCCACCAGGTACACCGCGGCCAGCATCCGTTGGAAGACCAGCCGCGATGACCAGTATTCGTTGGCGGTGAACCAATCCCCGGACAGCCAGGACAGCACTGTCTTTAGCCGGCCTCCTCCCCGGGTGTGTGGCGTGGCCGCTCGCCGCCGCCTACGTTGTCCGCGCCTCCGCCGTGAGTGCGGAAGCCTCCCTGGCGAGTGTCTCAATACGCGCGTAGTCGCGTGCGGCGAGTGCGTCCGCGGGAGTGAGCCAGGTGCCACCCACACAACCCACGTTCGGCAGCGCGAGGTAGCGCGGGGCATTGGTGGGCGTGATCCCACCGGTGGGGCAGAACCGTAGCTGCGGCAACGGACCTCCGATGGCCGACAGCGCGGCCGGTCCACCGCTTGCCTCGGCGGGGAAGAACTTCAGGGTGTCGAAACCCCGTTCGGCCAGGCGCATGGCCTCGGAGACGGTCGACGCTCCGGGAAGCAGCGGCAGCCGGGTCTCCACAGCGGCGTCGAGCAGCGTGTCGGTGGCGCCGGGTGTCACGAGGAAGGCGGCGCCCGCGTCGGCGGCCTGCTTGGCCTGGTCGGGGCTGATGACGGTGCCCGCCCCGACGACGACGTCGGGGACTTCGGAGGCGACTCGGCGGATGGCCTCGAGGGCCGCGTCGGTCCGCAACGTCAGTTCCATGACCCGCACGCCACCGTCGCGGAGGGCGTGCGCCACGGGTACGGCCTGCTCGGCGTCGTGCAACACCACGACCGGCAGCACCGGGGAGAGGGAGAGCAGGTCCTTGGCGTTCATGCGAGTCCTTTCGCGTCGACCGGGATTGTCGCGAGCCCGGGCGCGGTGGGACTGCCGAAGGCGAAGACGCTGCCGCCGAGTTCGGCGGGTCCCACGGTGTTGCGCAGGGCGGTGAAGAGTTCGCGGCCGTTGCCGACCCATTCGTCGGCGGGAGGGGCGGCGGGTTCGCGGGCGGCGAGTGTGGCCGGGTCCACCAGCACCTCGAGCTGTCCGGCTTCGGCGTCGAGTCGGATGACGTCGCCGTCCACCACTCGGGACAGTGGTCCGCCGACGGCGGCCTCGGGGCTGAGGTGGATGGCGGCCGGGACCTTGCCGGAGGCCCCGGACATGCGGCCGTCCGTCACGAGGGCGACGCGATGACCCCGGTCCATGAGCACCCCGAGGGCAGGGATGAGTCCGTGGAGTTCGGGCATTCCCTTGGCCTGGGGGCCGTGGTTGCGGATCACCACGACGACGTCACGATCGAGTTCGCCCGCCCGGAAGGCACGGGTGAAGTCCGCCTGGGAGGAGAAGACCCGCGCGGGGGCTTGGACGACTCGGTTCTCGGGTGCGACGGCCGACACCTTGATGACGGCACGGCCGAGGTTGCCGGACACCATGCGGAGTCCGCCTTCGGGAGCGAACGGCCGGTCGACGGTGCGGAGCACGGTGTCGTCGAGGGTTCTCGTGGGCACGTCGCGCCACACGAGTTTGCCGTCGTCGAGTATGGCTTCCTGGCGGTAGCGGTGGAGGCCGGGACCCGCCACGGTGTTGACGTCCGGGTGGAGCAGGCCCGCGTCGAGCAGGGTGCCGACGAGTACCTGGACACCTCCGGCGGCGTGGAAGTGGTTGATGTCGGCGCTGCCGTTGGGATAGACGTTCGCGAGCAGCGGCACGGCCGAGGACAGTTCGGCGAAGTCGTCCCAGGTCAGTGTGATGCCCGCGGCGGCGGCGACGGCGACGAGGTGGAGCGTGTGGTTGGCCGAGCCTCCCGTGGCCAGGAGCGCGACGAGGCCGTTGACGATGGAGCGTTCGTCGATGACGTGCGCGAGCGGGGTGTATTGGTCGCCCTTCGCGATGTCGACGATGCGGCGCGCGGCGTGTTCGGTGAGCGCGCGACGCAAGGGCGTGCCGGGATGGACGAACGTGGCCCCGGGCAGGTGCAGGCCCATCACCTCGACCACGAGCTGGTTGGAGTTCGCGGTGCCGTAGAACGTGCAGGTCCCGGGGGAGTGATAGGAAGCGGCCTCGGCGTCGAGCAACTCCTCGCGGGTCGCCTTGCCCTCGGCGTAGAGCTGGCGGATGCGGGCCTTCTCCTTGTTCGGCAGTCCGGAGGTCATCGGCCCGGCGGGTACGAGGATGGCGGGCAGATGTCCGAACGCGAGTGCGCCGATGAGCAGGCCCGGCACGATCTTGTCGCAGACGCCGCGATGCCGGTGGCCATCGCGATGACGTCCCGGCTGAACAGGGACAGTTCCATGCCGGAGCGACCTTGGGTGATGCCGTCGCACATCGCGGGGACTCCGCCCGCGAACTGCGCGACACCACCCGCTTCCCGAGCCGCGCTCTTGATCCAATCGGGGAATTCGGCGAGCGGTTGGATGGTGAGCAGGTCGGGGCCGGAGCAGGCGGCGAAGCCGTGGGCGAGGTTGCTGCATCCCAGTCCGGCCCGGACGGGGCCCTCACTGGCGGCATCGGCGACGCGCGCGAGGTAGGCCTGCCGGCTCTTCGCGCTGCGTTCGGCGATGCGGTTGGTGACCTCGGTGATGACGGGATGAAGGCTCAACGGCGTGTTCTCCGGTCGCTCAGTGGGAAGGCATGATCAACAAGGCGATCACTGAACGTGATCGCTCAAGGTGGAAGATGGCGGCGTTGCCATCATGATCGACGTGGCAACTGGAACGATACAGCCCGAAGGTGTGCCGGCAAAATCGATTCAGCCTCACCTTTCGAGTGATCTCAGTCACTGATGATGGTCAAAGTGTGCTAGTTGTCACATCCGGGGATTTCCGGTCTGGGACAGCCGTGCCGGTGTCGGACGCGACGACGAATTCGGAGGGTGAGCATGTCCAGTGCCGAGATGACGGAGCTGCGCCGGGCCATCGGCCAGCTCAGACAATGTGTGGGCGCATTGCGAGCCCGGTACGGCGAACCACCCGCCGTGCGACGGATCGTCAACGATGTGGACCGTCTCGACATCGACGCGGCGGAGCTGGCTCAGCTGTCACCGCTGCCCCTCCGAGGTCACGGCACACACACCGACGTCGTCAAGATCTCCGACACCCCGTACGACCCGGCGCTGTGGAAGGGTGCCGACGACGAGGGCGTGGGTGGTTATCAACGTGACCAGCACTGACCGTTCCCAGCGGACCATGGGTCCGGAGGATGGCGTCGGCAAGCAATCCGTGCGGACACGCGTGGCACTGCCCCAGCGCACTCTCCGCACCGACCGGTGGTGGCTCCCGCCGCTGCTCACCACGTTGGGGCTGGCCGCATTCGTGGTGTACGCGACGATTCGTTCCTTCATGCGGGAGGGATACTGGGACGCCGAGAACCACTACCTCACGCCGTTCTACTCACCGTGCCTGAGCACGTCCTGCGTGCCGGGGTCGAGCCACTTTGGCACGCCGATCGGGGAGCTGCCCGAGTTCATCCCGTTGGCGTTCTTGTCGCTGCCGTTCCTGCTGGGGTTCCGCCTCACCTGTTACTACTACCGCAAGGCGTACTACCGCTCGGTGTGGTTCGCGCCTCCGGCGTGCGCGGTGACCGAACCCCACGCCCGGTACACCGGGGAGACGCGGCTGCCCCTCATCGTGCAGAACGTCCACCGGTACTTCTTCTACGTCGCACTGATCATCACGTTGATCAACACCTATGACGCGATCGTGGCGTTCGGTGGTGAGCGCGGGCTCGGCATCGGGCTCGGCAACGTGATCCTGCTGGGCAACGTTGTCATGCTGTGGTGCTACACCTTGTCCTGCCACTCGTGCCGGCATGTCACCGGCGGCAGGCTCAAGCACTTCTCGAAGAACCCGGTCCGGTACTGGATCTGGACACAGGTCAGCAAGCTCAACGTTCGGCACATGCAATTCGCGTGGATCACGCTGGGCACGCTCGTCCTCACCGATCTCTACGTGTGGCTGGTGTCCACCCAGACGATTCCCGATCTGCGCTTCGTCAACTGACAACAGAGGAAGCAGGCATGACGCGCGAGGGCGTGGCCTGCGCTGACAACCCAAAGGTGGTCAACTTTCTATGACCGAGGTCGAGCGGCACAGCTACGACGTCGTGGTGATCGGCGCCGGCGGGGCGGGGCTGCGGGCGGTGATCGAGGCACGCCAGCGGGGGCTTTCCGTCGCGGTGGTGTCCAAATCGTTGTTCGGCAAGGCGCACACCGTCATGGCCGAAGGCGGCTGTGCGGCGTCGATGGGCAACGTGAACCCCAACGACGGCTGGCAGGTGCACTTCCGCGACACCATGCGGGGCGGCAAGTTCCTCAACGACTGGCGCATGGCGGAACTGCACGCAAAGGAAGCCCCCGACCGGGTGTGGGAGCTGGAGACGTACGGTGCGTTGTTCGATCGCACTCCGGACGGGCGGATCAGTCAACGTAACTTCGGCGGACACACGTATCCGCGGCTCGCACACGTCGGGGACCGGACCGGACTCGAATTGATCCGCACGATGCAGCAGAAGATCGTGTCGCTGCAGCAGGAGGATTACGCCGCCCACGGCGACTACGAAGCCAAGCTCAAGGTGTTCGACGAATGCACGATCACCGAGTTGTTGACCCAGGACGGCGCGATCGCGGGCGCGTTCGGTTACTGGCGTGAGTCCGGCCGGTTCGTGCTGTTCGAAGCACCGGCCGTCATCCTCGCCACCGGCGGTATCGGCAAGTCGTTCCAGGTGACGTCGAACTCGTGGGAATACACGGGTGACGGTCACGCGCTCGCGCTGCGGGCCGGTGCCACGTTGATCAACATGGAGTTCGTGCAGTTCCATCCCACCGGGATGGTCTGGCCGCCGAGTGTGAAAGGCATCCTCGTCACCGAAGGCGTGCGTGGGGACGGCGGTGTGCTCCGCAACTCCGAGGGCGAGCGGTTCATGTTCCGCTACATCCCGGACGTGTTCAAGGGGCAGTACGCGGAGACGGAAGAGGAAGCCGATCGCTGGTACGAAGACCCTGACAACAATCGCCGCACCCCTGATCTGCTCCCTCGGGACGAGGTGGCGCGGGCGATCAACACCGAGGTGAAGGAGGGACGGGGATCACCGCATGGCGGTGTGTTCCTCGACATCGCGAGTCGGCTGCCCGCCGAGGAGATCAAACGGCGCTTGCCTTCGATGTACCACCAGTTCAAGGAACTGGCCGACGTGGACATCACGGCCGAACCGATGGAGGTCGGTCCGACGTGCCACTACGTGATGGGTGGCATCGAGGTCGATCCGGACACCGCGGCCTCGAGCGTGCCCGGCCTGTTCGCGGCGGGGGAATGCGCGGGCGGCATGCACGGGTCCAACCGGCTCGGTGGCAATTCGCTCTCGGACCTGCTGGTGTTCGGACGGAGGGCGGGGATCGGCGCTGCGGACTACGTCGATTCGCTCACCAGTCGACCCACTGTGTCCGCAGTGGACTTGGCCATGGCCGCGAGGACGGCTTTGGCGCCGTTCGACCCACCGCGGGACGGACAGGCGGCGGAGAACCCCTACTCGCTGCAGACCGAATTGCAGCAGTGCATGAACGATCTCGTGGGCATCATCCGGACGGCCCCGGAGATGGAGCAGGCCCTGGAGAAGCTCGACGAGATCCGAGAGCGGCTCCGGGCGGTGACGGTGGAGGGGCACCGACAGTACAACCCGGGCTGGCACCTGGCGTTGGATCTTCGAAACATGCTGCTGGTGAGCGAGTGCGTGGCGCGTTCGGCGTTGCGACGCACCGAGAGCAGGGGTGGACACACACGTGACGACTACCCGCAGATGGACGCGAACTGGCGCAAGGTGCTGCTCGTGTGTTCGGCCACTGATCGTGAAGCGCCGCTTCCGCGTATCGAGGTGACCACGAAGGAGCAGAAGCCGATGCGGGACGACCTGTTCGCCCTGTTCGAGCTCTCCGAACTGGAGAAGTACTACACCGACGAGGAACTGGCCGAGCATCCGGAAAGGACGGCCTGACATGGGGTACCGGGCGAAACTGCGGGTCTGGCGTGGGGATGACGGGGCCGGTGAACTGCGGGACTACACCGTCGAGGCCAACGAGGGTGAGGTCGTGCTCGACCTGATCCACCGACTGCAAGCCACCCAGGCGCCGGATCTGGCCGTACGGTGGAATTGCAAGGCGGGCAAATGCGGTTCCTGCTCGGCGGAGGTCAACGGTAGGCCGCGCCTGCTGTGTATGACGCGGTTGTCGGCCTTCGGCGAGGACGAGGTCATCACCGTGACGCCGATGCGCACGTTCCCGGTGGTGCGTGACCTCGTCACCGATGTGTCCTACAACTACGTCAAGGCGCGGGAGATCCCGGCGTTCACCCCACCACCCGAGCTGGGACTGGGTGAGTACCGCATGCAGCAGGTCGATGTGCAGCGGTCACAGGAATTCCGCAAATGCATCGAATGTTTCCTGTGCCAGAACGTCTGCCACGTGATCCGGGACCACGAGGAGAACAAACCCGCCTTCGCCGGGCCGCGGTATCTCATGCGGATCGCGGAGCTGGAGATGCACCCACTCGACGCGGCCGATCGTGTGAACGAGGCGCAGACCGAGCACGGACTCGGCTACTGCAACATCACCAAGTGCTGCACTGAGGTGTGCCCGGAGAACATCCACATCACCGACAACGCGCTCATCCCCATGAAGGAGCGTGTCGCCGACCGTCGTTACGACCCGGTGGTGTGGCTGGGGAACAAGCTGTTCCGGCGAGGTGAACGCTAGGGGCGTCGCCCGGTGCCGCGACACCGGCAGCCGGTGACCAGAGCAGTGGCAACAACAGCGACACAGCGGAGGGGCCGCCGCCCGGATTCCGGACGGCGGCCCCTCGCTCACGGTCTGATACGGCAGGTCCTCACACCGGCCTGCTGTCGGGGGTGAGCACACCCTCCTCGGTCTCGGCCTTGCCGTCCGCCACGATCGTCTTCTTGCTGCGTCGGTTACGTGTCTCGAGCCACTTCGCCACGCCCGTCAAAGCCAGGCACATGATGATGTACATGGCACCGACCACGATGGTGATCGGGATCAACGGCCGGTCGAATTCGAGTAGGCACGCAGTGCCTGCGGCACCAACACCAGCCGCATCACCTGCGACTTGCGCATGCCGATGGCGTAGGCGGCTTCGCTCTGCCCCTTCGGCAACGACAGGATTCCGGCGCGGAACACCTCGGCCAACACCGCACCGTTGTACAGGGTCAAACCGAGCACAACGGAGTAGAACGGTGCTCCCAGGGCCAGTCCGTAGTGGAAGAAGAAGATCATCACCACGAGCGGTACGGCCCGGAAGAACTCCACGACGAGCATGGCGGGAACCCGGATGACCGCGTAATCGGACAGCCTGGCGGTCGCGAAGATCGCACCGAAGACGAGCGCCAACACCGCCGCCGTGGCGAATGCCTTCACCGTGTTGCCCAGCGCCGCGAGCACTTCCAGCTGGATCTGCTTGTAGAGGACCCATTCCCAGATGTCGGCGTCGAACTGGCCGGCTTCGGCGAACTTGTAGACGACGTAGCCGATGACCGCCGCGATGGCGAGTACTCCGACCACCGCGTACAGGCGGTGCCGTACCCGCGACTTCGGCCCCGGGACGTCGAACAGGACGGCGCTCATCGGGCCACGCTCCAGCGCTTCTCGAGACTGCGTTGCAGCAGAGTCATGGGGGTGATCAGGATGACGAAGCCGAGAGCCACCCACAGCAACCCGACCAAGACGCTGTACCCGCGCTCGGACAGGTAGTTCTGGATCGCTCCCGCCTCTACGACCGAGAACCCGGCCGCGATGGTGGTGTTCTTCAACAGCGCGATCATCGTGCTGACCATCGGCGGCACCACGGAACGGGTCGCCTGGGGCAACACGATGTGGCTCAACGTCTGCCCGAACGTGAGGCCGATCGCGCGCGCGGCCTCGGCCTGGCCGACCGGCACGGTGTTGATGCCCGACCTCACGACCTCGCACACGAACGCGGCCGTGTACATGGTCAGCGCCACGACGGCGGCCCAGAAGTACGACAGCTCGACGACGTCCAGCAGCGGGAAGGCGAAGACGAAGAAGAAGAACAGCAGCGTCAGCGGCGTGTTACGGAACAACGTCACGTAGGCCGCCCCCGCGGCACGCAGAATCGGCACCGGGCTCACACGCAGCATTGCCAGGATTGTGCCCAGCACCAACGAGCCGATCGCCGAGAAGACGAACAGTTTGATGGTGTTGAGAAAACCCGGCCCGTACAGGTCGAGGTTGTCCAGCAGTACGTCCATGTTTCCCTCGGTGGTGCGGGGACAGATGGGCTCTACCGACGTAGGGGCCCTCGGCGGCACCACCGGAGAGGGTGGTTGATCACCACCGAGGGCCTGTGTCGGTGTCAGTAACGGTCGATCTCGGGCATCTCGGCCTGAGTGCCGGACTTACCCAGCGTGGCGTCGTAGATCTCCTGCCAGGTGCCGTCCTCCATGGCCTCCTCCAGGATGTCGTTGACCTTGTCCCGGAGGGCGTCGTCCTCCTTCGGCAGACCGACGCCGTAAGGCTCCTCGGTGAAGGGCTCGCCGACGACCTTGAGCTCGTCGGGCTGCTGGGCGGCGTAGCCGAGCAGGATGGCGTCGTCAGTGGTGACGACGTCGACCTGGCCGTTGAGCAGCTCGGACACGCACTGCGAGTAGGTCTGCAACTCGACGATGTTCTCGGGCTCGGTCAGGCCCTCGTCGCGGACGTTCTGGATCGGCGTGGATCCACTCACCGAGCAGACCTTCTTGCCCTTGAGGTCGTCCTTGCCCTTGATGTCCTCGTTGTCCTTGGCGACCAGCAGACCCTGCCCGGCGACGAAGTACGGACCGGCGAAGCTGATCTGCTGCTTGCGCTTGTCGTTGATGGTGTACGTGCCGACGTAGTAGTGCACGTCACCGTTGATGATGGCCTGTTCCCGACCCGCGGACGGGACGGCCTTGTACTCGATCTTCTTCGGGTCGAATCCGAGCTTGGCGGAGATCAGCCGGGCGATCTCGACGTCGAAACCGCTGTACTCGCCGCTCGTCGGGTCCTTGTACCCGAGGTTCGGCTGGTCGTCCTTGACACCGACGACCACATGGCCGGTCTTCTTCATCTGGTCGAAGGTCGGGGAGCCTTCGACGGTGACGTCCTCGGCCACCTCGTAGCTCAAAGCAGCGGTGTCGCCGTTGCCGTTCCCACCGTCGCCGCCGTCGGACGGACCGCCCTCCTTACCGCACGCGGTGAGCGCGAGGCATGCCGCCAGCAGTCCCGCCGCCAGGGTGCGGATCTTCATATGTGCCTCTCCTGTTTCCGGTTGGGGCGGCGAACGCCGCCGTGACTGGCCATAACTGTCAGTGCGTCAGGATCTTGCCGAGGAAGTCCTTTGCCCGGTCCGACTTGGGAGCGGTGAAGAACTCGTCGGGGGTGGAGTCCTCGACGATCTCGCCGTCCGCCATGAACACCACCCGATGAGCGGCCCGCCGGGCGAAGCCCATCTCATGGGTGACGACGAGCATCGTCATGCCGTCGTCGGCGAGCTCGGTCATGGTGTCGAGTACTTCCTGGACCATCTCGGGGTCCAGGGCGGAGGTGGGCTCGTCGAACAACATCACCTTGGGACGCATCGCCAGCGCCCTCGCGATCGCGGCGCGTTGTTGCTGACCGCCGGACAGCTGCGCCGGGTATTTCTCGGCCTGATTGGCGATTCCGACCCGGTCGAGCAGCTCCATCGCTGTTTTGCGGGCCTCCTCGGCGCTGACCTTGCGCACTTTGATCGGCCCGAGCGTGACGTTGTCGAGAATCGTCTTGTGCGCGAACAGGTTGAACTGTTGGAAGACCATTCCGACGTCCGCACGCAGAGCGGCCAGCGCCCTGCCCTCGGCGGGAAGCGGCTTGCCGTCGATGCTGATCTCCCCTGAGTCGATCGGCTCGAGCCTGTTGAGCGCGCGACACAGGGTCGACTTGCCGGAACCGGACGGTCCGAGGACGACCACGACCTGGCCCCGCGGGACCTCGAGGTTGATGTCCTTGAGCACGTGCAGGTCGCCGAAATGTTTGTTCACCGCCACCGCCTGGATCATCGGCGGCGTGGGCGTCGCGGTGCTCATCTGACCTCCATCACACGGCAAGCCGCGGGTCGCGGGTTGTCACGGGCAATATTCGGATTTAACACCTTTGGGGCAATCCAGTGCGCTCTTTGAATCAAAAAGTAACCTTAGGTGTCGGCGGGTGCAGACGAGAGTGGCCCCTGTGGGGTGTTATCGAACTCTAACTTGTGAGGGACCCGGGCGCGACGAAGTGGCCGAACACCGTTGACCTACCCTGGCAGGCGTGACCCGCACCTACACGATCCGCACCTTCGGGTGCCAAATGAACGTGCACGATTCGGAGCGCCTCGCCGGGCAGCTTGAGGAAGCTGGGTACTCACTTGCCGCCGAGGGCGAGCAAGCCGACGTGGTCGTGTTGAACACCTGTGCGGTGCGTGAGAACGCCGACAACAAGCTCTACGGTCATCTCGGTCACCTGCGCGCCGCCAAGGCGGCCAATCCCGGGATGCAGATCGCCGTCGGCGGCTGTTTGGCGCAGAAGGACCGGGGAGAGATCGTGCGACGTGCGCCCTGGGTGGACGTCGTGTTCGGTACGCACAACCTGGGCTCGCTGCCCGTGCTGCTGGAACGGGCCCGGCACAACGCCGAGGCGCAGGTGGAGATCGTGGAGGCGCTGGAGACCTTCCCGTCCACGCTGCCCGCGCGACGCGAATCGGCCTATTCGGGCTGGGTCTCGATCTCAGTGGGCTGTAACAACACGTGCACCTTCTGTATCGTGCCGTCACTGCGCGGCAAGGAACGCGACCGTCGTCCCGGCGAGATCCTCGCCGAAGTGGAAGCGCTCGTCGCCGAGGGAGTGCTGGAAGTAACGCTGCTGGGACAGAACGTGAACTCCTACGGCGTCGAGTTCGGTGACCGGTACGCGTTCGGCAAACTGCTGCGGTCGTGCGGTTCCATCGACGGTCTGGAGCGCGTGCGGTTCACCTCGCCGCACCCGGCCGCGTTCACCGACGACGTGATCGACGCGATGGCGGAGACCCCCAACGTCTGCCATCAGCTGCACATGCCGCTGCAGTCGGGTTCCGACCGCGTATTGAAGGCGATGCGTCGCTCCTACCGGTCGGCTCGATTCTTGTCCATCTTGGACAAGGTGAGGGCGGCCATGCCGGACGCGGCCATCACCACCGACATCATCGTGGGCTTCCCCGGCGAGACCGAGGAGGACTTCCAACAGACTCTCGAAGTGGTACGGCAGGCGCGGTTCTCCAGCGCCTTCACGTTCCAGTACTCGCCGCGTCCCGGTACCCCGGCCGCCGAGATGCCCGACCAGGTGCCGAAGGAAGTCGTGCAGGAGCGCTACGACCGGCTCGTCGAACTGCAGAACGACATCTCCTGGCAGGAGAACCGCAAGCTCGTCGGCACCACGGTGGAGCTGCTCGTCGCCACGGGGGAAGGTCGTAAGGACGCCGAGACCCACAGGATGAGTGGCCGTGCCCGTGACGGTAGGTTGGTTCACTTCACGCCGCGCGGTGACGCCATCGACCGGAAGATCCGTCCGGGCGACATCGTCGAGACCACGATCACCTATGCGGCGCCGCACCACCTCGTGGCCGACGGGGACGTGTTGTCGCATCGTCGCACCAAAGCGGGTGACAATGTGGAGGCCGGGCTGCGGCCTCGAACGAAAGGCGTCAGCCTCGGGCTGCCCTCGTTCGGCCCGAAGCCCACGGCCACCGTGAGCGCCGGTATGGAAGGGTGTTCGCTGTGAACGAGAAGTCCGATTCGGACGCGGCTGAGAACGACGCGGGACTCGAGCGGCTCGCCGCCGACGTCAACGAGACGCTCGGCAAGGCCGTCAAGACGGTCGAGCTCGGGCGTCGCGGCTTCACCATCGCGGTCGTCGTGTTCGCGTTGGTGGTGGGGCTCGTGCTGCCGTGGGCCGGTGGTCACGCGGGCTGGGAGGCGTTGCTCGGTGAGGCGGGGTGTGCGCTGTCGGAGGATGGTTCGCCTTCGTCGACGGCATCCTCGCTGTGTGGTCGCAGCAGTCGTCCAGTCTCGGCGGGGCATCGGGAACAGGCCCCGGAATCGGTCTCGTCGTCGCGACCGTCGCGATGCTGGTGCTGGCCGTCCACTGGATGCAGGTCGCCTGGTCGCGTTCCTGAAGACCATCAACAGTAGAGCAACAGAAGCAGCAGAGCGGTAAAAAGCGGTGGGGAGTGGAATGCTCCCCACCGCTTTGCTTTTCCACTAGCGGTTGGCCACCGCTTCTTCGGCTGTGCGCAGCCATTCGCGCCACTGCGCCGCCTGTTCCTCGGCCTGTCTCGCGCGGCGCTCGTCGCCCGCGGCACGTGCCTTCGCAGCCTGGGCCTCGAACTGCTCGACTCGCTCGCGGAACTGGGCGACCCTCGCCTGCACCTCCGGGTCCGTCCTCCGCCAGCGAGCCTCCTCGGCCTGGCGGATCTTGTCCTGCACGGCCTTCAACCGACCGTCGAGTTCCCGGACACGGTCCCGAGGCACCTTGCCGATCCTGTCCCAGCTGTCCTGAATGCGACGGAACTGGGCCTTGGCGGCGTCCAAGTTGGCCGACGGGTCGATCTTCTCGGCCTCGACCAGCAGTTCCTCCTTGCGGGCCGCGTTCTCGGCGAACTCGGCGTCCCGTTCCGAGAACGCCGCGGCACGACGGGAGAAGAAGGCGTCCTGCGCCGCCCGGAACCGCTGCCACAGGGCTTCGTCCGCGTCCTTGGGGGCGCGGCCTGCGGCCTTCCATTCGGCCATGAGTTCCTTGTACCGGGCGGTGGTGGGGCCCCAGTCGGTGGAGTCGGACAGCGCCTCCGCCTCCGCGATCAACTCCTCCTTACGGCGTTTGGCCGCGGCCCGCTGCTTGTCCAGCTCGGCGAAGTGGGAACCCCTGCGACGGCTGAACGCCTCGCGGGCCTTGGAGAACCGCTTCCACAACTCGTCGTCGGTCTTGCGGTCGACCCCCCGGATGGTCTTCCACTCCTCCAGGATGGCCTTGAGTCGATCGCCTGCTGCCTTCCACTGGGTGGACGACGCGGCGATCTCCTCCGCCTCCTCCACGAGCGCCTGTTTACGGGCCACCGCCTCGGCCTTGGCCCGCTCGCGTTCCTGCCGCTGCCGCTGCACCTCCTGTTCGGCGCGTTCGACGATGTGGTCGAGCCGCGCACGCAGGGCGTCGAGGTCACCGACGACAGCGGCGTCGGTGAGGCGGTCGCGGAGATTCGTCGCGCTCGACAACGCCTGTTTCGAGTCGCCCGCACCGGAGGTCAGCCTGGTCTCCAGCAGCTCGGCCTCGGTGCGGAGGTCGTCGAATTTGCGCGCGTAATGCCTCAGTCCCTCTTCGGCCGAGCCCGCCTGCCACACACCGACAGCACGCTCGCCGTCGGCGGTGCGCACGTACACAGTGCCGTCGTCGTCGACACGTCCCCACCGCGACGGCTGTGTTTCGGCGGCCGGCACAGCGGGTGCCTGTGTGCCACCGGGGGACTGGGTCACCTGGTGGGGCGTGGGAACGTCCGCGGAGGCGTCGTGGGCGTCACTGCCGCGGGGATTGTTCTGCTCGGCCATGGCCGGCTCCTTCTCGCTGTCCGGCCCGCGGATGCCGCGGGCGCCCCGCTATGGTGCGGGGCCGGGTCGTGCGTGTACGGGTCTGTAGGCCGCATTCAAACAGGTAACACCGGTTCTGGGTACTCCATACCTCGATAGGTACCTCCCGTGACTCTGCCGGTAACCTCGGAACGCGTGATCTCGTGTGCCGTCGTGGTGCCTCAGCCCCCGCTGCTCGTGCCTGCGCTCGTGCCGGGCGCGGTGGAGCGTACCGCCGCCGTGCGGGACGCGACGTTGGCGGCGGCGCGTGCGTTGGCCGAGGTCAGCAAGCAGTGGCTGGCGGTGGGCGTCGGTGCGCGACGCGCCACGATCGAGCCTGACACACAGGGCAGCTTCCGTGGTTTCGGTGTGGATGTCCCTGTCAGCCTAAGCAGTGCCCCCACCGCGGCTGCACCGAGGGAGCTCCCGCTGTCCGTCCTCGTGGCGGGGTGGTTGCGGGAACAGGTGGGAGCCGCTTCGGTGCGAGTGGAGCTCGTCGCCGAACACGCGGACGTCGCCGAGTGCGTGACGCTCGGCGAGCAGCTCGCAGCCGCGGAGGAGCGTGCGCTGTTGGTGCTGGGCGACGGTTCCACCCGGCATGCGACCGCGCCTTCAGGATGGCCCGACGCCAGGGCGGAGGACTTCGACGCCCGGGTGCGTACGGCGTTGGCGGAGGCGGACCACGAAGCCCTGTTGGCGGTGGACCCGGCTCTGGCGGCCGAGCTCCAGGCCCAAGGGCGGGCGGCGTGGCAGGTACTCGCGGGGCTGGCCCGAACGAGGACCGGATGGCGTGGAGAGGTGTTGTATTCGGACGCGCCGTTCGGGGTGGCTTATCACGTCGCGAGGTGGGTCGGCCGGTGATCGTTCCCGTCGCCGTCGTCGGCCCCACCGCTACCGGCAAGACAGCGCTCGGTGTCGAGATCGCGCTCGCGCTGGGCGGTGAGGTGATCAACGCCGACGCCATGCAGCTGTACCGCGGCATGGACATCGGTACGGCCAAGGCCACGCCCGAGGAACGGCGGGGCGTGCCACACCATCTGCTCGACGTGCTGGACGTCACCGAGACGGCTTCGGTGGCGGCTTACCAGGCGCAGGCTCGCGCGACGATCGAGTCGTTGTTGGAGCGTGGCACGGTGCCGGTGATCGTCGGTGGGTCCGGGCTGTACGTGCAGGCGATCGTGGATGATCTTCGCTTCCCGGGCACCGATCCCGCCGTGCGCAAGCAGTGGGAGGAGCGTGCTCGCGTCGAGGGCACGGCGGCACTGCATCGACGACTGTCGGAACTCGATCCGAAGGCCGCCGACACGATCCTGCCCACCGACACCCGCCGCATCGTGCGCGCGCTGGAGGTCATCACGTTGACCGGGGAGCCGTTCTCGGCCAATCTGCCCGAACCGGGGCCGCCGCGTTACGGCACGGTGCTGATCGGGGTGGATCGCGCTGTCGACGAACTCGACGAACGGGTCGAGCGCAGGGTCGAGCGGATGTTCGCCGCCGGACTCGTCGACGAGGTGCGGCGTTTGGAGAAACAGGGCCTACGGGAGGGCAAGACGGCGTCGCGGGCGCTCGGGTATCGGCAGGTACTCGACGCGTTGGCAGGTGACGGTGATCTCGCCGCGGCGGAGCGGGCCACCGTGGTGGCGACACGCCGGTTCGTGCGCAGACAGCGGTCGTGGTTCCGTCGGGACGACCGCATCCGGTGGTTCGACGGTGGCGCTCCCGATCTGGTCGACACCGTGCTCTCGCAGCTCGACCCGTAATCTTGTCGGCATGGCTGGCATCGAGTTCCTCAAGGGGCACGGCACGCAGAACGACTTCGTGCTACTTCCCGATCCCGACGCGTCGCTGGAACTGACCCCCCAACGGGTTGCGGCGCTGTGTGATCGGCGGCGGGGGCTCGGTGCCGACGGGGTGCTGCGAGTCGTGCGCTCGGCCGCGTTGGACGCCGGTCCGAGCGACTCGGAGGCCGAGTGGTTCATGGACTACCGCAACGCCGACGGCTCGATCGCGGAGATGTGCGGCAACGGTGTGCGAGTGTTCGCACGCTACCTCGTCGAAGCCGGTCTGGAGGCCGGCCCGGAGTTCCCGGTGGGGACGAGGGCGGGTGACCGTCACGTCCGCGTGCACGACGACCTCTCCGTGACCGTGCATATGGGGGCGGCCACGATCACCGGCACCTCCGTGGCGGTTGTGGGTGGGCGCGAACTGTCCGGTGTGGCCGTGGACGTCGGTAACCCGCATCTGGTGTCGGTGCTCGACGACGACGTCGACGAGCTCGACCTTCGGGACGCGCCGAGGTACGACACCGAGGTGTTCCCCGAAGGGGTCAACCTGGAGTTCGTCAACGTGCTCGGTTCCGAGGAGCTGCGTATGAGGGTCTACGAACGCGGTGTCGGCGAGACTCGGGCGTGCGGTACCGGCACGGTGGCGGCGGTGGCCGCGGCGTTGCACCTGCGCGGTGTCGACACCGGGGAGTCCACCGTCGACATTCCGGGGGGCCGGGTGTCGGTCACGGTGGGCAAGGGCGTTTCGACGTTGACCGGCCCGGCGGAGTTCGTCGCCAAGGGCGAACTCGACCGTGCGTGGTGGGAGGCCCTCGGCTGAGCGCAGCAGCGGTATCCGGGGCATCCGGGTCAGCTGGCCACCGGGCGGGTACTCGGTGGCACCGGGTCCGGGGTGCGGCGCAGCGGGGACAGCAACACCCACAACAGGGCCAGGACGTTGCCCGCCGAGCACAGCCACACGGTCGCCGATACGCCCAACCACTGTCCTGCCACACCACCGAGCAGGCTTCCGATCGGCAGCACTCCCCAGACGAGGAACCGCACGCTGGCGTTCATGCGGCCCAGCAGGTGGTCGGGGCAGAGGGTCTGGCGATAGCTGACCTGTGCGACGTTGTAGACGATGATCCCGTAGCTGACGATCACGAACGCCACCGCGGCGAGGGCGATGCGCCAGTCCGGTTCGGACAGTGGTACGAGCAGCTGGGCGGGCCAGGTCAGTCGGCCCGCGGTGACCGCGCCGAGGACGCCACCGACTCCGTGGCAGGCGAGCAGCCAGCCGACACCGGCGGGGGACAGGTGCAGTTCGCGGGTCAAGAACAGTACCTCCACCGCGGTGAACATGCCGCCCGCGAAATTCGCCGAGGCGGTGCACAGCGTGATGGCCCGCAGTGAGGGAGTGGTGAACACGAACCGCAGCCCCTCGGCCACCTGCGCACGCAGACCCGGTTGACCGGCGTGCGGGGTCGGCGGGGGTTCTTCGGTCCGGATACGACGCAGGAACCATGCCGACGCCAGATAACTTCCACCGACGGTGGCCAATGCGTTGGCGGCACCGAGCAAGTGGGTGAGCGTACCGGCCAGCCCGGGGCCGCCGACATTGGCGACCGACTGGCTGACCTGGAGCTTCGCATTGCCGTCCACCAGCTTTCCCCGTCCCACCAGTGACGGCAGGTACGACTGGTACGCGATGTCGAAGAAGACCGTGCAGGCGCCCACCAGCGTGGCCACGGTGACCAGGTGAACCAGTGTCAACGCTCCGGCCCACCAGGCGAGTGGGATCGTCAGCAACAGCAGTCCTCGGATGAGGTCGGCACGCACCATGAGCGGTCTGCGGCGCATCCGATCCACCCACACCCCCGCGGGGAGGCCCAACAGGAGGAACGCGGCGTTCTCGGCGGCGGTCAGCAGTCCCATCTCCAGAGGTGTCGCGGCCAGGGTCGTGACCGCGAGGACGGGAAGCACGGTCACACCGACGAAGGTGCCGAACTGACTGGCCGTCTGACCCGCCCACAGCAGGCGGAAGTCGCGATGGCGCCACAGCGTGTCCCCAGGCATGGGGGCAGTATGAACTGAGTGATTGGAAACTGTCAATCATTTATTCGACGACGTAGAGTGCCCCTGTGGTCACGAGGCGACGTAAAGCCACAGAGGTCGAAGCCAGCGCGCTCGCATCGGGAATACGGTTGCGGATCATCCGGTTGACCTATGCGGAAGCGCTGACGAACAAGGAATTGGCGCAGCGGCTGGGTAAGGACCCGGCCACCACGCTGCACCACGTCCGCAAACTCGTGGACGCAGGTTTTCTCACACCCGAGCCCGCTCGGCGCGGCGCCCGGGGCGCGAAGGAGATCCCGTACCGTTCCACGGGACTGTCGTGGCAGCTCGACATCGGCCAGGACCCCGCCGTCGGCAACGCCATCTTCGAGGCGTTCCTCGCCGAGGTGGCCGACGTGGGCCCGGAGAACATGGCCCAGTGGCGTTTGGTCGCGCAGGTCCCCCCCGAGCGGCTCGACGAGTTCAAACAGCGGATGCAGACCGTCCTCAACGAGTTCAGCACCGAGCCGGTCGACGAGGACGCGGAGCGCACCGCGGTGTACGTAGCCCTGTATCCGAGCAGGTAAATGGGTCGTTCTTTCCCGCGAAGCGTGGGACGATAGAGGCACGATGACAGAACTGACGCAGAACTTCCTTCCCGAGGCCGACCTCGACGGCGTCGAGTTGTCCGACGGGGAGCTCGAACTCTCCGACCGCGCGTCACTGCGCAGGGTGGCGGGGCTGTCCACAGAACTGGCCGACGTCACCGAGGTCGAGTACCGACAGCTGCGGTTGGAACGGGTCGTCCTCGTCGGCGTGTGGACCGAAGGGACGGCGGAACAGGCCGAGGAGTCGCTGGCCGAACTGGCGCGCCTGGCCGAGACGGCGGGCTCCGAGGTGCTCGAAGGCCTGGTCCAGCGTCGTTCACGGCCGGACCCCGCCACCTACATCGGGTCGGGCAAGGTGAAGGCCCTGGCCGACATCGTGGCTTCCACCGGAGCGGACACGGTCATCTGTGACGGTGAGCTCTCACCCAGCCAGCTGCGACAGCTGGAGGAGAGGCTGCACGTGAAGGTCATCGACCGTACGGCGCTGATCCTCGACATCTTCGCCCAGCACGCGCGTTCCCGCGAGGGCAAGGCACAGGTCGAGCTCGCCCAGCTCGAGTACCTGCTTCCCCGCCTGCGTGGGTGGGGTCAGTCGCTGTCGCGACAGGCCGGTGGTCGCGCGGGCGGCGCGAACGGCGGTGTGGGTCTGCGTGGCCCCGGTGAGACCAAGTTGGAGACCGACCGCAGGCGTATCAACAAGCGCATCGCGAAGCTGCGCCGGGAGATCGCCGCGATGGACACCATCCGCGCCACCAAGCGGGGACGCAGGATGGCCAACGAAGTGCCGAGCGTCGCGCTCGTCGGATACACCAATGCGGGCAAGTCCAGCATCCTCAACGCGGTGACCGGGGCCGGGGTGTTGGTGGAGGACGCCCTGTTCGCCACCCTCGATCCCACCACCCGGCGGACGGAGACGCCGGACGGCAGGGTGTACACGCTGACCGACACCGTCGGGTTCGTGCGGCACCTGCCTCACCAGTTGGTCGACGCGTTCCGCTCGACACTCGACGAGGCCGCCGACGCCGACCTGTTGCTGCACGTCGTCGACGGCGCGGCCGCCGCGCCCGAGGACCAGGTGGTCGCCGTGCGCGAGGTCCTCGCCGAAATCGCCGAGAAGCGGGCCGAACCGCTACCGCCTGAGCTGGTGGTCATCAACAAGGCCGACATCGCCGACGAGATGACCCTGGCGCGGCTGCGTAATCTGCTGCCCGATGCGGTCGTCGTCTCCGCGCACAGCGGGCAGGGCATCGACACCCTCCTGTCCGAGATCGCTGCTCGGCTGCCCAAGCCGGAGACCGTCGTGGACGTCGTGGTGCCCTACACCCGAGGGGAACTCGTCGCGAAGGCGTACGCCGAGGGCGAGGTGCTCGCAGAGGAGCACCGCCCCGAGGGCACGCACCTGCGGGCCAGGGTGCATCCCGAGCTCGCGGCGGCTCTTGCGGATTACGCCACGAATGGTTCCGGAGCGTGAGGCTACCGTAGCGGTGTGAGAACGTTCGGCCTCGGAATCGGCATCGTCACCTTCATGTTGACGCTGTTGTTCGGGACCGCCTCGGCCGCGTACGCCGAGCAAGACGGTGCCGTGCCCGAACCCGAGGTCCGATGTGTCATCGACGACCCGCGACTGGAGGAGCTGTCCGGTCTCGCCGCCGACTCGACGCACCTCTACGCGGTCAACGACGGGGGCACGCGACTGGAGGTGGCGGTCCTCGGCGACGACTGCCGGGTACGTGACCTCATCACGGCCCCCACGGACCCGTACGACGTCGAGGACCTCGCGCTCGGACCCGACGGCACTTTCTGGCTCGGCGATACGGGGGACAACAGAGGTCAACGTGAGACGGTCGCATTGCACGCGCTGTCGCGGGACGGCACGTCGGTGCTGTATCGGCTCACCTACCCGGACGGACCTCGAGACGCCGAGGCGCTCGTCGTGGACCGTGAGGGCACGCCGTACATCATCACGAAGGACGTCCTCGGTTCCAGCCGGGTCTATCGGCCCGCGCAGCCGCTGACCAGTCCTGGGCCCACCCCGTTGGAGAAGGTGGCCACGATCTCACTGTTGCCGACCCGGACACCGGGTGGGCCGGTCGGCATGGCGGGCAGCGTGTTGATCACGGGTGCGGCGTTGTCCAGTGACGGGAGTGTGGTGGCGGTACGGACCTACACCGACGCCTATCTGTACCCGGTGACCGAGGGCGACATCGTTGCGGCTTTCTCGCGGGAACCGGTGCGGGTTCCGCTTCCTCATGAGCGGCAGGGGGAGGCCATCGCCTTCACCCCCGACGGGACGTTGTTGTCGGCCAGTGAGGGGCGCGGTGAGCCGTTGCGGGCCGTTCCGGACGCCGTGGGTCTCGTCGGCGACGCATCCGCCGGAGTCGAGGAACGAGGAACGGGCACGACACCGGAAACCGCCGAGGACGGGCCCACCGAGTCGACCGAACACGGTTCCGGTCTCGGAGTGGTGCCGAGTTTCCTCATCGCCATCGCGCTCGCCGCCGTGTTGCTGGCCGGATTCGGCCGGCGCCGCCGTTGACCACTCCGGTGAGGTCGCGGAAAAGACGCGGTTACGCGGTCCGATGCGGAAACACCGGTGGTGACGATCGGGAATGGGCTTTGAATGGCCTTTGAATGGCCTTTGAGGTGTTCCGAGCACGTATCCGCCGCGGTTCACAACCGTCGGAGAACCGCGACCACTTTTCCGAGGATCGTGGCGTCGTCCCCCGGAATCGGTTCGTACGCCTCGTTCTGCGGGACCAGCCAGATATGGCCGTCCTTGCGCTTGAACGTTTTCACCGTGGCCTCACCGTCGATCATCGCTGCCACGATGTCGCCGTTTTCAGCGGTGGGTTGTTGCCGGACCACCACCCAGTCGCCGTCGGTGATAGCGGCATCGATCATCGAATCGCCCGTGACGCTGAGGAGGAATACATCGCCTTCACCGACGATGTCCTTGGGCAGCGGATAGACGTCTTCGATCGATTCCTCTGCCAATACGGGTTTACCTGCGGCGATACGGCCGACCAGGGGTACGAACGCGGGTTGGGGCATGGAGCGTTCCGCGGTGGCCGAGGTGGTCGGGGGGATGGGGTGCTCCGAATCCAACGCGAGTACGCCCACGGCCCGGGGGCGATTGGCGTCGCGCCTCAGATATCCCTTGCGCTGCAACGCCTTCAATTGATGGGAAACCGACGAGGTGGAGGTGAGCCCAACCGCTTCACCGATTTCCCGGACGCTGGGCGGGTACCCGTACTTGTCCACCCACGTCCTGATCACCTCGAGCACTTTCTGTTGCCGCGGCGTGAGGTTTGTGTCCGGGGCCTCGACCGCCTGCGGAAGGTCGGAAACCTTACCGCTGTCGGTTGCCTTGCGTGCCACCGCGTTACGCCTCCCAATCGCCGGCCGACCCGAGGTCGGGCTCTGTCGAACTCCGCTCACGACGCTAACCCGCCTCGGCGGGGATCTCAAACGTTTGTTCGACCTGCGCGTCGATGTCGCCCAATTTTCGCACGCGGGAGTGTCGGTATTCGCACGGGTGTTCGACGGTGGGTATGTTCGGGGATCGCCACGGTGGTCGCGAACGGGACGCGATGGCGTGTGGTGGTCGAACAGGGCCGCTGTGTCGGGTCGGGGTCGGCGGCGTCGAGCGTGGGGTGGTTGACGGCGGCATTCCGGGAACCCCCGGGGTGCGTGCAGTCGGAGGGTCCGCCGGGCTTTCGGGGTGTGGGAGCCGTCCTCCGGTAGCCCCCGTGTCACCGGTTCGCCCCACGCGTAGGCTGTCCGGGGTTTGTGCCCGTGCTCGAAGGGGTCATGGGGCCGAAGGGGGAGCATCCTATGTCGGTTCTCACCCCGTCGGGGGGCGGGGGTGCGGTTGCGCGCACCCTCGCGGCCTTCTATGGTCAACCACCACATCTAGTAGTTACATCGCTGTAATTGGTCTATAAGTTGGGTTACGATCGCGGTTGTCGTTCATCGTTGGGGTACTCGAAAAGGTGCCGTAAGCGATCGCGGACAGCTGTGATCAACGGTGGTCACGGATCACGTGTGGTGTGGCCGCGGCGCGACGAACACAGGACAGGGACACGGTGTTCCTGCTCTGCGGGTGAGAACAGGGAGGTGCTCGACCGATGCGGTGTCCGTTCTGCCGGCACGCGGACTCTCGTGTCGTCGATTCCCGCGAGGTGGACGAAGGCCAGGCGATTCGACGCCGTCGGTCGTGTTCAGCCTGCGGACGCCGGTTCACTACGTCCGAAACGATGGTCCTCGCCGTCGTCAAGCGGTCGGGGGTTACCGAGCAGTTCAGCCGCGACAAGGTGGTCCGGGGAGTGCGGCGCGCCTGTCAAGGCCGTCCGGTCGACGACGACGCCCTGCAAAAACTCGCTCAACAGGTCGAGGAGTCGATCCGGGCGACCGGGGTCGCGGAGATACCGAGCCACGAGGTCGGGCTGGCGATACTCGGTCCCCTCAGGGAACTCGACGCCGTGGCTTACCTGAGGTTCGCGAGTGTGTACCGGTCCTTCTCGTCCATCGAGGACTTCGAGGCCGAGATCAAGAACCTGCGTGAGGCGATCGCCGAGTCGGAGTCATCGGCCCAGCAGGACCACAGCGACTGAGGACGCGGACGACGCGTGGCGTCGCCGCCAGTTTCGAACGCGGGAGTGGGAGTCATGACAGAAACCGTGGGGGTCGGCGCGGAATCCTCGCCGAAACCGAGCAAGAAGCGGGGTAGCTCGGGCGCGCGTAAGGGCCTGCGCATCCAGCGCGTCTTCACGACCGAGGGCGTGCACCCCTACGACGAGGTGCGATGGGAGAAGCGCGATGTCGTCATGACCAACTGGCGTGACGGCACGGTGAACTTCGAGCAACGTGGTGTGGAGTTCCCCGACTTCTGGTCGCTCAACGCGACGAACATCGTCACCAGCAAGTACTTCCGTGGGGCGGTTGGCAGTCCCGAACGGGAAAGCAGCCTGAAGCAGCTCATCGACCGCGTCGTCAAGACTTACGTCAAGGCGGGGCTCGAACACGGTTACTTCGCCGGTGCCGCCGACGCCGAGATCTTCGAGCACGAGCTGACATGGATGCTGCTGCACCAGGTGTTCAGCTTCAACTCGCCGGTGTGGTTCAACGTCGGTACCAGTTCGAAGCAGCAGGTCAGCGCCTGCTTCATCCTGTCGGTCGACGACACCATGGAATCGATCCTCAACTGGTACAAGGAAGAGGGTCTGATCTTCAAAGGCGGTTCGGGCGCGGGCCTGAACCTGTCGCGCATCCGTTCGTCGCGGGAACTGTTGTCCTCCGGCGGGACGGCTTCGGGACCGGTGTCGTTCATGCGGGGCGCCGACGCGTCCGCGGGCACCATCAAGTCGGGTGGGGCCACGCGTCGTGCGGCGAAGATGGTGGTTCTCGACGTCGACCACCCCGACGTCGAGGAATTCATCGAGACCAAGGCGCGGGAGGAGCACAAGATCCGGGCGCTCCGGGACGCCGGTTTCGACATGGACCTCGGCGGCGCCGACATCTCGTCGGTGCAGTACCAGAACGCCAACAACTCCGTGCGTGTCTCCGACGAGTTCATGCAGGCCGTCGAGACCGGAGGTGACTTCGGGCTGCGCGCCAGGACGACCGGGGAGATCATCGAGCGGGTCGACGCGAGGTCGCTGTTCCGCAAGATGGCCCAGGCCGCGTGGGAATGCGCCGATCCCGGCATCCAGTACGACGACACGATCAACGATTGGCACACCTGCCCGGAGTCGGGGCGTATCACCGCCTCGAACCCGTGCTCGGAGTACATGCACCTGGACAACTCCAGCTGTAACCTCGCCTCGCTGAACCTGCTGAAGTTCCTGCGTGACGACGGCACGTTCGACGCGGAACTGTTCGTCAAGGCGGTCGAGCTCGTCATCACGGCGATGGACATCTCGATCTGCTTCGCCGACTTCCCGACCGAGGCCATCGCGGAGACCACGCGGAAGTTCCGCCAGCTGGGGATCGGCTACGCCAACCTCGGTGCGCTGCTGATGGCCACGGGACACGCGTACGACTCCGAGGGTGGGCGTGCGCTGGCCGCGGCGATCACCTCGCTGATGACGGCCGTGTCCTACCGACGGTCGGCGGAGTTGGCCGGGATCGTGGGCCCCTACGAGGGGTACGCCCGGAACGCCGAGGCGCACCAGCGCGTGATGCGCAAGCACGCGGCGGCCAACGAACTCGTCCGCACCTACCACGTCAACGACGCCGCGATCAGGGCGGTGGCGACCAAGGAGTGGAACCGGGGCATCGAGCTCGGCATGGCCAACGGTTGGCGTAACTCGCAGGCCAGCGTGTTGGCCCCCACCGGGACCATCGGTTTCATGATGGACTGCGACACCACCGGGATCGAGCCGGACTTCTCGTTGGTGAAGTTCAAGAAGCTCGTCGGCGGCGGATCCATGAAGATCGTCAACAACGCGGTCCCCCGCGCGCTGCGCTCCCTGGGCTACCAGGAGGAGCAGATCGAGGCGATCGTCGACTACATCTCCGAGCACGGCCATGTGGTCAACGCGCCGGGGCTGCGGCCCGAACACTACGAAGTGTTCGACTGTGCGGTGGGAGAGCGGTCGATCGCGCCGATGGGCCACGTGCGGATGATGGCGGCGGTGCAGCCTTTCCTGTCCGGCGCGATCTCCAAGACGGTCAACATGCCGGAGTCGGCCACCGTCGAGGACGTGGAGGAGATCTACTTCCAGGGCTGGAAGTTGGGTCTTAAGGCATTGGCCATCTACCGCGACAACTGCAAGGTGGGCCAGCCGCTGTCGACGGCGAAGAAGGAGAAGTCCGAAAGCAGGGCGGAACCCGAGAAGGTGGTCGAGTACCGCCCGGTGCGGAAGCGGCTGCCGAAGAAGCGGCCGAGCCAGACGGTTTCGTTCACCGTGGGCGGCGCCGAAGGGTACATGATCGCCGGTTCGTATCCGGACGACGGCAAACTCGGCGAGATCTTCGTCAAGCTGGGTAAGCAGGGGTCCACCCTGGCCGGCGTGATGGACGCCTTCTCCATGTCGATCTCGGTGGGGCTGCAGTACGGCATTCCGCTCGAGTTCTACGTGCAGAAGTTCCAGAACCTGCGCTTCGAGCCGGCGGGGATGACCGACGACCCGGACATCCGCATGGCGACGAGTGTCCTGGACTACTTGTTCCGCAGGCTCGCGCTGGACTACCTGCCGTATGAGAAGCGTGCGCAACTGGGCATCTTCACCGCCGACGAGCGCGCGGCACAGGTCGAGAACGATTACGGTTCGTCGGCGGAACCCAACGTCGATCTGGAAGCCCTGCGCAGCAGCGTCGAGACGGAGCAGCAGCGGGTCGAGGGCAGCGGTTCCGACTCCGACGACTCCGAGGAACGGCCGTCGAGCGAAGCGCGTCGGGAAGCGCACACGACCCCCGAGTTGGTGGAGTTGCAGCTCGGTAAGGCGGCTGACGCGCCGCTGTGCATGACGTGCGGTACGAAGATGCGTCCTGCGGGTTCGTGCTACGTGTGTGAGGGCTGTGGCGCCACCTCTGGCTGCAGCTGACGGTTGACCGCACCGGGAGGGGAGCCGGCCGGCTCCCCTCCCGGGTGTCGGTGTCGGAGGGGCATGTCGTAGGGGCATCCTCTCGGCCGAGGACCGAGACGGTTCAAAACGGTGCGATCCGGTCTCCCGTGGCACAGTGGGAGTGACAGCGAGCCCCGCACGCTTGGGAGCACCGATGAGCACGGTGGTGGTGACCGGAGGAACCGGCACACTCGGTCGTGAGGTCGTACGCCACCTCGTGGAGGACGGGCACGACGTCGTCGTCACGAGTCGATCGGCGACACCGTCGGTGTGGGATAGTGCCCGGACGGTACAGGTCGACTACCGGTCACCCGGTACGCTCCGTACCGCTTTCGAAGGGGCCGACGCGATCGTGCACTGTGCGACCAGGGTCTCCTGGCGACGGGGCGGTGACGTGGACCTCACTGGTCGCGTGCTGGACGCCGCCCGCCACACCGGATGCGGAAACCTGGTCTACATCTCGATCGTCGGGGTCGATCGCATACCGCTTCGGTATTACCGGACCAAAATCGAGGCCGAACGGCTCATCGAGGACAGTGGTCTACCGTGGACGATCCTGCGGACCACCCAGTTCCACCAGCTCGTCATCCGGCTGCTGAACGCATTGACACGTCCACCGCTGGCCTTGGTCCCGGACCTCTCCGTGCAACCGATCGCTGCCGCCGAGGTGGGCGCGCGGCTGGCCGAACTGGCC
>SMEZ01000051.1_pt1 | contig 37613 bp, 35 predicted proteins | sample 2456351 | NCBI WGS metagenome assembly SMEZ01 (sample SAMN10132605, study PRJNA489261) | soil metagenome | isolation source: day120 antibiotic-loamy sand soil ammended with composted manure from dairy... | place: USA | collected 2015-04-01 | reverse complement strand
CCGGTGGCCGCGGCGGCCCCGGTGGTCGTGGTGGAGCTCCGCGTACCGGCGGCGGTTTCCGCGGTGGACCGGGCGGTGGTGGCGGCGGCTTCCGTGGCGGTCCCGGTGGCGGCGGTGGTTTCCGTGGCGGCCGGGGTGGTCCCGGTGGTCGTGGTGGAACGGCCGGTGCCTTCGGGCGTCCGGGCGGTCCCTCGCGCAAGGGCCGTAAGTCGAAGCGGCAGAAGCGCCAGGAGTACATGGAGACCATGCAGGCGCCGTCGGTCGGCGGCGTGCGTCTGCCGAAGGGCAACGGCGAGACCATCCGGTTGCCGCGTGGTGCGTCGTTGACCGACTTCGCGGAGAAGATCAACGCGAACCCGGGCTCCCTGGTGCAGGTGCTCTTCCACCTCGGTGAGATGGTCACCGCGACGCAGTCGGTCTCCGAGGACGTGCTGGAACTGCTCGGCTCGGAGATGAACTACAACGTCCAGGTGGTCAGCCCCGAGGAGGAGGACCGCGAGCTGCTCGAGGCGTTCGACATCAACTTCGGTACGGACGCCGGTAGCGAGGAGGACCTGCGGCCCAGGCCGCCGGTGGTGACCGTCATGGGTCACGTCGACCACGGTAAGACCAGGTTGCTGGACACCATCCGGCAGACGAAGGTCGGTGAGGCCGAGGCCGGTGGCATCACCCAGCACATCGGTGCCTACCAGGTCAAGACGGAGGTCGACGGCGAAGAGCGGCTGATCACCTTCATCGACACCCCGGGTCACGAGGCGTTCACCGCCATGCGTGCCCGTGGTGCGCAGGCCACCGACATCGCCGTGATCGTGGTCGCGGCCGACGACGGTGTGATGCCGCAGACGGTGGAGGCGATCAACCACGCGCAGGCCGCCAAGGCGCCCATCGTGGTCGCGGTCAACAAGATCGACGTCTCGGGCGCGAACCCGGCGAAGGTTCGCCAGCAGCTCACCGAGTACGGCCTGGTGGCCGAGGAGTACGGCGGCGACACGATGTTCGTCGACATCTCGGCCAAGCAGGGCACGAACATCGACGGGCTGCTCGAGGCGATCGTGTTGACCGCCGACGCGGCGCTGGACCTCCGGGCGAACCCGGACATGGAGGCCCAGGGGGTGGCCATCGAGGCGCACCTCGACCGCGGCCGCGGTCCGGTGGCCACGGTGCTGGTGCAGCGCGGAACCCTGCGAGTGGGCGACTCGGTCGTCGCGGGCGACGCCTACGGTCGAGTGCGACGCATGGTGGACGAGTACAACCGGGACGTCACCGAGGCGAAGCCGTCGCGGCCGGTCCAGGTCATCGGCTTCACATCGGTGCCGAGGGCCGGTGACACGTTCCTCGTCGTCGAGGAGGACCGGGTGGCCCGGCAGATCGCCGAGCGCCGCCAGGCTCGGATCCGCAACGCCGAGAACGCCGCCAGGCGCAAGCGTGTCAGCCTGGAGGACCTGGACTCCGCGTTGAAGGAGACCAACACCCTCAACCTGATCATCAAGGGCGACAACTCGGGTACCGTCGAGGCGCTCGAATCGTCCCTGATGCAGATCGACGTCGGCGACGAGGTGGAGCTCAACATCGTCCACCGCGGTGTGGGTGGTGTCACCGAGAGCGACATCGACCTCGCCACGGCGTCCGACGCGGTCGTGATCGGGTACAACGTGCGTGCGCAGGGCAAGGCGACCGAACGCGCCACGCGCGAGGGTGTCGACGTCCGGTACTACACGGTGATCTACCAGGCGATCGAGGAAATCGAGCAGGCCCTGAAGGGCATGCTCAAGCCGGTGTACGAGGAGGTCGACCTCGGTAGGGCTGAGGTCCGTGAGGTGTTCAAGTCCTCGAAGGTCGGCACCATCGCCGGTTGCCTGGTCACGTCGGGTGAGATCCGGCGTAACTCCAAGGCACGCCTGCTGCGTGACGGCGTGGTTGTCGGGGAGAACCTCCCGGTCAGCTCGCTGCGGAGGTTCAAGGACGACGTCGTGGAGGTCCGCGAGGGCTTCGAATGCGGTCTCACGCTCGGCAAGTTCTCCGACATCAAGGTCGGTGACGTGATCGAGACGTACGAGCTCCGCGAGAAGCCGCGCGAGTGATGAGGTCGGTGGCCGGGCGGAACGTGCCCGGCCACCGTCATCAGCGGGGACGACATCGATGTTCGTCGGCACACTGGAATTGGATGTGCTGCTCGGTGACGTACGGTCACGGAAACAGAAGCGCTCCGTGGTACGCCCGATCATCGCCGAGTTGCGCAAACGCTATGAGGTGGCGGTAGCCGAGACTGGGCACTTGGATCTGTATCGACGGTCGCTGCTCGGTGTGGCGACGGTGGCCGTGGACGGTGCTCATGTGCGGGACATACTGGACTCCTGTGAGCGTCTCGTGGCGGAGCGCCCGGAGATCGAGTTGTTGTCCGCGCACCGACGGCTTTTCGGTCCGGACGACTAGAGCATGGTAGGCGGAGAAAAGGGGGTGCGCCGTGGCTGATCGGGCTCGCGCACGAAGGCTGGCCAAGCGGATCGCCCAGATCGTCGCATCCGCGCTGGAACACGAGATCAAGGATCCCCGGCTGGGCAATGTGACCGTGACCGACGCGAGGGTGACGGGTGACCTTCGCGATGCGACGGTGTATTACACGGTGCTCGGGGACAGCCTGGATTCCCCGCCGGACTTCGCGGGAGCCGCCGCCGCGTTGGAGTCGGCGCGCGGCGTGCTCCGGTCGAAGGTGGGACAGGGCACGGGAGTGCGGTACACGCCGACGTTGACGTTCGTCCCCGACCAGTTGCCGCAGGACGCTCGCCATATCGACGAACTGTTGGCGAAGGCCAGGGAAGCCGATGCGGAGGTCGCGCGACTGGCCACGGGTGCCAAGCCCGCCGGTGACGCGAATCCGTACCGGGTGAAGGAGAAGGACGAGGACGAGGGCGCTGACGAGCGCTGACGTCCTCGAGTCCCGACCGCCACGTTCTTCCGATCGTCGTGGTCGCTGTGCCACAGCGGCCACGGACAGGACGGTGCGACCGCGTGGTCGTCGGTCGACGTGGCCGATCCGGTGGTCCGATTCCGGCTACTCCCCATCGTCCGCGGACCCCGGTGCGGTCGTGACCCGATCGACCCGGCTGAATCCTTCGGCCACCAGATCGGCGTCGGTGAGCTCGTCGATGGTGTGCCACATCCGGGCGACGACGTGTTCCGGCACCTGCCGATGTTCGGGCCGAGTGGCGTTACGTGCCAGGCAGACGTCCAGCGGGGCCCACACGAGCAGGACCGTGGCGGGTGCGCCGTGTTCCCGGGCGAGCTGTAGCCAGCGGATGCGGTCATGGCGACGAGCGCCTGTGCCGTCGATCGCCACCGAGCGACCGGCGGCCAGGTTCTCGTGGGCCTGCCGTGCGACATAGGTGAAGGCAGCGGGGGTGGCTTTCTGATCGCCCTCGTGTTCCCCTCGGATCGCGCGGGCCTCGTCCAGCGACAGCACGGTGATCCCGTCGGCCACCAAGGCGCGGGACACCATGGATTTGCCCGAACCGGGGGCGCCGACCAAAACGGTGACCGTGGTAGTCGGGTGCACCGATGTCGGTTACCCGTCGCGTCGATATCCGCACCCGGTCAGCAGCACCGATGTCCCGCGACACGACGCCCTCGGGCCTTTACGCTGCTTTTTTGCTTTTTTCGTATCGCCGGCGGCGCTATTTCCGTGCGACGACCACGTCACGCACGATGGCGTGATCGACCCGGTGGACGAGTTCGTCGTAGCCGGGGCCGGTGACCACCGTGAGCCCCGCACGGTCCAGGAGGTCGGCGAGTTTCTCGCGGGCCAGCACGTAGGTGTTGTAGGAGATGCCGATCGCGCCGCCCGGTCGCAGTACGCGGTTCCACACCGGGATGGCGGCGGCCAGCAGGTCGTGGGGGCTGCGGGCCAGCGAGTCGTCCTGAGCACGGCTGCCGTGTTGCACACCGTACGGTGCGTCCGTGACGATCAGGTCCACGGACTCGGCGCGCAAGAGCTCATCGGTACGCAGTGTGTCGGTGTTGTAGTAGTTGAGTCGGCGCGTGTCGCCCGCCTTGTAGGCCTCCTTGGTGGCGCCGTACTCGATTTCGAGGCGTTGCCCCAGCCGCATCTTGTTGCGTCGCAGCACACCGGACTGTGCCGTGTGCTTGATGCGCTTACCACGCAACCACGTCTTGATGAACCGTTCGTAGGCTTCGAAGTCCTTGGCCGCGATCTCGATCCCCGTGGCGTCGAAGCCGTACATCATCGCCTGGTTCAGCACGGTGCCCCGGCCACACAGCGGATCGAGCACGTGTAGGGCACGGCCGAACGGATCGGACCCCCAGCGGGACGCGAGCAGTGTCAGGTTCAGCAGGAGCTGGGTGAACTGCTCGTTGGTCTTGCCCGGGTACTTCTGGATGGTGAGCAGGTCGGAGTCGAATCGCGCCACGGGGGTCATCGGCAGCGGGCGCAACAGTTCACCGGTCACCTCGAACAGCGCGTACGCCGACGACACGTTCGACAACGTCGTGATGTCGTCGTCGCTCAACGGCCGGTCGGTGGTCAGGGTGACGTAGTCGACGCCGCCGATCGTCCGGACGTCCGTGCCGGTCAGTGTGGCCGAAGCCAGTGTGGACGCGAACGCCGACAACTCGGCCCTGACCAGGGCGGGTGCGGTGTCGGTGTAGACGCGGTTGGCGGAAGGGAGGATGAGGATCGCGTACTCGGGCATTGTTAGACCAGCTTAGCCGAGTCGAAGCAGGGCCTTGGACGAAGCTCTTTTGACTACGCTGGCCCGACGTGACCGACCTGATGCCGCAACGTGTGCCCGCCCGTGAGGTGTGGCGACTCGCCGTTCCCGCGCTGGGTGTGCTGGCCGCCGAGCCGCTCTACGTTCTCGTGGACACCGCTGTGGTCGGCCACCTGGGTGCGTTGCCGTTGGCGGGACTCGCCCTCGGCGGCACGTTGGGGCTCGCGGTGTTGGTGGTGGGACAGCTCGTGGCCGAACCGTTCGCCCGACTGATGTCGGGTGATCCGGCTGTGGCGGAGCAGACGGTGTCGTGGCTACGCATCGCCCTGTGCGGTACGCCGATGATCCTCGTCACGATGGCGGGCAACGGCTGGATGCGCGGTGTCCAGGACGCCGCGCGCCCACTGCGGTACGTCCTCGCGGGCAACGCGTTGTCGGCCGCGCTGTGTCCCGTGCTCGTGTATCCGGTGGGCTGGGGACTCGAAGGGTCGGCCGTCGCCAACGTGGTCGCCCAGACCGTGTCGGCGAGCCTGTTCATCCGGGCGTTGATCCGCGAGGGTGTCTTCCGCCGGCCGCAGCCGTCGGTGATGTGGGCGCAGTTGCGGCTCGGACGGGACCTCGTTCTGCGCAGCCTGGCGTTCCAGGCGTGTTTCCTGTCCGCGACGACCGTGGCGGCCCGCACCTCCACCGAGGCCGTCGGCGCTCACCAGGTGGTGTGGCAGCTGTGGACGTTCCTGGCGTTGGTGCTGGACTCGGTGGCCATCGCCGCGCAGTCGTTGATCGGTGCCGCCCTGGGTGCGCACGACTCCCGGCGCGCCCGAGGCATCGCCTCGCAGATCGTTTCCTACGGGCTCGTCTTCGGCTGTGTGCTCGCGGTGGTGTTCGCCGCCGCTTCCCCGGTGCTGCCGGGACTGTTCACCACCGATGCGGGCGTGCTCGCCGCCATCCCGTACGCATGGTGGTTCTTCGTCGCGCTGCAACCGGTCGCGGGAGTGGTGTTCGCGCTCGACGGTGTGCTCCTCGGCGCGGGCGATGCCACGTTCCTCCGCAACGCCACGCTCGGCAGCGCGGTGCTCGGTTATCTGCCGTTGATCTGGATGTCGTTGGCGTTCGGCTGGGGGCTCGCCGGCATCTGGACCGGACTGTCGCTGTTCATGCTGCTGCGGATGGGATTCGTGGTGGCCCGGTGGCGGTCGGGAGGCTGGGCCGTGGTGGGCGCCGTTCGGACGTGAGCGAAAGTGTGGGCAATCACACGAAGATCACGGGTAAGTATCGAAGATGCTTAGGCGATACAACTAGTGGGCCCTCGACGTGGGCGCCCGCGTTGTGTCCTTCGCGGTCCTTCGTGTCCGTGCGTCCTGTGTCGTCGCCCGCGCCATCGCTGACATCACTGGGGAGGAGATTCTTTGTCGTCCCGGCCTACCACGACCACGTCCTCCGGGTCCCTGAGGTCGTGGTTGATCTGGTTGACCGCGGCTTTCGTCTACGTTCTCGCGGTTTTCCACCGCACGTCACTCGGTGTGGCGGGCCTCGACGCCGCTGAGCGGTTCGGTGTCGGTTCCGCCGCGCTGTCCGCGTTCACCGTCCTCCAGGTCGGTGTCTACGCGGCCATGCAGGTTCCCACAGGATTACTGGTCGATCGATTCGGGCCGCGCCGGGTACTCCTCGGCGCGTTGACCTTCCTTGGGCTCGGGCAGGTGTTGCTCGCCGTGGCCCACACCTACGCTCTCGCGCTCATCGCGCGTGGTGTTCTCGGGCTCGGCGACGCGCTCACGTTCGTCTCCGTGCTACGGCTTGCGGCCAACCATTTCCCCGGCCGGCAGTACATGCTGGTCACCGCCCTGACCGGTGCGCTCGGTTTCGTCGGTAACCTCGCCGCCACCCTTCCACTGGCTCTGCTGCTCGCGGGGCCAGGCTGGACGCCCACCTTCCTGATCGCCGGATTGGTGACCCTGGCCTTCACCGTCGTGGTGACGTTGCGGGTGCGCGACACGCCCACCTCTCGGACGACGGCCGCCCCCACTCGGGTTCTGGACGCACTTCACCACACCGTTCGGCCAGAACGCCATGGTGCTGCTGTGGGGCGTGCCGTTTCTGGTGGACGGTCAGGGCTACTCGGCCACGGTGGCCAGTTCCCTGCTCGTGGTGTTCGTGATCGGCGCGATGGTCGGCGGGCCGGTGCTCGGGGGATTCGTCGGTCGCAGGCCCGAACTGCGGATGCCGTTGGTGGTGGGCTACCTCGCGGCCACCGGCGTCACGTGGGCGGTGCTGTTGGGATGGCCGGGACAGCTGCCCGTGGGGGTGCTGATCCCCGCGTTCGCCGTGCTGTCGCTCGGCGGCCCGTTCTCCATGGTCGGGTTCGCGTTGGCGCGGGATTACAACCCGCTGCCACGGGTCGGCACCGCCACCGGAATCGTCAACGTGGGTGGATTCGTGGCCACCATGGTGGTGTCCCTGCTGATCGGTGTTCTCCTGGAGGCCACGGGCGGTAACTACCGGATCGCGTTCCTGACGATGGTGGTCGTGCTCGCCCTCGGGGCCTGGCGGATCGGGGTGTGGTGGCTGCGAGCCCGTGCGGCCGTGTTCGCCGCCGAGGACAGGGGTGAGTCGGTACCCGTGCGGTTGCGCAGGCACCGCTGGGACACCGGCCACATCGTCGCGGAACGCACGTCGGCGTCGGTGTGAACCCGTTTCGGTTACCGCCGGTGGTCGGCGGTTTCGCGGGGGCGGTTACAGTGCGAGCGTGTCTGCCCAAGCCGCGTCCTCCGGATTGTTGATCGTCGACAAACCCGGCGGGATGACCTCGCACGACGTGGTCGCCAAGGTCCGCCGTTTCCTGCGTACCCGCAAGGTCGGGCACGCGGGGACGCTCGATCCGATGGCCACGGGGGTGCTCGTGCTGGGCGTGGGGCGTGCCACGAAACTGCTCGGACACCTGGCGTTGGATCGCAAGGCCTATCTCGCCACGATCGTCCTCGGCGCCGCCACCACCACCGACGACGCCGAGGGGGAGGTCACGTCGAGCGCCGACGCCTCCGGCGTGCGTGATTCCGACATCGCCGCCGAGATCGCGGCGTTGACGGGTGACATCCTGCAGAAGCCGAGCGCGGTGAGCGCGGTGAAGGTGGACGGCAAACGCGCCTACGCCCGCGTGCGGGCGGGGGAGGAGGTCGATCTCCCGGCCCGGCCCGTCACAGTGCATCGGTTCGACGTGCTCGCCACCCGACGGGAAGGGCAGCGGGTGGAGCTCGACGTGATGGTCGACTGTTCGTCGGGCACGTACGTGCGGGCGCTCGCACGTGATCTGGGTTCGGCGCTCGGGGTCGGTGGTCATCTCGCCGCGCTGCGGCGCACCTCGGTCGGACCGTTCACCCTGGCGCAGGCCCGCACCCTCGACGAGGTCGAGCGCGCGCCGGGGCTGTCGTTGAGTCTGAGCGAGGCCGTGGCGGCCGCGTTCCCCCGGGTCGACGTCGCCGCCTCCGCCGCGCACGCGATCCGGCACGGGCAGCGCATCCCCGCGGCCGGGATCGACGGCACCTACGGAGTGTTCGGCCCCGACGGTCGTGTGCTCGCGCTGGCGCGGGACAGTGGTCGGGTGGCCAAGTCCGTGGTCGTCCTCGACCCCGCCTGAGATCCCTCCCCAAGAGATCGATCTCGGGCGGGCTACCCTGCACCACGTGCAGCGATGGCGTGGTGTGGCGGACCTTCCCGGTGATTGGGGCCGGTGCGTGGTCACGATCGGCGTGTTCGACGGCGTGCATAAGGGGCACCAGGCGTTGATCAGTCAGACGGTGAGGACGGCCCGGCAACGGGGCTTGCCCAGTGTGGTGCTCACCTTCGACCCGCATCCGGCGGAGGTCCTGCGCCCGGGGAGTCATCCCGCCCAGCTCACGACGCTGACTCGCAAGGCCGAGCTGATAGAGCAGCTCGGCGTCGACGTTCTCGCCGTGCTGCCGTTCACGCCGGAGTTGTCACGGCTGTCGCCCGAGGAGTTCGTCCACGAGATCCTCGTCGAACGGCTGCACGCCGCCACCGTCATCGTCGGGGAGAACTTCCGCTTCGGTTACAAGGCGAGGGGCACCGTGGAGACGTTGCGGGAGCTCGGCAAGCGGTTCGGATTCACCGCGCACGAGGCGACGCTGGAGGGCCACTCCGTGTCGGAGAACGGTGGCAGCGCCGAGATCACGTACTCGTCCACCTACGTGCGATCGTGCATCAATGCCGGTGACGTGGTGGCAGCGGCCGAGGCACTCGGCCGTCCGCACCGGCTGGAGGGCATCGTCGTGCGCGGCGAAGGTCGTGGCCGTGAACTCGGTTTCCCCACGGCGAACCTGTCCCTGCCGGCGTTCTCCGCCGTGCCCGCCGACGGGGTGTACGCATGCTGGTTCGTCCGCCAAGGGCGTGATGAGGAGCCGTTGCCGGCGGCCGTGTCCGTGGGGACCAACCCGACCTTCTCCGGTAGGGAACGGACCGTGGAAGCGTTCGTGCTCGACTTCGACGCCGACCTTTACGGACAGCAGGTGGCCCTCGACTTCGTGGCTCGGCTCAGGGGGCAGATCGCGTTCGACACCACCGAGGAACTCGTCAGGCACATAGCCGACGACGTGGCGCGCACGCGACAGATCCTGGGTCGGTGACTTCCGCGCCACATATAAACGGGTGCGAATGCGAAGGCCTTGCCGGTTTCGCCCCAATGGGCGACCGGACCTGAGAAGATACCGGCACAGGCCGGCGATGTGCCGGTCGGCGTGGTGGAGGGGAGCAAGCTCAGCCGTGGATGACCACAAGATCGTCCAGCGGAACATCGCGTTGCAGCGTGAGTGGTACGGCGAACCGCTTGGTGATCGCGTACGGAGGCTTGTGGTCGCTTTCGACGTCTCGCAGGCGTATCTCGCCGAGGTCCTGGGTATCAGTGCGCCCATGTTGAGTCAGGTGATGAGCGGGCGGCGAGCGAAGATCGGCAACCCGGTCGTCCTGGCCCGGCTCATCATGCTCGAACGCAAGGTCCTGACGCCGGAGGTCGCAGCGGGCAGCAAGGAGGCCATCCGCGCGGCGTTGGAGGACGTCAAGGCTTCCCGTCCCACGGTGAACAGGGACAACTTCCCCGTCGGCGTCGGCCCCGACGAGACCGCCGTGCTCGCGGCACTGCGGGAGATCGCCGAGGAGGAGAGCCTGCTCGAAGCGGCGGAGCGGTTGGACGCGGACTTCCCCGCGATCGCCGACCTGCTTCGCAGAGCGGGGAAGGCCCAGTAGGTGTCCGACCCGGCCCGGCTGTTCACCGCGGTGACGCCGTCCGCCGCGGCGATCTCGGCACTGCGCGAGGAGTTGGGTCGGTATCCCTCCGGACGCGGCCCGTTGCGCTGGGTCGAGGTCCCGCAGTGGCACATCACGCTCGGCTTCTACGGTATGGACGACCCCGGGACCAGGGCATCCTGGTTGAAGGCCCGCCTGGCCGGGCTGCGAGCACCCACGGTGCAGCTGGTGGGAACGGGCTCGTTTCCCGGAGTATTGTGGGTCGGGGTGCGCGAACACGGCCTGACCGAAGTGGCCGACGCGATCCGTCCGGAGGACGAGAAGCGCCCGTTCCGACCCCATCTGACGCTGGCGCGGGGCAGGGCGTTCGGCACCATCGAAAGGTGGCGGCGTCTGCTCGCCGAGTTCGAAAGCCCGGCGTGGACGGCGACCGAGGTGGTGTTGTTCCGCAGCGACCGGGCCGAGGACGGTCGTCGGGCCGGTCCCCGGTACAGCGTGGTCGAGCGGTTCCCGCTTGACTCGCCGGGATGACCGTGTGCGGGCGCGGCGGTGGGGCGCTGCTGATACGCTCGATAGTTGAGTCCGGCTGCGGTCCGTGGCGGCCGGTACTTACGAGCAATGACGACACGGCACACAGTCGAGGAGTGAACACGTGGCTCTGACCGCGGAGGAGAAGAAAGCGATCCTGTCCGAGTTCGGTCTTCACGAGACCGACACGGGATCGCCCGAGGCGCAGGTGGCCCTGCTGACGAAGCGGATCACCGACCTCACCGAGCACCTCAAGGTGCACAAGCAGGACCACCATTCGCGTCGTGGTTTGTTGCTGCTGGTCGGCCGTCGTCGCCGACTGCTCAACTACCTCATGCGAGTGGACATCGAGCGGTATCGTTCGCTGATTCAGCGACTCGGCCTCCGCCGATGACAGGCCCTGAGGGGGCGTGACCCGTCTGGGTCGCGCCCCCTCGGTACAAGGAAGCAAGACCATGGGCGAGCGCAGCAATACGCGAGGGCGCCGTAGCCGGTCCTCGGTAGTGGTCGCCGGGAACCCGTTCCCGTCGGCTTCGATCGATGACCGGCCTCGTACCTCGCGTGTGCCCCGAGGAGTGGGGCGGCGCCCGCCCGGATGTACGAGGAGTAATACACAGTCATGACTGATGTCAGCGGCAATGACACACAGGCCGTGCACGAAACGGAAGCCGTGATCGACAACGGGCGGTTCGGTCAGCGCACGGTCCGATTCGAGACGGGCAGACTCGCGCGACAGGCAGCCGGGTCCGTCGTCGCGTACCTGGACGACGAGACGATGGTGCTGTCCGCCACCACCGCGTCCAAACAGCCCAAGGAACAGTTCGACTTCTTCCCGCTGACGGTGGACGTCGAGGAGCGGATGTACGCGGCCGGGCGTATCCCCGGTGCGTTCTTCCGTCGGGAAGGTCGCCCGTCCACCGACGCGATCCTGACCTGCCGGCTCATCGACCGTCCCCTGCGTCCCTCGTTCGCGGAGGGGCTGCGTAACGAGATCCAGATCGTCGTGACGGTGCAGAGCCTGCACCCGGACGACCCCTACGACGTGCTCGCCATCAACGCGGCGTCGGCTTCCACCCAGATCGCCGGACTGCCGTTCTCCGGCCCCATCGGTGGAGTGCGGCTCGGGCTGATCGACGGCGAGTGGGTCGCCTTCCCGACCTGGTCGCAGCTGGAGCGCGCCACGTTCAACATGGTCGTGGCGGGTCGTATCGTCGGGGATCGTCCCGAGGACGTCGCGATCATGATGGTCGAGGCGGAGGGGACCGAGAACACCCTCGACCTCATCGCGAACGGGGCCACCGCGCCCACGGAGAAGACCGTGGCCGAGGGCTTGGACGCGGCCAAGCCGTTCATCCGGGTGCTGTGCGAGGCGCAGCAGCGACTCGCCGACGTGGCGGCGAAGCCGGTGGGTGAGTTCCCGCTGTTCCCGGACTACGAACAGGACGCCTACGACGCGGTCGCGGCCATCGCGACCGACGGCCTCGCCAAGGCGCTCACGATCGCGGGCAAGCAGGAACGCGAGAACGCGATCGACGAGGTGAAGAACGCGGTGCTCGAGCGCGTCGGAATCGGCGAGGGCGAGGCGTTCGAAGGCCGTGAGAAGGAGATCGGCGCGGCGTTCCGCGCGCTGACCAAGAAGCTGATCCGGCAGCGCATCCTGCGCGACAAGGTGCGTATCGACGGCCGCGGCGTGACGGACATCCGGCAGCTGGCCGCCGAGGTGTCGGTGGTGCCGAGGGCGCACGGCTCGGCCCTGTTCGAGCGGGGCGAGACCCAGATCCTGGGGGTCACCACGCTCAACATGCTCCGTATGGAGCAGCAGCTCGACACCCTGTCGCCGGAGACGACGAAGCGTTTCCTGCACCATTACAACTTCCCGCCGTACTCCACCGGGGAGACGGGCCGGGTGGGCACGCCGAAGCGCCGTGAGATCGGCCACGGCATGCTCGCCGAGCGCGCGCTCGTACCCGTGGTACCGAAGCGGGAGGAGTTCCCGTACGCGATCCGGCAGGTCTCCGAGGCACTGGGCTCCAACGGGTCCACCTCGATGGGCTCGGTGTGCGCGTCCACGATGAGCCTGCTCAACGCCGGGGTGCCGCTGAAGGCGCCGGTGGCGGGTATCGCCATGGGGCTGGTGTCCGACGAGGTCGAGAACGAGAACGGGGAGACCGAGGTCCGTTACGTGGCGCTCACCGACATCCTCGGTGCGGAGGACGCCTTCGGTGACATGGACTTCAAGGTCGCGGGCACCAGGGAGATCATCACCGCGCTGCAGTTGGACACGAAGCTCGACGGCATTCCGTCCGACGTGCTCGCCGCGGCGCTGGAGCAGGCCCGGGACGCTCGACTGACGATTCTGGACGTCATGGCCGAGGCCATCGACGGTCCGGACGAGATGAGCCCGTACGCACCGCGCGTGACGAGCCTGAAGGTGCCGGTCGACAAGATCGGCGAGGTCATCGGCCCGAAGGGCAAGATGATCAACTCGATCACCGAGGAGACCGGTGCCGACATCTCCATCGAGGACGACGGCACGATCTACGTCGGTGCCGCCGACGGCCCCTCGGCCGACGCTGCCATCGAGAAGATCAACGCCATCGCCAACCCGCAGCTGCCGAAGGTCGGTGAGCGGTACCTCGGCACCGTGGTGAAGACGGCGGCGTTCGGTGCGTTCGTGTCGCTGCTGCCCGGCAGGGACGGCTTGGTGCACATCTCCAAGTTGGGCAACGGCAAGCGCGTGGCCAAGGTCGAGGACGTGGTGCACGTCGGCGACAAGCTGCAGGTGGAGATCGCCGACATCGACAGCCGCGGCAAGATCAGCCTCGTGCTCGTCAAGGACGAGGACGAGGAAGGAGAGGCCGCCGAGTCCGGCAAGGGGCAGTCCTCGGCTCAGGAAGCCCCCGAACGGGACAAGCCCGCGAAGGCGGGTAGGGGCGACAAGGGGCCGAGGCCTGACCGGCCGCGTCAGCGCACCCGTCGTGGCGGACGTGGCCGTGGCGGCGAGAGGGGCGGTCGCGGTGAGAAGTCGGACCAGCAGCAGTCCGACGCGAAGGGCACCGCCTCGACGAGCGGCCCGGCCGACCTGGAGTAACGCGAACCCGCGGAACACAATCCCAGATCCCTCATAGGCGGACTCGAACGGCCCGTCGCCTCATCCGTGGAGGCGACGGGCCGTTCGGCGAGGTGAGTCGACAAAGACATGGCGCGACAAATTGCCGGTCACCTGCAACCGATCGGTTCCACCCGAACGTTGGACTCGGGAATGGATTCCGGTGTCGTCAAGCGCACCGTGCTGCCCGGCGGACTACGCGTGATCACCGAGTCGATTTCGGGTGTGAGATCCGCGACGGTGGGTCTGTGGGTCGGGGTCGGTTCGCGGGACGAACGGCCCCACCTCGCGGGCGCGGCTCACTATCTCGAACATCTGCTGTTCAAAGGCACCGCGCGCCGCAGCGCCGCGCAGATCGCGGAAGAGATCGACGCGGTCGGTGGTGAGATGAACGCTTTCACCGCCAAGGAGCACACGTGTTTCTACGCCCAGGTGCTCGACGACGACCTGCCGTTGGCGGTGGATCTCATTACCGACGTCGTGTTCGAAGCGCTGTGTTCGGACGCCGATGTGGACATCGAACGTGGGGTGGTGCTCGAAGAGATCGCCATGCGCGATGACGATCCCGAGGACCTGTTGCACGAGATGTTCGTGGAAACGGTCATGCCGAATCATCCACTCGGCCGTTCGATCCTGGGCACTGAACAGTCCATCACGATGATGACCCCGTCGGCGTTGCGTAGTTTCTACCGCAGGCGTTATCGACTGCAGCGGATGGTGCTGGCGGTGGCGGGCAACGTCGAACACCGCGCGGTGGTGCGCATGGTGGAATCGGCGCTGCGCGGTCGACTGTCCGGTTCGGACACACCACGACCGCCGAGGGGCGGGCAGGCGCGGTTCGGTCGTTCGGTACGGCCCGTGCTGTACAAACACGACACCGAACAGACGCACCTCATGCTGGGTGTGCGGACTCCGGGCCGACACGATGAGCGTCGGTACTCGCTGGCGGTGCTCAACACCGTGCTCGGTGGCGGGATGAGTTCACGCCTGTTCCAGGAGGTCCGAGAGCGGCGTGGGTTGGCCTACCAGGTGTACTCGTCCGTGACGTCCTACGCCGACGCCGGCCACTTCGACATCTACGTGGGCTGTCAACCCGATCGGCTCGGTGAGGTCGCCGGCGTGGTGGGCGGGATGCTCGCCGATCTCGTCGAACACGGGGTGACCGAAGCCGAGGTCACCAGGGCGAAGGGCCAGCTGCGGGGCGGACTCGTCCTGGGTTTGGAGGACACCGCCTCCCGCATGTTCCGGCTCGGTGAGAACGAACTCCATTACGGCCATTACCGCAGCGTGAGTGAGACAGTGGAGCGTATCGACGCTGTCACGACGGAGGACGTGACGGCACTGGCTCGCGCATTGCTGCGACGGCCCGGTGGCCGGTCGGCGGTCGCCGTGGTCGGGCCGTACGCTCACACCGACGACCTTCCCGAGGAACTGCACGAGGTGATGGCATGACGCAGGTACCCGAAAACGGCGCGGACACGGTGATCAAGGTCGGCGTGCTCGGGGCACGGGGCCGGATGGGCACCGAGGTCGTCAAGGCCGTGAACGCCGATCCCGGCATGACCGTGGTCGCGGCGGTGGACTCCGGTGACGACCGCGCCGCTTTGACGTCGGCCGACGTGGTGGTCGACTTCACCCACCCCGACGCGGTGATGGACAACCTCCGATTCGCGGTCGATCACGACCTGCACGCCGTGGTCGGCACGAGTGGATTCACCGACGAGCGCATCGAAACCCTCACCGGGTGGTTGGCGGAGAAGCCGGAATTGGGTGTGCTGATCGCGCCGAACTTCGCGCTCGGCGCTGTGCTCGCCATGCGTTTCGCCCAGCAGGCCGCGCGCTTCTACGATTCCGCGGAAGTGGTGGAGCTGCATCACAACCGTAAGGTCGACGCTCCGTCGGGCACGGCCGCGCACACCGCCCGGTTGATCTCGGAGGCCCGGGCCGAGGCCGGTAGGGGACCCGGTGAGGACGCCACGACAGCCGAGCTCGACGGTGCGCGTGGTGCCGATGTGGACGGGGTGCGGGTCCACTCGGTGCGGTTGCCCGGTCTCGTGGCGCACGAGGAGATCCTGTTCGGAGCTCCAGGTGAGACATTGACCATTCGGCATGACTCGCTCGACCGCACATCGTTCATGCCGGGCGTCCTCTTGGGAGTGCGCTCGGTGCTCACTCGGCCGGGGCTGACGGTCGGTCTGGAACACGTATTGGACTTGTGACGGACACTGTGAAAACCCGCAATCTCGCTGTAGTCGTCACCATCGCCGTCGGCATCTATTTGGTTCTGCTCGCCGGTCGCGCGGTGGAGCTGATTCGGTCGGGCGACCCGGTGGCCGTCGGGCTCGGCGTGGGCGTGTTCGCGCTGCCGGTGCTCGGGGCGTGGATAGTAGCGGCGACCTGGCGTTCCGGTATGCAGATCCAGCGTCTCGCGCGCAGGCTGGAGGAAGAGGGCGGGCTGCCCGACACCTCCGAACTACCACGCCGTCCGTCCGGGCGAGTGGACAAGGCGGCCGCTGACGAGTGGTTCGAACAGCGACGCGCCGAAGTGGAGGCAGATCCGCGCGATTGGAGGCGCTGGTACCGTCTGGCGGTCGCTTACGACATCGCCGGCGACCGCAGACGTGCCCGTGCCACCATGCGGAAGGCCGTCGAGCTGGAAGCCGCCGAGACACGCTGAAGGATCCCCCCGAAGCTCGCGGGAAGATCACAGGCGGAACAGCTTGGCGAAGAACACCGGGGCCGCGGCCAACGCGCTGAACCGTACGAAGCGGCCCACGAATCCCACGAGCAGGAACAGTGAAACCCGCATGTGGACCAGCCCGGCGAGCACGCTCATGGCCATGTAAGGCGGGAGGCCGAATATCGAGCTGGCCCCGTACGTGGCGGTCATCCAGTGCGGGTGCTGGTGGCAACGTTCACGTATCCGGGTCAATGCCCGACGCAGTCGTGTGGTGCATTGCCGTCGGCGTTCTCGCCCGGGGGACGCGGTGTGAGTCCGCCGACCGCGATACCACCTCGCGCTCAAAAGAGAGGGCAGTTCGATGATCCCCCTGGCGGCCAGATAGTGCAGCAGTTTGCCCGAGACCTGCCCGAATGCCACGGCAGCGCCGATGCCGATCCATGGCAGGGACGGCTCACTGGTGACGAGACCGAGCACGAACAGTTCGACGTTCATGATCGGTAGCAGGGATGTACCGAAGGCGACACCGAGCGAGACACATAACCAAGTGAACACGGCGTGGTCCTCCGGACGTGGGGTGGATGACGCTCACCCTAGTGGCCTCGGAGACGCTGTGGGTGCACGAAGGGTAAGGTCGTCGACCCTTTTCCTCAGGAAGGCCGAGGCTTTCTCACTCACTCCGGCGGAGCGGGGCCGTCCGGAGGCGGTCTGTGCCGAGTCGTGGGGGCTTTCGCGTCGCCGAACGGAACACCCGGTTCGCGGCGGCGCCGCCGTGGTTCACAGGTCGCCCGGAAGGATTGTCGCCGCCTCGGTGAGAATTCCCACGAATCCGCCGATTCCTTTTCTCGCTTCCTGTGACAGAACTATTACCTTCGGTTGTGGAGAATTCGAGGGAATTCGGGACGGGAAAGGATGTGCCCGGCCGCCCCTGAGGGTTGCCTCTCGTGGGACAGGCGGGCTGACCAGCGTGTTCACTCCTTCTTGCGCGGTGGGGAAGTGGCGTCGGCAGTGAGAGGGCCCTTCGGGTCGAGCGTGCCGAGCCGGCGCTGTCATATCAGGGGTGGCCGATATCACGAGCCGATCTCGGGATGATGCCGGCACTTTCGGGTTTCAATTCTCGAAGGGGCGACGACGCTTGCTGAACTCCGTGTCGGCGCTCGTATCTCTCGACGGCGCGGGCGGCGTTCTTCGTCTTAATTAGACGAGTGTACTACGAAGTCGACCCGAGCGGATTGAGAAGATCATCACGTGATATGTCGAGCGTTCGGTCCTGCGGTCGACAAAGGGCGTTCTGTAGGATGTGTCCTCGGGGTGGCTGACGCTCGTACGCGTGATGTGGTCATGCGTACGACGCGATGACTCGCCCTGGTTAAGTCCGACGGCGAAGCTTGGACCTGAGACGGCGGTGAAATATATGCTCGTGGCGATTCTCGCCCATTTCGCCGTCGCCTTGTTGCTGCCTGCCATCGCCCAGAGGTGGGGCAGGGCCGCATTCGTCGTCGGAGCCGTCCTGTCGGCGGCTACACTCGCCACTCTACTCCTTTTCTTCTCCGATGGGGCATTCGGCGACAACGACGACGTCGTCGAGCAAACCCTCCGCTGGGCACCGGCGATCGACTTGGAAATCACATTCCGAATCGACGCCCTCTCGGTGCTCATGGCATTGCTCGTCTCCGGGGTCGGCGCACTCGTTCTCACCTACTACGCGTGTTACGCCAAGCCCGGTGATCCGATCATCGGCCGCAATTCGTCACTGCTGGTGACGTTCGCCGGCGCGATGCTGGGACTCGTTCTCGTCGACGACATCTTTTCCCTGTATCTGTTCTGGGAACTGACGACGGTCTGCTCGTTCCTCCTGGTCGGCGGGGACGGCACGACGAGGAGGTCCCGGCGTTCGGCCACGCAGGCTTTGCTGGTCACCGCGGCGGGTGGACTGGCCATGCTGATGGGCCTGATCCTGCTTTCCACCGCGGCGGGCACCGTGCGGGTGTCCGAGATCGTGGCCGACCCGCCTCCGGAGAGCCTGCTGACCAGCGTCGCGGTCATCCTGGTGCTGGCCGGGGCGTTCACCAAGTCCGCCCAGTTCCCGTTCCACTTCTGGCTGCCCGCGGCCATGGTCGCTCCGACGCCCGTGAGCGCGTACCTACACGCCGCGGCGATGGTGAAGGCCGGGGTGTACCTGGTGGCCCGGTTCGCGCCCGGCTTCTACGCGATGCCCGCCTGGTGGATCCCGGTCATCGGGTTCGGGCTCTGGACCATGATCCTCGGTGCGGTGCGGGCGCTGCGGCAGAACGACCTCAAGACCCTGCTCGCGTTCGGCACCGTGAGCCAGCTGGGTTTCCTGACCGTCCTGATGGGGTCCGGCGGCTTCGTGTCGGCGTTGGCCGGTGCGACACTGGTCCTTTCCCACGGACTGTTCAAGTCGACGCTCTTCCTGGTCACCGGCATCATCGACAAACGAGCGGGGACCCGGGACGTGCGCCATCTGTCCGGTCTGGGGCGGCGTTGGCCGGTGCTGGCCGGGATAGCGGCACTGGCTCTCGCGTCGATGGCGGGTGTTCCCCCACTGCTCGGGTTCGTCGGTAAGGAAGCGGCTTTCGAGGCCTTCCTGCGCGAAGAAGTCGTGAGAAGCGGCGTCAACCAGTTGACGCTGATCGGCCTGTTGGTGGGCTCGTCCCTGACCGTGGCCTACAGTCTGCGTTTCTTCGTCGGGGCGTTCGGTACCCGGCCCGGTGTGGCACCGCTGGAAGTGCAGCGGCCGGGTGTGGGATTCGTCGCGCCCGTGTTGGTCCCGGCCGTGGCGAGCCTCGTCCTCGGTTGCATGCCGGGCTGGGTCGAGGTGTTGGCAGGCCGATACGCCGAGGCCTATCCAAGTGAGGGTTTGCGCTATCACCTGGCGCTGTGGCACGGCCTCACCGCCACGGTGGGCCTGTCCGCGCTCGTCTTGGTGGCCGGTTACGGGGCTTACCGGGCGACCTGGGTGCTCCGCCGGTTCGCGGGGCGCCTGCCCGTGGCGTTGCAGGCGGAGCCGTCCTATCGGGCCACGATGCGTGCGTTGGACCGGCTCTCCCGTTGGTTGACCGGTCGACTCCAGGTCGGTTCGTTGCCGGTCTACCTCGGCGTGATCGTGGTGACGATGGGGCTGGCACCCGTACTCGGGTTGCTGGCGGGGATGGGCGAACCTCCCGTGCTGCGGTTCGTCGACTCGTGGGTGCAACTCGTCCTGGTGTTGCTGATGCTCGTGGCAGCGGGTGCCGCCGTGCTCGCGCGGCGTCGCCTGACGGCCGTGCTGGTCACCGGTCTGGTCGGGTACAGCATCGGCGCCTTGTTCGTCGTCGAAGGTGGTGTGGACCTCGCGCTGGCGCAGTTCTTGGTCGAATCGTTGACGCTGGTCGTCTTCGTGTTCGTCCTGCGTCGGTTCCCCTCCGCGTTCGGTCGTGAGCGGCAGCGGACGCGGTCGGCGCGTTGGAGCAAAGCCGGTATCGCGGCCTTCGGCGGGATCGTCGTCGGAGTGCTCGCCGTGCTGGTCTCGGGATCGCGGGACGGGCTGCCGGAGACGAGTCAGGAATACATCGCACGCGCGGAGCATGAGGCCGGGGCCACCAACGTCGTCAACGCGATCATCGTCGACTTCCGGGCGTTCGACACGCTCGGTGAGGTCACCGTTTTGGCGGTGGCGGCCATCGGCGCGGCGAGTCTCATCCTCGCGGCCCATCGACAGCGCAAACGCCCTGGTGACGAACTGAGCGGAGTGGACACACAAGCCGGGCAGGAAGTGTCGAACGGGGAGGGGGCGACGTCGTGAAGGGCTCCCAAACCGGAGCGGCTCAACAGTGGTGGGACACCCGGGACCGGCCACACGAGAACTGGCTTGTACGGAAAGGTGAGGAGAACCGCTGGCCACGCTCCCTGTTGTTGGAGGTGTGCCTGCGCGTCGTCTTCCCCACGGTGCTGCTCGTGGCGGTCTATCTGCTGTTCGCGGGCCACACCCGGGCCGGGGGCGGTTTCAGCGCGGGGCTGGTCGCGGGATTGGCGTTCGTGCTGCGATACGTGGCCGGCGGTTCCGTGACGGGACTTCGCGAGTCGCGGGTTCAGCCTCCCGTGGTGATCGGTATAGGACTCGTCCTGGTGGTGGCCAGCGCGATCGTGCCGACGTGGTTCGGACTTCCGGTGTTGGCCAGTGCTGTGTGGACCGTCGAGGCTCCGTTGTTCGGCACGCTGGAGGTCGCGTCGAGCCTCGCCTTCGACACCGGCGTCTTCCTGCTCATCGTCGGTGTGGTGCTGAACCTGCTGCGCACCTTGGGTGAGGGCATCCAGCTCGGAGAACTGGAGAGTGAACTGAACGACCAGCATCCGGGGGACGCGAGTACGTGACGATCAATGTGACGATGGCGGTGGCGATCGCCGGGCTCTACACGGTGGGGTTCTACCTGCTCATGCAACGTTCGTTGATGCGGGTGATCCTCGGTATCACGATCCTCGGGCACGGGGCGAACCTGTTCCTTCAGGTCGCCGGTGGTCCCCCGGGTGAGCCCACCTTCGTCGGTGCCGCGGTCGCCGAGTTGATGGTCGATCCGCTGCCCCAGGCTTTGGCGCTCACGGCCATCGTCATCACCTTCGCGCTCACCACGTTCCTGCTCGCGCTGGCGTTTCGGTCGTGGGTGCTGCTCGGCCACGACGAGGTGCAGGACGACGTCGAGGACCGTCGGGTCGCCGTCCGGGAAGCGCGTGCGGTGGAGGAGACCTCCGCCCCGGACGTGGACGCCGACTCCTCGGGCGAAGCGGCCGAGGCGGCCGAGGACGAGCCCGAGGCACCCCGGGAGGTCCGCCGGTGACCGTTCTCCTCACGCTTCCCGTGCTGTTGCCTCTGCTGGGCGCGGCTTTGTCGTTGATGCTCGGACGCAGGCCCGATTTCCAGCGGGTCATCGGGTTGACCGTGCTCAGCGGCGTCGTGGTCATCACCGCGGTGCTCGTGTACCACACCGACACCGAAGGTCCGGTCGTGTTGCAGCTGGGCGGTTATGCCGCGCCGTTCGGCATCACCCTGATCGCGGACCGGCTCGCGTCGCTGCTGTTGCTCGTGTCGGCCGTGGTCACGTTGGCGGTGCTGGTCTTCTCCATCGGTCAGCGGGTCACCGACTACGGCCGGGAGACCGCGTCCACGACCTTCCAGCCCGCATACCTGGTGCTGTGCGCGGGTGTGTCCCTGGCCTACATCACCGGCGACCTGTTCAACCTGTTCGTCGCGTTCGAGATCATGCTCTCGGCGTCGTACGTGCTCATCACACGCCGAACCACCGCGCGTCGCGTGCGGGCGGGCATGACCTACGTGATCGTCAGCCTCACGTCGTCACTGCTGTTCATCACGCTCGTGGCGTTGGTGTACGCGGCGACGGGAACGGTGAACCTGGCGGCCTTGTCGCTGGAGTTCCGGGAATTGGCACCCGGGGTGCAGACCAGCCTCGCGCTGTTGGCCACCGTCGTGTTCGGTATCAAGGCGGCGCTCGTACCTCTGCACTTCTGGTTGCCGGACAGTTATCCGACCGCCCCCGCGCCCATCACGGCGGTGTTCGCAGGGTTGCTCACCAAGGTCGGTGTGTATGCGCTCATCCGCATTCACACGCTGGTGTTCCAAAGCGACACCGTGTGGAACGTGCTGCTCGTGGTGTCGATCGTCACCATGATCGTCGGAGCGCTCGGTGCGATCGCGCAGGAGGACATCAACCGTCTGCTGTCGTTCCTGCTGGTCAGCCACATCGGGTTCATGTTGTTCGGACTCGGCATGGCGACGGTCATCGGCCTTTCGGGTGCGATCCTCTACGTCGTCCACCACATCACCGTGCAAGCCGCGTTGTTCCTGGTCAGTGGTCTTGTCACCCGGCGTACGGGCACGGTGTCGCTGCGGGAGATGTCGGGTGTGGCCAAGAGCGCTCCGCTGGTGGCCGTGTTGTTCGCCGTGCCCGCGCTGAACCTCGCGGGCATCGCGCCGTTCTCCGGGTTCATCGCCAAGATCACGCTGTTCCGGGCCGGAGCCGAAAGCGCCACGGTGTGGGCGTATGCCGCGACCGCGGCGGCGGTGCTCACGAGTTTCCTCACGTTGTACGCGGTGACCCGGATCTGGGTGAGTGCCTTCTGGGGTGCGGAGCGGGAGCCGTTCCCCGACGCCGATCCGAGCGACGAGGTCACCGTGGGTACGGGGTTGACCAACCGGCCGATGGTGTTCGCCACCAGCGTGCTCGTGTTGACCGGCATCGTGATCAGCCTGGCTGCGGGGCCGCTGTCGGCGATGAGTGAACGTGCTGCCGATGATCTGCTGGGCGGTGAGCAGTACCGGAGCGTGGTACTACCGCAGGGGGAGGGTTGACATGCGTCGTTATTCCCCGCTCCTGGCCCTGTGGCTGCTCGTGGTGTGGCTGCTGCTGTGGCGGTCGGTCGAGCCGCTGGTTCTGGTGTCGGGGGTCGTGGTCGCCCTCGCGATCCTGTCGTTGTTCCCGTTCCAGCCGGTGCGTTCCCCGTTATTCACCCGACCCCACCGTGTACTGGGACTCGTGCTGTACCTGGCCTGGGACCTGTTCAGCTCGGGCGTGCGTGTCGGCTGGGACGCCGCTCGTTTCGGTCCCCGGACCAAGGCCGTCATCGTCGAGGCTCCGATCCTGGTGGACCGGGACTTCCTCGTGGCGACGGCCGCCAACATGATCTCGCTGAGTCCCGGTGTGTTCGTGCTCCAGATCAACCGGCCGCAGAACTGCTTCTACGTGTACGTGCTCGGGGTGCGTTCCGCGGCGGTGGACGAGCATGTGCGCCATGCCCTGAACATGCAGATGCGGGCCATCAAGACATTCGGAACAGCCGAGGAGATCCGCGCCGCGGAGGAAGGCATGCGGAAGTTCGACGGGGCGAGGAGCCCGGCGGAGAACGGCGCATGACCCGTAGGAGCGGACCAGCCGCCCAGACCGAGCCGAATTGCGAGGGGAAGCAGTGACAGTCGTCTTCATCGTCACACTGGCCATACTCGCCCTGGCCGGGCTGCTCACCCTGGTGCGCCTGGTGAAAGGCCCGTGGATCCTGGACCGCACCATGGCACTGGACGTCCTCGTGGTGCTCATCGTCGCGGGATTCGCCGTGAACATGGCGAGGACCGAATCCGTGCTCACGGTGCCGATCCTGGTGTGCACGGCGTTGCTCGGATTCGTCGGCACGCTCAGTGTCGTGCGACTCACCGAGGGGCGGAAGGAGCACCGCTGATGCTGCGCGACATCGTTTCCAGTGTCTTCCTGCTCGGTGGCGCGCTGTTCTGCCTCGTCGGCGCGTTCGGATTACTGCGGTTCCCCGATCTGCTGAGCCGACTCCAGGCCGCCACGAAGCCGCAGACCATCGGATTGATCATGGTGCTCATCGGAGTGGGGTTGCAACTGAGGTTCGTGGACGCCGTCGGGTTGGTCCTCGTCGCTCTGTTGCAGGTGATCACCGCTCCCGTGTTGTCCCAGCTTGTGGGGAGGGCCGCTTACCGGACCGGCATCATCGAGAAGTCCATGCTCGTGCACGATCATCTGGGGGACAGGCTGCGTCGGGAAGGGCTCGAACCGCCGAAGCGGGAGACCCCGAGGGACCGGTGAGTCGGCTCGCTCGACACCACCGGGCACAATGAGACCCGCGTGCGCGCCCGGCGAGATCGGCGAAGCCGCGGACGAACAGAAAACGATCATGGAGTGGCGAGGAGTAGGCCCGGTGGCTCGTGCCTTGTGTGGCGTGGTGGCATTGGATGGCCCGTCAGGAACTGGTAAGACGACGGCGGCGCGGCGTCTGGCCACCGAATTCGGTGCGGGCTATCTGGACACCGGTGCCATGTACCGCGTGGCGACATTGGCGGTGCTGCGGGCCGGAATCGGCCCGGACGACGCATCGGCGGTCGTGGAACTGGTGCGTCGTATCGAGATCGGAGTGGGGACCGACCCCAAGGAGCCGAGCGCCAGCTTGGACGGGGTGGACGTCAGCGAGGCGATCCGCACCGAGGAGGTCAACCAGGCCGTCTCGGCGGTGTCGGCCGTGCCGGAGGTGCGGGAGATGCTCGTCGCCGAGCAGCGACGCATCATCCGAAAAGCCCTCGACGAGGTGGGCGGGATCGTGGTGGACGGCAGGGACATCGGGACGGTCGTCGTTCCCGACGCCCCGCTGAAGGTGTTCCTCACCGCATCGGCCGATGTGCGGGCGAGGCGGCGCAGTGCCCAGGACGCGGCGGCCGGCCGGGTTTCCACCCCGGAGGAGACGAAGGCCTCGGTGGAGCGTCGTGACCGGCTGGACTCCACCAGGGCGAATTCACCACTGCGGGCCGCCGACGACGCGGTGCTGTTGGACACCTCCGACCTCGCCCTCGATGAGGTGACGGCGAAACTCACCGAATTGGCTGAGGACAGGGGTCTGCTCTGCGGTGAGGTCGCGGGGACTCGGCGGTGACACGGCCGGTCCGGTCGGGGACGCTGCCATCCGGCGCGGTTCCGTGGCTGCACGACCTCTGCCGTTTCGTGGCACGGTGGCTGTATCGTCCCGCGTATCGGGTGCGGGTGCGAGGGCTGGAACGGGTGCCGCGTACCGGTCCCGTCGTGCTCGTGGCCAACCACAGTTCGCTGATCGAGCCGCAGCTGATCTTCGGAATGTTGCCGAGGCGGTCGGCGTTCCTTGTCAAACAGGAGCTGTTCGTCGGTGTGCTCGGCTGGTTCCTGCGCCGCATCGGGCAGGTACCGGTTCGGCGTGGGGCAGCGGATCGGCAGGCCCTGCTCACGGTGACGCGGCTGCTTCGGGACGGCGGCGTGGTGGGTGTCTTTCCCGAAGGCACCCGTGGTTCGGGCGACGTGTTGGAGGCACAGCAGGGCGCGGCCTGGCTCGTACGCGCCAGCGGGGCGGTGGTGCTGCCGGTGGCGGTGCGAGGAACCTGGCGCCCGCCCGGGTCCCGACGGCGTTGGCGTCCCGTCGTCGATGTGCTCGTCGGCGAACCGTTCACGCTCGACGTCGCCGCCGGACGGGCCGGGCTCGAACAGGCCACCGAACGCATTCGCGCCACCCTCGCCGCCCTCGTGCACGCCGTCGACAGCGCGCGCGATTCGCGTGCCGCGCGGCACGGCGACCGATGACCTCGGGGTCAGGCCCCGGCAGAGCTAAGGAAGAGACGAGCATGACCGAAATGGACGGCACCTGGTCCGACGAGTCGGAGTTCCTCCGCCTCGACGCCGCCGCTGAGGAGGCGGCCGTCGAACAAAGCGAGGCACCGCAGCCGGTGGTCGCTGTCGTGGGTAGGCCGAACGTCGGCAAATCCACGTTGGTAAACCGCATTCTGGGGCGTCGGGAAGCGGTTGTGCAGGACACCCCGGGCGTGACCAGAGACCGAATCTCCTACGACGCCACGTGGCGGGGCCGCCGCTTCACGCTCGTCGACACCGGTGGCTGGGAGCCGGGCGCCTCGGGGTTGCAGGCCTCGATCACGGCACAGGCCGAGCGGGCCATGTCCGAAGCCGACGTGGTCCTGCTCGTGGTCGACGCTGTCGTGGGACCCACCGCCACCGACGAGGCCGTGGCGAAGGTACTGCGCCGCTCGAAGCGTCCGGTGCTGCTCGTGGCCAACAAGGTGGACAGTGAGAGTCTGCTCCCCGAGGTGGCGTCACTGTGGTCGCTCGGACTGGGGGAGCCTTACGCGGTGAGCGCGTTGCACGGACGTAGTTCCGGCGACCTGCTCGACGCCGTGGTGGACGCGCTACCCGAAGCCCCGCGGGAGACCGGTCTGGTCGAGGCCGGACCGAGGCGGGTGGCGTTGGTGGGCAAACCGAACGTCGGCAAGTCGAGTCTGTTGAACAAACTCACGGGGGAGCAGCGCGCCGTCGTGGACTCGGTCGCGGGTACGACCGTGGACCCCGTGGACTCGCTGGTGGAGCTCGACGGACAGTTGTGGCGCTTCATCGACACGGCGGGATTGCGTAAGCGCGTGCAGACGGCCAGCGGCACCGAGTACTACGCCTCCCTGCGCACCAAGAACGCCATCGACGCGGCCGAAGTGGTCATCGTGCTACTCGACGCGAGTGAACCACTGTCGGAACAGGACCTGCGCATCGTCACCTCGGTCGCCGACGCGGGGCGGGCGCTGGTGCTCGCCTTCAACAAGTGGGACCTGGTGGACGAGGAACGCCGGCACCAACTCGACCGGGAGATCGATCGCGGGCTGGTGCGTGTGCCGTGGGCTGAGCGGGTGAACGTCTCGGCGCTGACCGGTCGGGCGGTCCACAAGCTCGCCCCCGCGCTCCGCACCGCTTTGACGTCGTGGGATCAGCGGGTTCCCACCGGTCAGTTGAACAGCTGGCTTTCCGACCTCATCGCCGCCACACCACCGCCTGTGCGGGGTGGCAAACAGCCTAAGGTGCTGTTCGCCACGCAGGCGGGGGTACGTCCACCCACGCTCGTGTTGTTCACCACGGGCTTCCTCGAAGCGGGCTACCGCCGCTTCCTGGAACGCAAGTTCCGCGAACAGTTCGGGTTCACCGGCACACCGATACGGATCAACGTCCGGGTTCGCGAGAAGAAACCCAGGAAGAAGTGATCGCCGGCCGGTTCGGGTCGGTCGTTGACGCCTGCTCACCCACCGGACGTCAGGGCAGTGGGGTCCGTAGCGGGACGTGCACGAGCTCCGGTGATCCGGCGGGTGAGCCTTCGGCCACCCACCGTGCCAGACGCTCGGGCGTGAACAGCTCGTCGATGACCATGAACGCGGCCCCCACGAGCCCGGCCCGGTCGTTGAGGGTGGAACGGATGATGCGTAGCTCTCTGGTGGCCAACGGCAGTGACCGGCGGTAGACGGTTTCGCGCACGGCCGCCAGGAGCAGGTCGCCGGCCCCCGCGACCCCGCCGCCGATGATGACCAGCGCCGGATTGAAGAAGCTGACCAACGTCGCGAGCAGACCACCGATGAACCGTCCCGCCCGGGTCAACAGCTCCACCGAGGTGCGATCGCCGCTTTGAGCGGCCCGGGAGATGTCCGCAGCGGTGATCGTCCCTGTGTCGGCGAGGACTTCGGCGAGGAGACGACTACGGCCCTCCTGGGCCGCGCTCAGGCCGTCCCGGGCCAGTGCGGCGCCCCCGGCATACGCCTCCAGGCAGCCGATGTTGCCGCATCGGCACACCACTTCCGTCTCGTCGGAGACCGCGGCGTGACCGATGTCCCCTGCGCAGCCCTGACTTCCCCGGTGCAGCGTCCCGCCTGAGACGAGTCCGGCACCGATGCCTGTGCCGATCTTGACGTAGAGGATGTCCCGTTGGCCTCGGGCCGACCCCGCACGCAGCTCACCGAGGGCCATGGTGTTGACCTCGTTGTCCACCCACACCGGCGTGTTGTAGCGCCGGGCGAGTCGGTCGCGTACCGGGTAGCCGTCCCAGCCGGGCATGATGGGGGGCGCGCTGGGGCGTCCGGTGGCGAACTCCACCGGGCCGGGAAGTCCGATGCCCACCCCCCACACGGTCAGATCCGGGTCGTTCTGTTCGGCGCGTACCTGGTCGAGCAACTCGTCGAGCACTTCCTCGACCCGTTCCAACACGGCCTCGGGCCCCGCCGCGATGTCCGCGTCCTCGGAGTGCTCGGCCAAAACGGTGCCGGCCAGGTCGACGACGCCGACGTTGATGCTGGTGGCGCCGAGTTCGGCGGCGAGGATCACACCCGCATGCGCGCGGAATTTCAACTCGCGCGGAGCACGGCCCCCGCTGGATGGGCCGAGCGCACCTTCCTCCAACAGCCCACATGCCATGAGCTGGTTGACACGTTGGGTGACGACTGTGCGTCCGAGCCCTGACCGCCTGCCGATCTCCGGCCGGGTCCTCGCGGCGCCGGAACGTACAAGGTCGAGCACGGTAGCCAGGCTGTCGATGTGCTCGCCCACCAACATCGTCGTGTTCGTCCGTCCGGATTGAGAAACCTGCACCTGTTCCATCTTCCACCATGCGCCACCCCGGCCGTGCACCCGCGGCGATGTGATGGGATTGAACAGGCGTCAGCAGACGTTGTCCCCAGTAGGGACACACGTGGTGATGTCAGGAGGTTGACGGTGGATCGCAATCCGGAGCAGCTGTATGACCTGGACTCCGGGGTTTCCGTGCCGGAGGAACTGGTGCTGCTCTACCACTTCGACGGGTTCGTCGACGCGGGGTCGGCGGGGGGAGTCGTCGTCGACCACCTGCTTGCTGAGTGCGACGGTCCCGTGGTGGCGCGGTTCGACGTCGACAGGTTGCTCGATTACCGCTCGCGGCGCCCCACGATGACGTTCGCCGCCGATCATTGGGCCGACTACGAGGAGCCGGAACTGGCCGTACGGTTGTTGCGGGACGCGGACGAGGTCCCGTTCCTGCTGTTCACCGGTCCGGAACCGGATCGGGAGTGGGAGGCGTTCGTCGCCGCCGTACGGGGCCTGGTGCAACGTTGGCGGGTACGACTGCTGGTGAACGTCCACGGCATTCCGATGGGCGTCCCACACACCAGGCCACTGGGTATCACGGCGCACGCGACACGACCTGAACTGGTGCGTAGCTATCGCACCGTGTTCAACCAGATCCAGGTGCCGGGCAGCGCCGCGGCGTTGTTGGAGTACCGGTTGGGGCAAGCCGGCCACGATGTGATCGGATTCACCGCGCATGTCCCTCATTACCTCGCTCAGTCGCGGTATCCGGCGGCGGCGCTGCGTCTGTTCGATGCTGTGACGGAGGCCACGGGGCTACGGGTGCCGCTCGCCGATCTCCGTGAGGCGGCTCACGCCGCGAATCTGGAGATCGATCGTCAGGTCCGCGACAACGCCGAGGCCGCCGATGTCGTGCGTGCGTTGGAGCAGCAGTACGACGCCTTCACGGCCGCGGCTCCCGGGAGCAACTTGCTCGCTGACGCCGACAGCCTGCCCTCGGGCGACGAGCTTGCGGAACATTTCCAACGATTCCTGGCGGAACAGCAGCAGGACCGCTTCGAGCAGGGGGAGTCCTGAAGCGCCCACGAGTTTCGGGCGGCGGCTTTCCCGTACGTCCGCGAAGCGTTGATCAGCTCGCGTTCACGGCTTCGGTGAGTCGTCTCTCTCACGGCGTGGCGGTGGGATGACACGACGTGCTTTTCCGCGCTTTCGACGTGTCCGTTGGTCGACCCATCGCCACCGCCGTCGTATGCCGGTTCAGGGGCGGTTTCGGGCCTAAGACCGGACCTCGGCTTGAGGGCGGCTCGAGAACGGTCCGAGGCCCGCTGGGAAGCCGGATCGATGTGTGAACCGTTGCGGCGTCCGGAAACCTCACGCGCTTCGAGGGTTCCCGCTGCAATTGTCGCTTTCCGGTGTCAGTCCGTCCGGCATCGAAAACGAAGGGCCCCGCTCCTCTTCCGGAGCGGGGCCCTCGATCGTTGGTGCGCGATACTGGGATCGAACCAGTGACCTCTACCGTGTCAAGGTAGCGCTCTCCCGCTGAGCTAATCGCGCGAGGCGGAGACGGGAATCGAACCCGTGTACAGGGCTTTGCAGGCCCTTGCCTAAACCACTCGGCCACTCCGCCGTGTGTGTGGACCAAGCGTGGGCTCGATCCAACTGCGGAATGCCGCCGCAGTCGAGCGGACGACGGGATTCGAACCCGCGACCCTCACCTTGGCAAGGTGATGCGCTACCAACTGCGCTACGTCCGCAACTCGTGACTCCGGGCCACTCGGGCTTTCGCTCGGTGATCCGTCGTCGTGTGGGAAGAACTTTAGCGGATGCCCTCCGAGGTGTTTTCACGGGGGTGGTCATGTTCTCGCCCAGGGCCATGATCAGCCCAAATCGTGCGGGATGAGTCGAGTGAGGGCGTCGTCGACATCGACCCACAGGTGCTCGTTGCCCGGCAGCACGACGTCGTAGGTCTGGTCGAGGAAGTCGGCCAGCTCCTGTGCGGAGGCCTCGAACATCGCGTGGCCCGAAGGCGAGTTCAGTTCCACGAAGACCGAGTCGGGGTCTTCCATCGACGGCCGGATGCGAACGTCGCCGTCACCCGCTTCGCCGAGCAGGCCGTCGGACAGCAGGTCGCGTGCGAAGACCCACTCGACCCAGCCTGCACGTCCGGTTCGGAACGCCGCGACGACCGCGTACGGGTCGCGGGTGTCGTAACGGAGCTCGACCTTCACCGGAACCGGGGGCGTTCGCGGTGCCAGGAGGTCGAAGACCGCCGTGGACCGGAGCGTCGATTCGCTCACCGCAAGACCGAACATCACCCGTTTGTGTGCGTCGTGTCGTTGGGCTTCGGTACATCCTGCTCGGACCGATGAGCGAAAGGACAGACAAGTCGCGCGAATGTTGCAGCAGACACGCGGCCTGTTGGGATCGTTTGTGGACTTCGCTCGCTCTCTTCCGCGGTGACCACCTGCGGAAACAGTGGTTGGGTCGGGTCTGTTCCCTGAAGAAGGGGACCCCGCCTTTCGGGGGTCGATCAGGGTCCGCTACAGTGGTTCCCACATCGAGAGGGGCGATTAGCTCAGCGGGAGAGCGCTTCGTTCACACCGAAGAGGTCACTGGTTCGATCCCAGTATCGCCCACCACGACATTCAGTTGTTTTTCGTTGTCGGGGCCCGGTTTTCGCCGGGTCCTCCTCCATGTTCCCGTGGCCATTTGTTCCAACCAGCCACGATGGGGCACACACCCGGCCCGAGTGAACGCGGTAGTCGTGCTGTGCCGCCGTCCTCGCGGCGTGGCCTGCTGTTGTTGTGCGGTCGGGCAACCCGGCGGTTGCGATTCCTCCCACCAAGGAGGTGTCCGTCCGCCCACCGGGACGAGCAATGTCCCGTCCCGATGTTTTCTCCACGAACCCCGAGGGTAACCGTCATCCGGTGCTGTAGAAGCCCCCTCTGGAGCACGCTTCTTTTCAGGGTAGCGGCCGCCTTGGCGAGTGTGGCGCCCCTGTAATCGCGGCCACGATGTGCCCGGTGTCACAGTCTGTGTGATCGTGCTGCATGTTGATCCGCGCATTCACCGCGCGCCCCGGGGCAGCAGCGATGAATCCGAGGATTAGCATCGGGTCCTGCAGTCAGTCCATGTCCCAAGGGAGTTCCCCGTGTCACAGTCGTCGTCCGCCGCAGCCTCGTCCGCCCCACGCGTGTTGGTGCGAGCAGGCACTACGGCGGGTGCCGCGGTGCGTGAGGCGGGTTATCCGAGCAAGGGCGCTGAGGCGATCGTCGTCGTCCGTGATCCCGAGGGGACCCTGCGTGACCTCGCGTGGGTGCCGGACGTCGACGTCGAGGTGGAGCCGGTGGCGGCCAACAGCGAGGACGGGCGCAGTGTGATCCGTCACTCCGCCGCGCACGTGCTCGCCCAGGCCGTCCAGCAGCAGTTCCCCGAAGCCAAGCTGGGTATCGGACCGCCGATCAAGGACGGCTTCTACTACGACTTCGCCGTCGACCGCCCCTTCACTCCGGAGGATCTGCAGGCGCTGGAGAAGCGTATGAAGCAGATCATCAAGGGGGCGCAGCAGTTCTCCCGTCGCGTCGTCGAGTCGGTGGAGGCGGCGAAGGAGGAACTGGCCGACGAGCCGTTCAAGCTCGAACTGGTGGACCTCAAGTCCGAGCAGGGTGCCGACGCGGTCGACACTTCCGAGGTCATGGAGGTCGGCGCCGGTGAACTGACCATCTACGACAACCTGGACCCGCGCACCAAGGAACGGGTGTGGAGCGACCTGTGCCGGGGTCCGCACGTGCCGACCACCAAGTACATCCCCGCGTTCAAGCTCACCCGGGTGGCGGCCGCGTACTGGCGTGGGGATGAGAGGAACCCACAGCTGCAACGTATCTACGGCACGGCGTGGGAGTCGCAGGAGGCGCAGGACGCCTACCTGGAGATGCTGGCCGAGGCCGAACGGCGCGACCACCGTAAGTTGGGTGCGGAACTGGACCTGTTCTCCTTCCCCGAGGAGATCGGGTCGGGGCTACCCGTGTTCCACCCCAAGGGTGGTGTGGTGCGCAAGGTGCTGGAGGACTACTCACGGCGGCGGCACGAGGAGGCCGGGTACGAGTTCGTCAACACGCCACACATCACCAAGGCGCAGTTGTTCGAGACCTCCGGACACCTGCACTGGTACCGCGAGGGCATGTACCCCGGCATGCACCTGGACGCCGAGTACAACGACGACGGCACCGTGCGTAAGCCCGGCCAGGACTACTTCCTGAAGCCGATGAACTGCCCCATGCACAACCTCATCTACCGGTCGCGTGGGCGCAGCTACCGTGAGTTGCCGTTGCGGTTGTTCGAGTTCGGCACCGTGTACCGCTACGAGAAGTCCGGAGTCGTGCACGGTCTCACGCGGGCGAGGGGCTTCACGCAGGACGACGCGCACATCTACTGCACCGTCGACCAGATGCACGACGAGATCAAGTCGCTGCTGCAGTTCGTGCTCGACCTGCTGCGTGACTACGGTCTCGACGACTTCTACCTCGAACTGTCCACACGCGACCCGGAGAAATCCATCGGCAGCGACGAGGACTGGGAGCGCGCCACCGACGCGCTGCGTTCGGCCGCGGAGGCCAGTGGACTGGACCTCGTGCTCGACCCGGGCGGTGCGGCGTTCTACGCGCCCAAGATCAGCGTCCAGGCCAAGGACGCCATCGGCCGCAGCTGGCAGATGTCGACCATCCAGGTCGACCTCATGGAGCCGGAGCTGTTCGGTCTGGAGTACCAGGCCAGTGACGGATCGAAGCAGCAGCCGGTGATGATCCACCGGGCGTTGTTCGGGTCCATCGAACGGTTCTTCGGTGTGCTCACCGAGCACTACGCGGGTGCTTTCCCGGCCTGGTTGGCCCCGGTGCAGGTGGTGGGCATCCCGATCGCCGACGCCCACGTCGAACACCTGCGTGGTGTCGAGAAGGCGTTGCGTGACCGGGGAATCCGGGTCGAACTGGACACCAGCGACGACCGGATGCAGAAGAAGATCCGCACCCACACCACGCAGAAGGTGCCGTTCCTGTTGCTGGCAGGCGGTAGGGACGTGGAGGCGGGCGCCGTGTCGTTCCGGTTCCGTGACGGCAGCCAGATCAACGGCGTTCCCGTGGCGACGGCTGTCGACGCCGTGGTCGACTGGGTGACACGCCGTGAGAACGCGTCTCCGACCGCGGAGAACATGGGGGCGTTCGTTGGTCGGTGACGGCGAGCGCGGTGACGACCGGGAACGCGAGTTCGTCGAACAAGCCGGTGTCGGGGTCCCCGACCCACTGCAACGGTTGTGGACCCCGCATCGGCTCGCCTACATCCAGGGGGAGAACAAACCCGAAGGGGACGGTCCCGCCGGATGTCCGTTCTGTCGTCTCATCGACATGGACGATGAGGCTGCGTTGATCCTGTCCCGGGGTGAGACCGTCTACGCGGTGTTGAACCTCTATCCGTACAACCCCGGGCATTTGATGGTGGTGCCGTATCGGCACGTGGCCGACTACACCGACCTCACGAGGGAGGAGACGGTGGAGTTGGCCGAGTTCACCCAACACGCGATGCGTGTGATCAGAAGGGTCTCCGACGCCCATGGTTTCAACATCGGCTTGAACCAGGGAGTCGCCGCGGGGGCGGGAATCGCCGCCCACCTGCACCAACACGTGGTGCCGAGGTGGGGCGGCGACTCCAACTTCATGCCGGTCATCGGGCACACGAAAGTGCTTCCGCAGTTGCTCGGGCAGACCCGGCAGCTGCTCGCGGACGCCTGGTGAGGGCCGGGGATTTCGTGCGCCCCCGGCTCGGTCCTTCGAGGCCGACTCAGTTCTGGCGGAGAGCCTCGATGTCGAGTTCGATCGTGATCTTCTCGCCGACGACGGCGGACGGGACGTTCTCGCCCACGCCGAAGTCGCTGCGGTTGATCTCGGTGCGGGCCGACACGCCGAGCACCTTGCTGCCCTCGGCCTGGCCGTCACCGAAGCCGCCCAGCTCCGCGGTGAGGGTCACCGGCTTGGTGACGCCGTGCAGCGTGAGTTCACCGTCGATGAGGTAGTCGTCGCCGTCGGCGCGGATGCCGGTGGAGCGGAAGCTCAGGGTCGGGTGGTTCTCGACGTCCAGGAAGTCGGCGCCACGGACGTGCTCGTCGCGCTGTTCGTTGGAGGTGTCGATGCTCGCGGCCTTGATGGTGGCCGTCACGGAGGAGTCGAGGATGTTCTCGGCGGTCGTGATCTCACCCTCGACCTCGGTGAACTTGCCGCGGACCTTGGACACGCCGAGGTGGCGCACGCTGAAGCTCACGCTGGAGTGCACCGGGTCGATGGCCCAGGTGCCGGTCAGATAGCCGGGAACAGCGGTCGTGGTGCTCGTCATGAATCCTCCCTGAAGCTGTGAAGTCTGGGGATGGAGCCTCGGATTGGCCCCTTGGATACGAGGTTAAGAGACCGATGATTGAGCTCTCAACCATATCTGGTGAGAGATGCGTAACACTGATTGAGCGTTCAACTATGCCATTGTGTGGCGGCTACCATGGGGCTATGTCCACACCTCGATGGCTCACAGAGAAGGAGCAGCGCGTCTGGCGTGACTTCTCGGCCGCCATCGACATGCTCCGGGGGCATATCGAAGCCCAGCTCCAGCGGGACGCGGGTATGCCCACCACCTACTACGCCGTCCTCGTGGCCTTGTCGGAGGCGCCCGGCCACGTACTGCGGATGAGCGATCTCGCCACGGCCACCCGGTCGTCGCGCAGCAGGCTTTCGCATGCGGTCGCGCGGATGGAGGCCAAGGGCTGGATCCGCCGAACCGCCTGTCCCACGGACAAGCGAGGCGCATTCGCCCACCTCACCGAGGCCGGCCTGGAGGCGATCCGTGCGGCGGCCCCGGGGCACGTCGAAGCCGTGCGAGAAGGACTGTTCGACGTCCTCACCCCCGAACAGGTCCGGCAGCTGGGAGCGATCAGCGCTGCGATCATCGACCGGTTGACCCCGGAGTGCGCGAAGGCGGCGGACAGCGCGGAAGGCGCGTCGGAAGCCCCGGACGGTCCGGTCGATGCCGGTGACTCTCCCTCGGTGGAACCTGTTTGACCTGTCGCGGGTGACACGCTGGGGAGGGGCACAGAGCGTCCACGACGCGATTGCTCGATAGGGTTTGTCATGCCGAGTCGATCCGAACTCGTCAGTCAGCACCCGTAGGATGAGATGCTCAACATCTTCGCCCGCGCTTCCGTGTCTCGCGTCACCGACCCGCTCGGTGCCGCGTTGGTACGCGCCGGTCTGACTCCGAACGCGATGACCGTCATCGGCACCGTGGGTGCCATCGGTGGAGCGCTTGTGTTCTTCCCCACCGACATGCTGCTCGTCGGCACGTTCGTGGTGTGGGGCTTCGTGATGCTGGACCTCCTCGACGGTGCGATGGCGCGGGTCCAGGGGAGTACCCCGTTCGGGGCCGTGCTCGACGCCACGTGTGACCGTCTCGTCGACGGCGCGTTGTTCGCCGCCATCGCCTGGTGGGGGTTCGTCGTCGTCGACAATCCACGCATCGGCGTGGCCGCACTGTTGTGTCTCGTTCTCGCGCAGGTCATCTCCTACGTCAAGGCCCGGGCGGAGGCGTCCGGATTCGGGGACGTCGCCAACGGCGGGCTCATCGAACGCGCGGAACGGTTGATCATCACGCTCGTCGGCACCGGCTTGACGGGACTGGGACTGCCGTACGCGGTCGAGGTGTCCCAATGGCTGCTGGCCGGGCTCTCGGTGGTCACCTTGGCGCAACGGATCACGGCGGTGGCGAAGGCGGCGGGAAAGGCGCGGCTGTGAGCAGGCAGCGGCTCGTGGAATGGGGCTACGCCACGGGGTGGTTCATGGTGCCGAAGCTGCCCCGGTCACTGGTCAGCACGATGTTCGCGATAGGCGCCGACATCGCCGCCCGCCGTAACCGCGGCGGAGCCATCCGGTTGCGGCGGAACCTCGCCAGAGTGGTCCCGCAGGCGGGACCGGTGGAGCTCGACGATCTCACCCGGCGTGCCATGCGTTCGTACGCGCGGTACTGGCAGGAGGCGTTCTGCCTGCCGTCCATGGACGTCGACGAGGTGTGCAGCCGCGTCGACGTCACCGGCATCGAGTACCTCGACGCCGCGCTGGAAGAGGGGAACGGCGCGGTACTGGCGCTCCCGCACACCGGCAACTGGGACGTCGCGGGTGTGTGGCTGGTCGCGCATTTCGGCAACTTCACCACGGTGGTGGAGCGGTTACAGCCCGAATCGCTGTACGAGCGTTTCGTCGCCTATCGCGAGTCGCTCGGCTTCGAGGTGGTACCCGCCGACGGGAGCGTGTCGTTCCGCGCGCTGCTGCGTCGACTGCGAGAGAACAAGGTGGTGTGCCTTGTCGGCGACCGCGACCTGAACGGCTCGGGTGTGCCCGTGACGTTCTTCGGGGAGAGGGCTCGGTTCCCCGCCGGGCCTGCCCGACTGGCGCTCAGCACGGGTGCCGCCCTGTTGCCCGTGGGCTCCTGGTTCACCGATGGCGGATGGGGGATCAGGGTTCATCCGCGGATCCGGGTCAGCAGTCGTGAGGAGATCCCCGCCGCCACCCAGGCGCTCGCCGACATCTTCGCCGGTGACATCGCCGCCCATCCCACCGATTGGCACATGCTGCAGCCGTTCTGGCTCACCGACAGGGAGGGAGCCGACGTCGACGTCACCAAGGACATCGACGTGGACCAACGGAGGGCGTCATGAGGGTCGGCATCGTGTGTCCGTACTCGTTCGACGTCCCCGGCGGAGTGCAAGGGCACGTGGTGGATCTCGCCAAGGCGTTGCGGGCGCTCGGGCACACCGTGTCGGTGCTCGCGCCCGGGGACGAGGATTCCACCCACCTACCCGGATTCGTGCAGCCGGCGGGGCGGTCGCTCGGCATCCCGTACAACGGGTCGGTGGCCCGACTGCAGTTCGGGCCGGTCTCCTACGCGCGGGTGCGGCGATGGCTGCGCGAGCACGACTTCGACGTGTTGCACCTGCACGAGCCCACGGCCCCGAGCCTGTCGTTGCTCGCGTTGACGGTCGCGGAAGGCCCCATCGTCGCGACCTTCCACACTTCGACGCCGCGTTCTCGCACGTTGGCGGCGTTCGAACCGGTGCTGCGCCCGCTGTTGGAGAAGGTCACCGCACGGATCGCCGTGTCGGCGCTGGCCCGCCGGGTCCAGGTGGAGCACCTCGGCGGCGACGCCGTCGAGATCCCCAACGGTGTGGACACGGCGTTCTTCGCCGATGCCGAACCCTTGGACGGTTATCCCCGGCAGGGCGGCACGATCGGGTTCGTCGGCCGTTACACCGAGCCCCGTAAGGGCATGGGCGTACTCTTGGACGCGCTGCGACTGCTGGCACCCGAATT